>Ga0247840_10010481_pt1 | contig 11558 bp, 12 predicted proteins | sample LaCruzMarch2015__FD_192404 | JGI IMG/M metagenome (GOLD analysis project Ga0247840, IMG submission 192404) | Freshwater microbial communities from meromictic Lake La Cruz, Castile-La Mancha, Spain - LaCruzMarch2015_17m | ecosystem: Environmental > Aquatic > Freshwater > Lake | place: Spain...
TAGTGGGCCTGGGGCACGGGCTGCTTGAGTTGGGCATGCAAGCCGGCGGCGCGCTCGAACTCCCCACTTTCAGCGGCCAGTGTCGCCAATTCGCGGACAATGGCTTCCTCGTCGCCGCCTAGTTTGCGCGCCTCATTGAACGCCTGTATGGAGCGGTCAAGAAAGCCGCCGCGTTTGTAGTCGCGGCCGAGCTCGTACAAGGCCCGGGCTTTGAAACGGGGGTCCAGGCCGGGCCGCACGATCAGGCTGTTGCGAATCTGGACCGCGCGTTCGATCTCGCCTTGCGAACGGTAGAGATTCCCCAGCGCAAGGTAGATTTCCACAAGATCTGGATTGTTTTTGACGACCAGGGAAAGTTCGCCGATGGCGGCCAAAGTATCCTGCGTGGCAGGCGCAACGGCAGGGTTTTCTCCGTTTACATGCGGGGAAACGTTAACGACCTGGCGCGAGGCTTTGAACCACGGCCGGCTGCTGCGAAACAGGTCGAACAAGGACATGAAGCTCCGTTAGGCGTAACTGTCTGTGGTCGCGCCCTGAGTAGCGGCGGCGCCCTTGTCTTCCAGAGGAAGATTGCGCAGCGAGATGACTTCTTGTTCCAAGCTGGCGAGCTTCTGGTTTTTCTCGTGCAAGACTTTGGTCAACCGGATTTTTTCAACAAGGAAAAAGGCCAACGTAAACAACGCGCCGATTAGAAAGCTCAAAAGAATCAGAAAATACACTGGGAGTGGCACAGAAATGAACCGCAGCCCTTGAAGAAAAAAATCCATTTGCAGCAAGAGCTTTTGGGTCAGGACCTCGTTGTTCTGCATGAAAAACATCAAAGAGCAGAAAAATAGCATGATCAGCCCGAAGACCTTGAGAAAACGCATGGCAACCTCCTTATGGCGCGCCGGCCAAATCGTCGAAAAAGGGTTTCAAACGGTCGTACGTCGCCAGTAGATGTTCAGGAACGACGCGCGTCTCGGAAAACACGGCCATAAATGATGAATCGCCATTCCAACGCGGTACGAGATGGAAATGGAGATGCTCCTTGATGCCCGCGCCGGCCGCTTCGCCGATGTTCAAGCCAATATTCACGCCCTGGGGACGGAAATGCATTTGTAAAATACGCACACAATGCTGCATCAGGTCCATTGTTTCGTGCGCCTCGTCCGGTGTGAGGTCGGTCAAACTCATGACGTGTCGATACGGCGTCACCATCAAATGACCGTTGTTGTAAGGATACTTGTTCATGATCACGAAGCAATGCTTGCCCCGGAAAAGGATCAAGCGTTCATGGTCCTCGCCGCGCTGCTCAGGAAGACAAAACACACAGGCATCGGGCTTGGGGCCGAGAATATAATCCAGACGCCAGGGCGCCCAAAGCACTTCCATACGGTGGTCCTTACTGTTTACGCGCTCGGCTCCGCTTCAAGATGCGCGGCAACGCGCTCCACGGCTTCTTCCACGCACGCGGCCGGAACAACGCCAGGGATTGCAGCCCAGCGGCCCACAGCGACTACGTACTTACCTGATTTCAAAGCCAAAGCCAATTCGGAAAGTGTGCCGGATTCACCTTCCACGGCCACGACCGCGTCGCCGTTGAGCACCACGAGGTAGTTGCGCATCGACCCAAGCCCGGTGACCACGGCAGTATCTACGAAAGGGTTGGCCTGCGCAACCTTGTCGCCAGGCAGAATGCCAAGCGTGGCGCCGGATGCTGACTTGGCGCCCTCGCAGACTGCCTGCATCACGCCGCCCAGGCCGCCGCACACGACCAGATACCCACGCTTCGCCAACAGCTGCCCCAACTGCTTGGCCTGGCTGTAGACACCCGCGTCGCACTTCCCCGCGCCGATCACCGCGACGCGGCGCTGTCTCGACGGCAGGCCTGTCCAGCCAGTCGGGGCGTTACCCGTACCCACCTTCGCTCCCCTCTCTGCGAAAACTTAAAGGAGTGAGATGCGACGCGTGTTTTCCCTCATCGAAAAAAGGTGGCCAGCCCATGGGGACGAGAAAATCCATATATCCACTCGCGTCGACGATCACAAAAGAACTCCCAAGGAAGTCAGCAAATAAAAGGCTGTGCCCGTATCCAGGCTGGGAAGAGGTGGGCGCGAGACCACGCTGCACATAGCTACGTGAGCGCGTCGCGTGGCGCCAGGGCGCCGCGACAGGCATAGCCGGCAAGGGAACTCTCCGCGGTTCCTGTGGCGCGAGGCGCGCTGCAACGCGGTGCGTGGCGGTGTTCGGGGCTGTAAAGTCCACATCCCGTGGACCAGCCGAGGGCGACGCGCCAGGTTCGAACAAGGTCACGCCGCGCAGGGCCAGAGTGACTTCGACGCGCCGATTCTGCTTGCGGCAGGCCAAGGTAGATTCTGTACACAGGGGTTTGTTTTCCCCCCAACCCTTGACCTCCACCCGTTTGGAGTCAGCATGGGCATACCGTTCGATGAGTTGGGCGACCGATGCAGCGCGCTGCTCGGAAACACGCTGGTTGCCCTTTTCAGAGCCCAGCGTACAGGTGTAGCCATCGACTCGAACCGACTGGATCTGCTGTCGTAATGGTTTAAGAAAGGCGCGGAGCCGTTTCCTTTCCTTGGGGCCAAGCCGCGTGCGGCCGTAGACAAAGGTGGCGACAAAGGTCTGCTGGAGCGCGACTGGCCGCGCCAGCTCAGTCTTGCTAGCCATTTTCGCCCTCGAGGCCTTTGGGCTGTTTTTCTTGCGTAGTTCGCTCTCTTGGCGTGTCGCCGTTGTTTTGGTCTTCGGAGCTTTTTCCGGGACATCGCGCCCGCCATCTTTGGGCGCGGGCGCCTTGGGCAGAGTTTGCCCGGCGGTTTTCGAAGCCAGAGAAACCTGCGCAGACTTTTTTTCTGGCTCGGGCTTGAGGCCCAAGGAGGGGGGCGGCAGAGGCGCGGCAGGGGGCTCCTTGCTGGGAACAGTTAAAGGAGTCAGTACTGGCGCAGCTTTTTGACCTGGAGCAGGTGCAGGTGCAGGGGGCTGTGGCGCCGAGGTGAGTGGGGGCGCCGGGGAAGGTTTATCTTCGACGAGCGGGGATTTTTTTTCCTGCGGAGGCGTCGCGATAGCTTGGCGGACCTCGTTGGGGCCTTGGCGCTCAACCGAAATGGCAACGCTCACTTCGGGCGGTATCTTTGGCTGAGCCGGCTTGGTATCGGACGCGGTAGGCGCTGGCTGCGTCGCTGGCGTCGGTGCTGTGGCGTGGGGGTGCTTCGCGTCCGACCCCACGCCTGCGGTGCGCAGCCATACGACAAGCAAAATCCCAGCTACGACCACCAGGGCGCCGAGGGCGAAATTGAGTATCCGTAGGGCAGGCTTGGACATGATTAGACTCGTAATCGTAATATGCACGAATAGGGCGACCATCGCCGCGCCACACGCTCAAGGGCTGCGGCCGTCATCCTCGCAGTAACAAAAGGTCTCAGCGATCACACAATCGTATCTTTTGAGCATAGCTCAATCCGTCGCGCGGCACAACTCCAAAAAATGGCCGCACATCTTTGCCTGTCATCGATATGGGGCTGAATTTACTGGGATTCTACAAGAGTAAAGGAGTGGATAATCTAAGAGAAAATGAGGGAAAAGCAACGGCGCCAGCCAGTTGTAAATTTTGGCGGCTGATTTTGGTTCGCCCGAGTTCGGCGCAAAAAAACTACAACCCGAGGATAGGCGCGAGCCGCGCGAGAACTTCTTCTATCAGGCTTTCCGGCGCGCGCGCTTTGACCTTCAAGTTGCGTGCGTGCCAGTCCAGGCTGCGTGTCTGGTCCACCAAAACAACTCCGTGGCAGCGCAGACCCGACGGGATTGGCACTTCGAAAGGGTAGCCTTTGACTTGGGCTGTGATTGGGGCCACAAAAGCAAACCCTGTTTTATCGTTGAACGCGCGTGACGAGAGTACGAGCGCAAAACGCTCTCCTTCCTGCTCGTGGCCGGCCTTGGGGTTGAAGTCTAGGTGAACAAAATCACCTCTTTCAGGAACATTCTTCACAACATCTCCCGTCCTTTGGGATCGCCCCAGTCCGTCGCTGCATGCCGGTTTTCCTCTGTGATCTGGCTGAGCAATTCTTCCAAGGAGTATTTAGGCCGTTTTCGAATCTTCTTGATGCAAATCCCGTCTAGTAAGGTCTCGATGCTAACCCTATCTCCAGCCTCGAACCCCGCAGAGACCGCGATCCCCTTGGTGAGACGCAGGCCAAGGCTGTTGCCCCAGCGCGCAAGAACCGTTTCCATATGCAAGCTCCTTAAATACTGCGTATTTCATTAAATACCAGATTACTTCGCAGCAATTGCTCAAATAAAAATACAAGTTTGGATTTTCCAAATGGGAGCTAAACTTTACTATACATTGTATATACCATACCTTCGGCATTGTCAACCCAAATAGTTTGATAACTCACGAGTTCTGGCGCGTGCCTGCGCCTGACGTCGTCATTCTTCGATCTCGGGCGTGGGGGCGGGCGGCAGGACAGGGAAGGGCGGTCCAACAGCCGCAGGCCGGGGGCTGTGCGCGACGATGACGCCCTCGCGCACGATTTTTTTTGCCAGCCCAAGTTGGCTGAGCAGGGTGGCTGCCCGGCCATCGATTTTGGCCGCAAGCACTTGCCAGAGGATTTCGCCGACGGCCGGCCCGGCAACGACGCCCATCGCGATGACATCGTCCCCCGAGATTTCGATTTTACTGGTGCGCAAGTTGGTCAGGAAGAGCGAGATATGCTTGCGAATGGTGTCGTTCTGCGTTCTGGCCATCAGGTAGAGAATGCCTTCGACCGGCAGGGGGTGCAAAATCTCGTAGAGTTCGCTCAGGCGCAAGGAAATTTTGCTCCAGTATTGCAGCCGGTCGTTGGCTGTGGCCAGAACCACGCGCAGGTTCACGAACTCCTTTTCCAGGCGTTTGGAAAAATGCAGCCGTTGCGCGAGACTCATGGCGTCTTCATTGCTCCAGCCCGAACAAAGCCCCAACAGGTGCACCATCCATCCTCGCGGCTCAAGATCCAGAAACAACAGTCGATACCAGTTCAGCACTTTTTCGACCTCTTCAAGGAGTACATCGATGGTCTGGTTGAGTTGCATTTGCGGGTGGATGGCCTGGAGCAGATTGAATCGTTGCATGGAGCGTAAGCAGAACAGGGGATTCTTCTCCTCCATGATCAGCTTGAATTCGTTGAAGAGCCGGCTGCCTGAGAGTTTTTGGAGCAGCTCGAGGTTGAGGGCGTTCTTGATTAGCCGCGTGGTTTGGCCGCCGAGTTGAAAGTTAAAGCGTTGCTCGAAGCGTATGGCGCGCAAGATCCGCGTGGGGTCCTCTACGAAACTCAGGGAATGCAGGACGCGAATAACCCGGTCTTTGATGTCGCGCTGTGAGCCGAAAAAATCCACGAGCCGGCCGAACTGCCCGGGATTGAGCTGCACGGCCAGGCCGTTGATCGTGAAATCTCTGCGGAAGAGGTCCATCTTGATCGACGAGAGTTCGACCGTGGGCAAGGCCGCAGGGTATTCGTAGTATTCGAGTCGCGCTGTCGCGACGTCGATGCGTTCGTCAGTGGTTCTGGCGCCTTTGCGGGTCTGAAAAATGACCACCGCTGTCTTGAATTTATGATGCGGTCGCACGCGGCCGTGCAGCCGCTCGCTCAGAATATTGGCAAAGGCAATGCCATCGCCCTCGACGACCAGATCGAGGTCAAGATTCGGCCGTCGCAGGAGGATGTCGCGGACAAACCCCCCAACGGCGTAGGCGGCATAGCCGAGTTCGTTGGCGAGTTTTCCAGCCATTTCCAAAAGCTCGTAGTGTACGGCAGGCAGGCGTTCGTGGAGTAGGGTGCGTATGTTGCGTTCGCGGTTTTTTTCCGGGAGTAGGGTCTCAGGAATCCGCGCCGGCTCTTCGATAAGCCGGTTGATGAGATCGGTGCGTGTGATGACGCCAATGACTTCGCCGTCTTGCACCACGGGCGCGAGCCGTTGCCGCTGGCCGATGATGATCTCGATGACTGGGTAGAGGTCAGACTCGGGGTTGATGACCGCGCAATCGCGCTGCATGTACTCCCTGACCTCGATGTGCCCAAGCGCGTGGGCTAAGGCCTTGTCTGCGATCGTGCGGTCCATGATGCCGGCGCACTTTTTTGTTCCGGGCTCGACTACAGGAATGGTCTTGAGGCCGAAGCGGGTCATGATATCGAAGGCATCCTTGAGAGTATCTGTTTTTTCGACCATAACCGCGGGCTTGCTCATGAGGTCCTTGACCAGCAGCCGCGGGTTGATGTGGGTGAAGAGCAGCGCAAAAAGTTCATCCTTTACTTGAGATATGGTGCGGTCCTTGATGGTGGCCGAGGCGGCAAAGGCGTGCCCGCCGCCCCCGAGCGAGGAGCAGATCTGGCCCACGTCCACATCCGGGGTGCGGCTGCGCGCCACGAGGTGGATACGGTCCTGCATGAGCCCCATGGCGAACAGCGAACGGATGTTTTCCATGTCGAGCATTTTATGGGCGAGCAGAGCGAAGTCGCCGACATAGTGGTCAATATGGACTTCGGTGATGACCACCTGGATACCGTTTATCTCGTGGGCAACCGCTGCTTCGAGCAGGGAATTGAGGATGGTGACTTGTTCGGATGAGAGGTCACGGTTGAGGATGTCGGAGATGACGTTGAGGTCCATGCCTTTTGTGCGGAGCCAGGCTGCGGCCTCGAAGTCCAGGGCTGTGGTGGAGTTGTAGGTGAAGGAGCCTGTGTCTTCGAAGATGCCGCAGCCGAGTAGGGTGGCTTCGTCATCGGATATTGCCAGGTCTCGCTCCTTTAACTCTTGGACCAAGATAGTTGTCGTGGCGCCGCATATTTTGAGGATGCCGGCCGTGGCGCGGATATCGTCTTCTGATTCGGGATGGTGATCGTAGATATGGATTTCGAGGTCGGTTTTTTCTAGAAGTTTGTGGATATGGCCAAGTCGCGAGGCTTGTTGCGTATCGACGAGAACCAGAGTTTTGACCTCGTCGATGTCGATGTCGCGGATGTTTTTGAAGTTAAAGAGGTAGGTGGCGCTTTGGATAAAAAAATTGCGTAGCGTTTTTTCCTGGCTGCCCGGGAAGATGAGCGCCGCGCCTGGATAGAGCTTGCTGGCTGCGACCATGGCCGCGAGTGCGTCGAAATCCGCGTTGTTGTGTGCGGTGATGACTGTGGTCGCCTGCGTTTTGGTGGTCATGGCGGGGTATTGTATATCTTTTTAGAGCCGCGAGCGCGGGTGGAAGTTCTTGTGTATCTCTAAGAGTCGGTCGGCCTGGATGTGTGTATATATCTCTGTGGCGCTGATGTCAGCATGTCCGAGGAGCAGTTGCACGGTCCGCAGGTCGGCGCCGCCTTCGAGCAGGTGCGTGGCGAAGGAATGTCGGAAGGTATGGGGGGAGATGTGTTTTTTCACGCCGGCCGCGAGGGCGTAGCGTTGCACGCATTTCCAGACTGCCTGGCGCGTGAGGCCGCGGCCCGAACGGTTGAGAAAAACTTTTTGATCGAGTGGGCCGAAGCTCAGCCTCCAGCTTTTGAGGTACAGGCTCAGGAACTCCTGGGCGCTGGGATGGATAGGCACGATGCGTTCCTTGGCGCCTTTACCCCAGACGCGGAGCAGTCCAGTTTGTGGGTCGAAGTCGAGCGGGGCGAGTCCGACCAGTTCGGAGACACGCAAGCCAGCGGCATAGAGCAGTTCGAGCATGGTACGGTCGCGAAATCCGAGTTTGTTATTGATGTCGGGTTGTTCGAGGAGTCGCCCTATTTCATCCTGGGTGAGTACGGCAGGCAGGGTCTTTGCTATTTTTGGGCTATCGAGGAATTCGGAGGGGTTTTTCGAGAATCCGCATTCTTCGGCAGCGTAGGTGAAAAAACCGCGTAGCGTGGAAATATGGCGTGCGATCGAGCGGTTGCCGAGTTCCTTGCTCCGCAGATGCACGAGATAGAGGAAGATCGTCTGATCGCTCGCGTCTTCGATTGGAAAATTTTTTTCATCCAAGAAGTCAAGAAAAGATTGCAGGTCCTGGCAGTAGGCAGCGAGGGTGTTTTCCGCGAGGCCTTTGCTCACGGTCAAATAGTTAAGGTAGCTGTCAACCACGGGGTTTTGCGCGTGTGCTTCCATGTTTGTCTCCGACAATTATTCCGTGGTCGGCCCTAGGCAGCAATCCTGGCCGCGAGCAGCTAAGGAATTGACAGCTTCCTGCGGGCTGTTTAGAAAAACAACTTCGTTGACGTCCAAGGCCAAGCTCGAAACCATTATACAGGAGTGCCTCCACAATGTCCCGCTTCCAGCTCGCAGAACGCATCGCAGCGGTCCCGCCTTATCTGTTCGCAGAAATCGATCGCGTCAAGAACGAAGTCAAGGCCCGCGGCGTCGATATCATCAGCCTCGGGATCGGCGATCCCGATATGCCCACCCCGGCGTTCATCGTCGAGGCCATGAAAAAGAGCATTGGGAAGGCTGCAAACCATCAATACCCGTCCTATGTTGGCATGCTCTCCTTCCGCCAGGCCGTGGCTGACTGGTACGCGTCGCGCTTCAATGTCACTGTCGACCCCGAGCGCGAAGCCATTGCCCTGATCGGCTCAAAAGAGGGCATAGCGCATTTTCCCTTTGCCTTCGTGAACCCAGGCGACCTGGTGCTTATCCCCACGCCGTGCTATCCGGTTTATCCGGTCACCACTGCGTTTGCAGGTGGAATTCCTTATTATCTGCCGCTCGTAGAGGCCAACGATTTCCTGCCCGATCTGGACGGCATCCCCGAAGACGTCTGGCGCAAGGCCAAGCTGATCTACGTCAACTATCCGAACAACCCCACTTCTGCCTCGGCCGGTCCTGGTTTCTATAAGAAACTCATTGAAAAGGCCATGGCCTACAATGTCATCGTGCTCCACGACGCGGCCTACACCGAAGTCTACTACGACGAGAACGACAAGCCGCAAAGCATCTTGGAATTCGAGGGTGGAAAGGACGTGGCCATCGAGTTCCATTCGCTCTCCAAGACCTACAATATGACCGGCTGGCGCATCGGCATGGCCGTGGGCAACGAGACGTTGGTTCAGGGGCTTGGCAAGGTCAAGGAAAACGTCGATTCCGGCGCTTTCCAGGCCGTGCAGGAGGCGAGTATCACGGCCCTGCGCGAGGGCGATGCTTTTGCCGCTTCGCTTCGCGCCATCTACAAGCAGCGGCGCGATGTGGTTATCGCGGCGCTGCGGAAGCTCAGCATCGAGTGCCGCGTGCCTAAGGCTACGTTCTATATCTGGGCCAAGACGCCCAAGGGGTATGATTCGTCCGCGGCGTTCGTGACCAAGGTGTTGCAAGAGACGGGCGTGGTCGTCACCCCAGGCAACGGCTTTGGCGCGCCAGGTGAGGGCTACTTCCGCATCTCTCTGACTGTGGATACGCCGCGGCTCGAGGAGGCGCTATCGCGCATCGCCAAGCTGTAACAGCGTATGTGGGCCTGGGCTCGAACCTGGGGGACAGGGAAGGGCGGTTAAAGGCTGCGTGTCGCGCTTTGGCAGCCCTTCCGGGACTGCGCCTGGCCGCGGTCTCTTCCTTGTATTGGACCGAGCCACAGGACGCCCCGGACCAACCCTGGTTCGCGAATCAGGTGGCGTGTCTGGAGTGTGGGCCGAAGGTCACGGCCTTGAGGCTTTTGCGCTCGCTCTTGGCGGTCGAACACGAACTGGGACGCGTGCGCTTGGAGCATCCAGCGCCTCGTTACGAGCCGCGCGCCATTGATCTGGACCTGTTGTTGTTCGGGAACGAGGTGCGAGCGACCACGGAATTGACCCTGCCGCACCCGCGACTGTGCGAGCGGGCTTTTGTGCTCGTGCCGCTACGTGAAATAGCTCCAGGGCTCGTGTTTCCAGATAAGAAAAGTCTTGACGAAGTGCTTGAAAAAGTATCCTTTCGCGTCGATTCAGACCGAATTTGGCAACCTGCGACGTCTCCCGAAGGCAAGGAAGGAACCCCGATATGATAAAATGGTTATTGATCGCCGCGGCGATTTTCATTCTCTTCAAGCTCTTCATGAATGATAGGCGCCATAAGGTAAAAGCCGAGGAACGCAAGGAAGAGCCCCCGATCCCCACGGGCGAAATGATCAAGGACCCGATTTGCGGTGCCTTTGTCTCTAAGCAGAGTGATATCCGCGTGCGTGAGGGCGAGCTGGTCCAGTGCTTTTGCAGTTACGATTGCCGCGACAAGTATATCAAGCAAGTCACGGCGCAGGACGCTGAAGTCATCAAACAACAAGTTACTGACGGCCAGGATGGCCAATAATCCCCTGGACAGGGGGTGTCACAGACAAACAAGGAGAGGCGCCCTATGCTTTTTTTTATCGATACCGCCAACGTGATAGAAATAAAGAAGGCCAAGGAATACGGGTTGATAGATGGTGTCACCACCAACCCCACGCTTTTAGCCAGGGAAGGTGGGGACTGGCGCAAGCAGGCCGAAACTATCTGTAAAGAGGTCGAAGGCCCGGTCAGTCTTGAAGTCGTGGGCATTACAGCGCGCGAGATGGTTGCCGAGGCGCTCGACCTGGTGAAATTCGGCCCCAATGTGGTCGTCAAGATTCCCATGTTGGCCGAGGGGCTCATCGCGGTCCGCGAGTTGACGTCCATGGACATAGCCACCAACGTCACGCTCGTGTTTTCTCCCTTGCAGGCCTTGTTGGCAGCCAAAGCAGGCGCGACGTACGTGAGCCCCTTTGTCGGCCGTTTGGACCAGATCGGGCACGACGGGATGGAACTGGTTGAACAGATCCTCTCGATCCACGAGAACTACGGGTATGCGACCAAGGTGATCGTGGCCAGCATCCGCCATCCCAAGCACGTTCTGGACGCGGCCATGATGGGCGCGGACGTGGCGACCATCCCGTTCGGGGTCATCGACCAGCTCGTCAAGCACCCCTTGACCGACGCGGGCCTCGAGGCCTTTCTCAAGGACTGGAAGAAGCTGGCAGACTAACAACTATCTATATTTGCTCGTTTTTTAAGACGACCGGCCGGGGCAGGGCGCCTGGCCGGTCGTTTTGCTTTTCTTGACAGCGGACAGCAATAATAGCCGCATTGCGGTTCAACCCCCGACAATTATCACATCATTAACCAACCGAATGATCCACAGAAAGAATCGTTCGGCTGGTTAATGATGTGATTGCTGTTTAATTACGTCAATAAATACGGTAGGTTCAATAATGTCAGAGGTTCGTGCGCCGTATGTCGACAGCCTCATTGTCGTCGGCATGGGAATCCACGATGGGTGCAGAATGTCTCAGCCGGTTGCGGATTGGATTCGCTGAGAATGCGTTCTGTCATTGCGTTCTTGGGGCTGGTCGTGAAATCTTTGATTGAAAGAAGGCGTGTATCTAGCGCGGATGGGCGCGTGTTGTAGCTTCGCAGTTCAAGCATCGAGGGTGTCGTCGAGGCTTCTCGTGGCTTCTCATTGCGCTCAGCCCCCCCCAGAGGCAGACAGCCCGCATTGTCCCATAATGTATATTATGTTAACTTTGAAAATAGTCAATCAGGCTAGGGACCATTTTACTCCTCTTTGTGCACGCTATGGAAGGAAAA
>Ga0247840_10010484_pt1 | contig 11556 bp, 4 predicted proteins | sample LaCruzMarch2015__FD_192404 | JGI IMG/M metagenome (GOLD analysis project Ga0247840, IMG submission 192404) | Freshwater microbial communities from meromictic Lake La Cruz, Castile-La Mancha, Spain - LaCruzMarch2015_17m | ecosystem: Environmental > Aquatic > Freshwater > Lake | place: Spain...
CAGCAAGCACAAAATACCGTGCTGTTGTTCAAAGTGGCGTTTGCTCAACTGCAAATTCTACTGAGGCAACAGTAACAGTTGATCCGGTTTCTGTAGGCGGAAGTATTGCAGGCAGCACAACAGTTTGCTCAGAAACCAACAGCACAACGCTTACTTTATCAGGTATTATCGGTACAGTGGTGAAGTGGCAGTATTCTACCAACAACTGGACATCATCAACCGATGTGGCCAATGTTACTTCAACGCTTGTCGCGATTAACCTTTCAGCAACTACAAAATACCGTGCGGTCATTCAAAGCGGAGTCTGCTCAACATCAAACTCTTCTGAGGCAACGGTCACGGTCGATCCGGTTTCTGTTGGTGGAAGTATTGCAGGCAGCATAACAGTATGCTCAGGAAGCAATAGCACTACGCTAACATTATCAGGAATTACCGGTACGGTTGTGAAATGGCAGTATTCTACAAACAACTGGACAACATCAACCGATGAGGTTAATGTTACTTCAACGCTTGTAGCAACGAACTTAACAGCAAGCACAAAATACCGTGCTGTTGTTCAAAGTGGCGTTTGCTCAACTGCAAATTCTACTGAGGCAACAGTAACAGTTGATCCGGTTTCTGTAGGCGGAAGTATTGCAGGCAGCACAACAGTTTGCTCAGAAACCAACAGCACAACGCTTACTTTATCAGGTATTACCGGTTCAGTTGTCAAATGGCAAAAATCAACTGATAATTGGTCAACGCCAATCGATATCACCAACACGACAACAAGCTATACTGCAACTAACCTTACAGCAAGTACAAAATACCGTGCTGTTGTTCAGAGTGGCGTTTGCTCAACAGCAAACTCTTCTGAGGCAACAGTCACGGTAGATCCGCTTACTGTGGGCGGAAGTATTGCAGGAAGTGCATCGGTTTGCTATGGGACCAACAGCACCACCCTCAACCTTTCAGGCAATACAGGCAATGTCGTCAAATGGCAGTATTCTACTGATAACTGGAGCACATCTACTGACGTTAGCAATACCACTACATCTCTTCTGGCAAACAACCTGACAACAACGACGATGTACCACGCCATCGTAAAAAGCGGCGTTTGCAGCATTTCCACTTCTGCTGATGCCACAATCACAGTTTACCTGGCGCTTGGTGCAAACATCACCCCCACCACCAGCCCCGTATGCTATACCCTGGCTGCCGCTACCTATACAGCCAGCGGGACAGGTGGAACAGGATCCTACAGCTATCTGTGGTATAAGAACTCCCTCTCAACAGGCATCACCACCAGTACTTATGCCCCCGGCTATACCAATGCAAACAGCACCATCTATTGTGCTGTGACCAGCGGCTCCTGCGGAACAGTGAATACTTCCACCATTACGATCATCGGCGACCCTACTCCACCTGTCATCAGCGGATGCCCGGCAAATATCACCCTGTATACCGGAGCCGGAAACCCTGCATGTACGCAAACTGCCTCATGGACAGCACCTACGGTTACAGATGTTTGTACCGGTCTCAGCACTTTTACTTCAAACTATGCAACTGGAGCATCTTTTAATGGAGGAACTACCACTGTTGTCTATACTGCTGTTGATGTTGCCGGAAATACCTCTTCCTGCCAATTTACTGTGACAGTACTGGACAACACCAAACCCATTATCAGCTGTAATGCCGACATCACCACCTGTGCCAATACCGGTGAAGCCGGAGCTACCGTGTTCTATAACAACACTGCTACTGATAACTGCAGCAGCCCGGTCCTGAGCCGCATCTCGGGACTCGCCTCAGGCTCAAGCTTCCCATTGGGGACTTCAACAGTTGTCTGGAGAGCCACTGACCTTGCCGGAAATACCGCAGAATGCTCCTTTACCGTGACGGTCCGTGGACTCACCGGAACGGTAACAGTGGGCAGCGGAGGAACATTCCCCACCCTGACCGGTGCCAATGGCTTGTTCCATACCATCAACACCTATGGCTTATGTGGCGATGTGACAGCCAACATCCTCAGCAACATCACAGAACCCGGCATTTTCGCCCTTAACCAGTGGGTTGAATACGGGGAAGGTGATTATCATCTGAATATTCGTCCTGTTTCTGCCTCCGAAAAAACACTGCAAGGCAATTTCAGCCTGGCGCTCATCAGGCTCAATGGCGCCGACAGAGTTCACATCGATGGTAGTTATTCTGGTGCCCGTTATCTGAAGTTCAGAAATAACAGTACCCTCGCTCCTACTTTTGCCATCGCCAATGGGTCTTCAGTTGTCGGCATCGAAAATTGTACCATCGAAGGAAGCCTTACGACTGCTACAAGCGGTGTTGTCGCCATCGGAACTGCCAGTCCTACGGCTGCCAATACAGACCTCCGTTTTGTAAACATTGTATTTCAAGCGGCAACAACACCTCCTGCCAATTATCTCTATTTTGCAGGAACAGCAGCCCGCCCGAATACAAAGGTACTGATCAGTGGCAATGAATTCAAAAACTTCAAATCAAACGGAGTTTATGTTACTGCGACTGGAAATGGAAGCGACTGGACCTTGGTTTACAATACCTTCTACAACAATGTCACTGCAACTACGGCACAAACGGCGATTAACTTCATCCCCGGAAGTACTTCCACAGGAAATGCCATCAACAACAACAACATTGGCGGGAGTACCCTCTCAAATTCAGGAACCTGGACCAATAGCGGCGCCGTAACTGTCGAAGGAATCTCTGTCAATGCTGCTTATACCAATATCAATGCAAACATCATCAAGAATGTGAGTTTGAGCAATACCGGTCAGATCAATTTCATCGGCATTGAGTTAATGGGTGGTGCTGCTGTGATCAGTAACAATGTCGTTGGCAGTGAACTCACTGAGAACAACATTACATTGGCCGGCCTTGCCAATTTCTTCGGAATCAGGTCGGTCTCTACCTCAAGCAATGTGAGCATGACCAACAACCTCATCGCCAATGCCACATGTACTTGTATAACAGGCTATCCAAACTTATATGGATTGTATGTCAAGGGAGGTAACATCACAGAAAACCGGGTTTTCAACCTCAGGACCACTTCCGCGGCTGCGAATCCAGCTGTTTTCGGTATTGAAGTGCTTGGAATCAATGGTTCTGCTACCTATTGCGCCAACAACATGCTGGCACTCAATGCAGGCAACGCCCTGAATCCCAAGATCTTCGGAATCCAGGACAATGGATACTCTGCAACGGCGAGCCTACCTATCGGAAATTATGCACACAACAGCGTGGAGATCTCAGGCAATGCGACTACCTGCAACAAAACCTACGCCTTCCAGCGCAATTACAATAGTGTGATAAACCTTGCCAACAACATCTTCTCCAACAAACGCAGCAGCAGTCCTGTCGGGCATTATGCCATCGGTTCTGCCAATACCACTGCATGGACTTCCAACAACAACGATTTGTTTGTCAACTCGAGCAAACTCGGTGTTTGGGGAACTACTGATCAAAACAACCTGGCTGCCTGGAAGCTTGCTACAGGACAAGATGCTGCAAGTCTTTCTGTTGCGCCGGTATTTGTATCTGCCATCAACCTCCACCTTACACTTGACAATGCACTCCCCTGCCCTCAGCTGGGCTGGGTATTGTATGATTTCGACAATGAGCAAAGGGCCTTTGTGACGACCATAGGGGCGGATGAGATCAACAACGACCCTCCAAAACTGAATCCTACCCCTGCTTTCGCAAGCCTGGCTGTGATGCCCAACCCTTTCAGGTCAGATCTGCAAATGATTGTCAGCGTATCTGAGAACAGTAAAACCAGCATGAGCATTTACAACATGCTGGGTGCCAAAGTTGCGGATGTTGCGGAAGAGATCATCCCCGCCGGCTCACAGACTTATACTTTCGACGCTTCTGCCCTGCCTTCTGGCATGTATTTGTGCAGGCTCATCGTGACTGCAGGTAAGGAGTCAAGGATAATAGTCAGGAAATTGGTGAAAGAAAACTAGTATCAATAAGAATAGTAAAGCAGCCGGGCCTGATTTCAGGTCCGGCTGCTTTGTTTTTACCATTTTAGTAAACCTATTTCAGGTCATGACACTAATCGTATGTTATAAATATATTTATTTAGTATCTTTTTTTAATTATATTTGCATGAATAATATTGCCATTTTGTATGGACATTTTCAGCAAATTCTTACAATTCCTTTTTATTGCCTTCTTGTGTTATTCACCATTGAACATGTCGGCACAGACATCAGTCGACAGTTTGTTGAATGTTGTTAAACATGCTGAAGGGGATGCAAAGTATAGTGCGCTGAAGGCATTAAGTAAATATTATCGATCCTCCGACCCTGAAAAATCCTTAAAATTCGCTGAACAGGAAAAGATGCAGGCGGTGGCCATGCATAACCGTTCGCTTGAAGCTGAAGCAATGATCCAAATGGTGTTCCCCATGATCGCAATGCAGCAGAACCGTAAATGTATTATTCTTCTGCAGGAATGTATTCAGATTTATGATTCACTGGGCGATCTGTCCGGGAAAGCCAGGGCTACCAACAACCTGGGGGCTGCCTGGTCGCAGCATGGCTCTATGGACAATGCCCTGTCATGCTATCTGGAAGTCCTTTCATATTATAAAAATAAAGGCGATTCAAATAACATTGCAAAGGTTTATATGAATCTTGGCCTTGTATACGATCGTTTAAAGAAATATGAATTGGGATATGATGCCGCCATGAAGGCAAGGAATATTTTTGTTTCCACAAAAGATAACCAAATGGTGGCAAGTACATCGGTCAACATTGGCTTATCTCTGACTTCACTGCAGCGATACAAGGAGTCACTTGATTATTTCAGCAAAGCCTTGAATTTTTATGAAGCAGATTCCAATCGTTTTGGGATAGCTGTTACTACCACAAACATTGCAAAAATGTATAAGTCGGCGGGTGATTTTAGAAATGCCAGGATATGGTACACCAGGTCGCTGCCTTACATCCGGATGATCAGCAACAAATGGGCGGAGGCAAGCCTGTATTATGACCTGGCCGAAATGGACCGTGAAAAGGGGAATTGGGATCAGGCGCTCACAAATCTGACCACTGCCACCCGCATCAACAATGAGGCTGGCGACCAGCAGCTCAAGATGCAGCTTTTTGAAGCCTATTACAAAGTGTATGATACCCTTGGGCAGGCTAGAAATGCCCTCACTTATTTTAAGAAATATCTAGTCTTGCATGATACACTCTTGTCTGTTGAAAAATCAAAAAGGATTGAAGAGCTTACTATTCATATCGAATTGTTGCAAAAGAACGAAGAAAACCTCCTTCTGAAACAAGAAGTCAAAGCTTCGAAACTTAGAATGCAATTGCTGTTAGGAATTATTTCTGTAATCCTGCTCACTGCTTTCCTCATAATCAGATTACAGTTGTCTAAGCACCGGAATCTGGAGCTGAAAAACAAACAAACCGAACTTGATACACAGCTGAAGGAAGTTGAAATGCAAAAATTATCGGTCGATTTGCAGCTCAGGAATCAGCAACTGGCATCGCTGACAAGGCAGAAGTTGGTCATAGAAGAGATGAATCGTATTAAATTTGAAAAAAATCAAATCGAGCTGGAGATGAAGGAACAAGAGCTGGTCTACCAGACTCTTCTTCGATTAGATGTCACCCAGGTGAACCGATCTGTTCAGGAGAAACTGCTACCATTTCAACACAAATTTTCTTCCAAGGCCAGCCAAAACGATTTTGTCATGGCAATAAACGAGATTGTCCGGGATTCGGAGAAAGATCCGCTGGCTGATTTCGAGTTCATGTTCAATCAGTTGCATAAATCCTTTATCGATAATCTCATGCTGCGTTGTTCTAACCTGTCGCGGGTTGAATTGCAGGTATGTTCACTATTAAGGGTCAACCTTACGACCAAGGATATTGCCCGCTTGCTTAACATTTCCTTGGGCACTGTTGATAACTGCCGTTATCACATCAGGCAGAAGCTCGCACTCGACCAAACAGATAACCTAACGGCATTCCTGACCACTTTATCTGTACCAGATCCAGAATAACCAGGCTGAAATCCGAATTACTCCTTTTTCCACCTTTCCGGGATGCTAAAGGTTATCGTTGGATAAAAAATCCTTCAGGTTAATATGTCTGATACCATCTATGGTGTTCCCCTTGAAATCATCAAGACTTACTACCATTTTGGGATAATGATCTCTTGAAATCAACCCCGATGGGAAAGAAATATCCTTCATGAAAATTTATGATTATAACTCTTGGTAAAAAAACAAAAAGTTATAATCATGTCGACAATAATTCTTGTTTCTGTCTTTTTTGAGTTGCTTTATGGGGTTCAATAAGGCACCCCCCCACCCACCCCCTCTTATGGGCATCTAATGGTTTTCTCACCCATATTTTTAATCCATTTATTTTCAGCATGTTGAAATTTTAATGGGATGGGCTTACTACCTTGTACCAGATCCGCCAACGGCACGTATCTCACTGATAACCTGTGCTATGCGCTCGTCATGTGAGATAATAAGTAGATTTTTGCGCTTCACAATTGAATTGACCCGGAATTAAGCGGCCTACATTTGCCGGACCTACTTAAACAAGGTCTGGTTTGACAAATACCAACAACATAAAAGCTACCATTCTTATCGCCAGTGAAAAACCGGACAGGGACAACAACCTGGCTGGTTTAATACGGAATAAAAACATTACGATCATCCGGGTTGAATCGGGGAATGAAGCGTTAAACGTTTTTCAAACCAAGCCCACAATATCGCTATTCTTGATTGACGCTGTTCTGCCCGGTATGAACGGGTTCGACACAACCCGTGAAATCAGGAGAATGTCTCCAACTGTTCCCATTATTCTATTCGTTAATTACACAAATATGAATTCTTTCCGACTTTCAACCCTTGTAGGTTGCACCCGGATGCTGCAAAACCCGTTTGACCCGGATGAGTTGGAAACCATTGTCAACCAGTACCTCCCTACATGTGATCATTTAGCTGAACCCTCTGATAAATAAATCAATAACCTTGAAAAATATACTATTGAAAACAACATTTACTTTTTTCCTTGCGCTTGTATTAACCGCTGGCATTTTTGTGCTAACCGCAAATGCTAAGGTTAAGGTAGCAGGTTCGGCCGCTAGTGCCAACGGCACCGATCCCTCATTAAGAGAGGCATTTGATGCGTTGAATATTGGAACCGCAACGCAGGCAGGTAAAAATATTGTTGTTACAATAACAGCAAGCACAACCGAAATCGCCCCGGCAATCTTAAACCAGCCATTGATAGGATTGTGGAATTCGCTAACCATCTATCCTACAATCTCCGGGCTTTCATTTAGTGGCAACCTGGCGTATCCCCTCATCGATTTAAACGTTGCCGATAATGTTACGATTGACAGCCGCGTAAACCAGGCTGGTGTAAAAAACCTTATCATTTCAAATACAAGTATTTCACCTAATGCAGGCACTTCAACCATCCGGTTTATTAAGGACGCCACGAATAATACGGTAAAGTATTGCACACTTAGAGGTTCGTCTACAGCAGCAACAACTACAGAGGGTGGGATTCTGGTTTTTAGTACATGCACGGGAACTACCGGTAACGATGACGATACGATTAATAAGAATGACATTCATGACTTAAGCATAACGAATACTAAGGAAAACTTCAAGGTTTATTCGACCGAAACCTTTAAAATTAAAGAAGACAGCGACATAAATAAATCAGAAATTACTTTGAATAATTAATATTAATCTCAGTTTTTATGAAAAAAAACCAAACCATGCAATCCCATTCGGTCAGTATCAATTGGATGCATAAACTACAAAACAAGTATAGTAAGAAAAAAACAATTACAATTTTAATGCTGCTTCTGGCATGTTTGTTTGTCAGAAACGCCAATGCGCAATGGAGTTCAAACCCGGCGGTGAATAATGCAATTTGCACAGCTACTGGCAATCAATATATCCAAGTCATCGTTTCAGATGGTTCGGGAGGCGCCATTATTACCTGGACGGACTTTAGAAATGGTGCGACTAGTGATATCTATGCCCAGCGCATCGATGCAACGGGTACAGTGCTATGGACAGCCAATGGAGTGGCTATTTGCACTGCTACAGGCAATCAACAAAGTCCTAACATCGTTTCAGATGGTTTGGGCGGTGCCATTATTACCTGGGAGGACTATAGAGTCGCTAATAAAGATGTCTATGCCCAGCGCATCAATGCATCAGGCACTGTGCAATGGACAGCCAACGGTGTAGCCATTTGCACCTCTATAGGCAGTCACCAAATTCCTACCATCGTTTCAGATGGTTCGGGCGGTGCCATTATTACCTGGCAGGACTATAGAGTCGCTACTACTGATGTCTATGCCCAGCGCATCAATGCATCCGGTGTGGTACAATGGACAGCCAACGGTGTAGCCATTTGCACCGCTACAAAAGATCAATATAGTCCCATCATCGTCTCAGACGCTTCGGGCGGAGCCATTATTACCTGGCATGACTTTAGAAATAATGTTTCTAATGATATCTATGCCCAGCGTATCAATGCATCGGGCACAGTGCAATGGACAGCCGACGGTGTAGCTATTTGCACCGCTACAGGCAATCAACAATCTCCAGCCCTCATTTCAGATGGTTCTGGCGGAGCGATTATTACTTGGCCGGACAATAGAGCCAATAATGATATCTATGCCCAGCGCATCAATGCATCGGGCACTGTGCAATGGACAGCCAACGGTGTAGCCATTTGCACCGCTACAGGCAGTCAACAAGGTCCTACCATCGTTTCAGATGGTTCTGGCGGAGCGATTATTACTTGGACGGACAATAGAGTCGCTAATGATATCTATGCCCAGCGCATCAATACATCCGGGGTGGTACAATGGACAGCCGACGGTGTGGCAATTTGCACCGCTACAAATAATCAAAATTCTCCCACCATCGTCTCAGACGCTGCGGGCGGAGCCATTATTACCTGGTATGACAATAGAGTCGTCTCTTATGATATCTATGCCCAGCGTATCAATGCATCAGGCACAGTGCAATGGACAGCCGACGGAGTGGCTATTTCCACCGCTACAAACCCTCAATATAGTCCCACTATCGTCTCAGATGGTTCGGACGGATTCATTATTACCTGGTATGACTATAGAAGTGGTACTAATTATGATATCTATGCACAGAATGTATCGGCGAATGGTTCGTTGGTGGCACAGCCTCCATCCATTACTTCCTTCATCCCTACTGAGGGGGCAGTTGGCACATTGGTTACTATTACCGGAACAAATCTGAGCAATCCATCTGCATTTAGCATAGGCGGTGTCACTGCAATTGCTGTTTCCAACAACGGAACCACATTGGTTGGTATGGTAATGCCTGCTGCCACAACGGGCACAATATCGATTGCAACTGTGGGTGGTATTGCGACAAGTATTGGTAATTTCACAGTTACTCCAACACCATACCCCAATACCCAGCAGGGAAATAAACTGACAGATGCCGCTGCACAACCATATACATTTCAGGGTACAAGTGTTTCTGTTTCAGCAGATGGCAATACTGCCATTGTAGGAGGAATCGGTGATAATAATTTTATAGGGGCTGCCTGGATTTATACCCGAAGCAGCGGAATATGGTCACAGCAATACAAACTCATCGGTAGCGGAACAATAGGAAATTCTTATCAAGGTTCTTCCGTTGCTCTTTCGGCAGATGGCAACACGGCAATTGTAGGAGGAACCAATGATAATAATAATATTGGCGCTGTCTGGTTTTTTATTCGTAGTGGCGGTGTGTGGAGCCAGCAGGGAAAGAAGGTAGGTAGCGGATCAACAGGATCGCCAACACAAGGTTTTTCTGTTTCACTTTCTGCAGATGGGAACACAGCCATAGTAGGCGGGAAAGGAGATAATAATGATAAAGGAGCTGTATGGATTTATACCCGTAGCGAAGGAGTATGGAACCAGGTGGGAAACAAACTGGTTGGCAGTCTGGCAGTGGGAAGTGCATCCCAGGGCTTTTCTGTTTCCCTTTCGGCAGATGGCAAAACAGCAATTGTAGGAGGGGTTCAAGATCAAGCTTCAAAAGGTGCTGCATGGGTATATACTAACATTGGAGGAGTATGGACACAACAGGGTGATAAATTGGTGTGTATTGGTTCAGCATCTTATTCAAATGTTGGCACTTCTGCGTCCCTGTCAGCAGATGGCAATACTGCTTTGTTAGGTGGCTCTTATGATAATTCAGGCAAAGGTGCAGCCTGGGTCTTTATCCGCAATGCAGGCATTTGGACGCAGCAGGGTGATAAACTGTTTGGCACCGGAGCAACAGGATCTTTTTCAAATCAAGGTGGTTCTGTTTCTCTTTCTGCAGATGGTAATACTGCTTTGATAGGAGGATATAATGATAATGATGGCGATGGTGCAGTATGGTTTTATACCCGCACTGACACAGTATGGAGCCAGCAAGGAAACAAGCTGTCAGGTACCGGAGGAGTGCCAGCCTCATATCAAGGTTATTCCGGTTCTCTTTCATCTGATGGAAGCACAGCAATGATTGGTGGCTATTATGATAATAGCTTTACAGGCGCTGCCTGGGTTTTTAAATACGCTCAATGTGCCAACCCAAGCAATGGCGGAACGATAGCATTAAATCAAACTATTTGTTATAATACAGATGTGGCTGCTTTTACAAGTTCAACATTACCTTCAGGTCATACAGGTACCTTAGAGTATAAGTGGCAGTGGGCAGTTTCTCCTTTCACATCATGGAATGATATTGCCAGTACCGACTCAGAAACATATGATGCAAGTACATTAACAGCCACCACGCAATATAAACGCTTGGCACGAGTGACCTGCATGAGCGATTGGACGGGATCTTTCGAATCGAATGTGATCCAGATTACTGTTGATCCAACTTCAGTAGGTGGAAGTATTGCAGGCAGCACAACAGTGTGCTCAGAAACCAACAGCACAACGCTTACTTTATCAGGAAATACCGGTACAGTTGTCAAATGGCAAAAATCAACTGATAATTGGTCAACGCCAATCGATATCACCAACACGACAACAAGCTACACTGCAACTAACCTTACTGCAAGTATAAAATACCGTGCTGTTGTTCAAAGTGGAGTCTGCTCAACAGCAAACTCCTCTGAGGCAACAGTAACTGTTGATCCGGTTTCTGTTGGTGGAAGTATTGCAGGCAGCACAACAGTTTGCTCTGGAACCAACAGCACAACACTTACTTTATCAGGTATTACAGGTTCAGTTGTCAAATGGCAAAAATCAACTGATAATTGGTCAACGCCAATCGATATCACCAACACGACAACAAGCTATACTGCAACTAACCTTACAGCAAGTACAAAATACCGTGCTGTTGTTCAAAGTGGCATTTGCTCAACTGCAAATTCTACTGAGGCAACAGTAACAGTTGATCCGGTTTCTGTAGGCGGAAGTATTGCAGGCAGCACAACAGTGTGCTCAGAAACCAACAGCACAACGCTTACTTTATCAGGAAATACCGGTACAGTTGTCAAATGGCAAAAATCA
>Ga0247840_10010485_pt1 | contig 11553 bp, 16 predicted proteins | sample LaCruzMarch2015__FD_192404 | JGI IMG/M metagenome (GOLD analysis project Ga0247840, IMG submission 192404) | Freshwater microbial communities from meromictic Lake La Cruz, Castile-La Mancha, Spain - LaCruzMarch2015_17m | ecosystem: Environmental > Aquatic > Freshwater > Lake | place: Spain...
TGAACAAGCCCCTGAAGTCTCCGCTGCCCCTGTTGCGTGAAGCCTTGGAGTACAAGGACATGGAGGGCATGATCAAGCCCACCATCCACGTGGATGAATTCGCTGCCAAGATGGGCGACGACGATGATATCATCGTCATAAGTTTTTTCGTGCGTGGTGAGCAGGCAGCAAGAGATCTGGTGAACTGGTTTGAAAAAGGCTACGACTGGGTGATGGATGCAGACCGATCTCCGGGTGAGATACGGCCAGGCCGATATCTAGTGTACATCGAAATGCGTAGGCGAAGCACAGCCGGTGAGCGTATGGCCGAAGCCATTGAAGATCTGGCCACGCTCACAGAGTTTGAACCTGCGGACTGGACCATGCACTACGATGGCAAGACCACACCGTTCAGCAGAGAAGAGTTTGATCGTCAAGTGCCATTGAGTCCCAAAGACTATCGAGCACAGAAAGAAACAGACCTAAACGAAATGCGTGCTGCTGCCGGCATAGAGCCGGTGCAGGTGTTTGAACGCGAACAAGATATCCGCCAGTTGCAGTCTGCTGCTGGTATATAAACAAAACAATCAATTATATCTATCAATGAAATTAAGAAGTTTTGGATGCAGCTTCATCTATGGTTCTGACTTAGATGATTGCAGGAGAGATGACACGGATCTCTGTCCTAGCATGAAAACCTGGCCAGCATTGATTTCTTCACGGTTAGGATGGGAATATGTTTGTCAAGCACACGGCGGCAGTGGAAACTTATGCATACTAGATAGGATTATGAAGTCACTTGCATCTGATAAATCATCTTTTTATTGTATAAATTGGAGTTACATTGATAGATTTGATTATAAAGATCTTGATGGTGGTGGCCTAAATGGAATGAACGATTGGAAATCATTGACTCCACAATCTTCTGATTTGGCTGGTAAAATTTATTATCGAGATCTGCATTCTGAATACAAAGACAAGTTGACTTCATTGATCTATATCAAAACTGCCATTGATTTTTTGAAAGAAAATAAATGTCCGTTCATAATGACCTTCATGGACCCTTTGATACTCGACAAACAATATCATGTTAATCATGGTATTACATTACTACAAAATTCTGTATGTGACTATCTCTATGATTTTAAAGGAATGAATTTTTTAGATTGGAGTAGGCATCATGGATATAAGATTAGTCCACAAAATCATCCATTGGAAGATGCCCATCAAGCGGCGGCCGAGTACTTGATGCCTAGGATCGATACCATTCTTCGTAGAGCCTGACTACCGTTAATTTTAATTTCGGTGCCCTACTAGCCACCCCTAACTAATACTTTTGAGGCTGGATGTTTTCCACGATAAGTATAGGCATCCAAACTAGGCCTAGCACATTCTTAAAAGATGAACTTTTCAGGAAAGTAATATGACAGCTCAACGCATCCTTATCATGGGCCTGCCGGGTGCAGGCAAGACCTACATGGCCCAGGCCTTGAAACAGTATCTAGAAAGCCATAGTGTGTTTTTCCATCCTGGAACAGAAACAGTGGGTAGTAGCCAGGCTCGTGTGGAATGGTTCAATGCGGATGATGTACGAAAACGCTTCAATGACTGGGACTTCGGCCAGGAAGGGCGTATCCGGCAGAGCCACAGGATGCGTGAGCTGGCAGACAAATCACATTGTGATTTTGTCATAGCGGATTTTGTGGCACCGCTCACGGAGATGCGTCATAACTTCAAAGCAGACTGGATCATATGGATGGATACTATAGAGGCCGGCAGGTATGAAGATACCAACCGCATGTTCGTACCGCCGGAATTTTATGATTTCCGCATAACAGAACAGGCTGCTGACAAGTGGGCTGAATTCATTGGCAACCACATCCTGGAAAATCGACGTAGGTCAGTGTTTGATTGGAAACGAGAAACCGTGCAGATGCTGGGACGCTGGCAGCCTTGGCATGCCGGCCATCGTGCCTTGTTTGAGCGTGCCATAGCCAAGACCGGGCAGGTATGCATCATGATCCGTGATTGCCAGGGTTGGAATCAGTCAAATCCTTTTTCTTGGTCAACAGTGAAAGATGCCATCCGCAGGGATCTAGATCCATTGTATCAGGGCCAGTACGAAATAATAGTGGTGCCCAACATCACAAACATTACATATGGTCGTGATGTAGGCTACCGGATCGAACAAGAATCATTTGATGATGCCACGCACGCTATTTCTGCCACCAAAATCCGTAGGGAAATGGGCCTGGAGTGATTTTAAAATTTTACAGTGACAGACCGGGTTTTGGTTATCGCAATAGATATTTTGTAAACGCTGTTAAATGCCCGCAAACTCCATTAGTTTATCTGCGTACATTAAAATGTGCCAGCACTTTTTTCTATAACAATTTCCGTGATGCACAAAGTTGGCCAGAGATCAATTTCAATGACATAGACTGGCAACATCACAGAGTTTTCAGTCATATTTTGCACCCGCATCATCGTAGAGCCAAAGGACTTGCTGAATACATCCACATGCACGGATTGGAATCTAAATATTGGAATGATCTGGATTTCCAAAAATTCATACATGCATCACTTGGGTTGGATTTGCACAGTTTAATCGCAGATATCACTTATTCTCACCCGGCCTGTTGTGAAATACATTGGCTGCCAGTGTCGAATGATCATAATGAAACCATAAACATTACCAATGATTGGTTGTCGCAGCACAAGGTTTCATTGATTCAGTGGGATTTGTCCCAGGCACATCTGGGTGTGATCTACAAACGCGAAATCAGTGATCACATCCAGCAACAACCACTGGACGATCATGTATTGTTATATCTGGATAATGATATGCAACTTTATGAATCTGCTGTTGCTAAATATCCAAAAAGGAGCGATCCACAATGCAACTAACAGAAAACTTCAGTCTGAACGAAATGATCAAGAGCGAAACTGCCTTACGACAGGGCTTAGATAATACGCCTGGTGATGCAGAAATTGAAAATCTACGCATATTATGCGAGCAAGTGTTGCAACCTCTGCGTACGGCCTATGGTCGTGGCATCAAAGTAAACTCAGGATTCCGCCATCCCAATGTCAACGCTGCTGTGGGTGGCAGCCGCACGTCTGATCACTGCAAGGGACAGGCTGCTGACATCGAGATACCCGGTGTGCCAAACTATGATCTGGCCCTGTACATCAGCCAGTATTTCGACTTCACGCAGTTGATTCTGGAATTCTACACGCCGGGCATACCTGACTCGGGCTGGGTACACGTGAGTTATGATCCTGCCAATTTGAAACGCCAGGTCATGACTGCCATGCGTGAAAACGGCAAGACTGTGTACAAGCAAGGACTTATAGCCTGATGTTTGGCATTGGTGCATCCATCAAGGCCATCACCGTCTTGCTTATCGTAGCGATCATAGCAGCAGGAGGCTGGTACGTGATGAATCTCAAGGCCGATCTAGCCATCAGCGAAGAAAACAGCAAACGTCTCCAAGAAGGTGTGCGAGAACAGCAGGCCTTGATGAAGCAGATGGCCGAAGACATAGCCAAGATACAGGACATCAATCGTGAACTGGCAGAGACCACGGGCCGACATCGTGCGGAAGTTGATGCATTGACCCGGAAGTTCAGCCAAGACGCTAAAGGGCAGCCCAGAGACTTTGGTCAGTTCGCCAAGGAAAGACCCGAACTTGTAGAACGCCTGGTGAATCGTGGCACCAAGAATGCCATGCGTTGCCTGGAGATAGCATCCGGTGCACCACGCACACAGGAAGAAATCGCAGCCAAGTCAGCCACGGAGATCAACAAAGAATGTCCTGCCATAGCCAATCCCAACTATAAGGCACCGCAATGAAAAGCATCATCGCTGTAATAATCGCTGCTGCCATGCTACAAGGCTGTGCTCTCCTGGGATGGAAGGCTGTAGAAAGCATTGAGATAAAAAAGAAAGCTGTAGATCGCACTTCTTTAAATCTCCAAGATCCACAGCCTTTGAAGCCCACTGCTCCACAGTGGCGAGTTATCACTCCAGAGAATCAAGCACAGGTGTTCGCCGAACTCAAATCAAAAAACATCGATCAGGTATTGTTTGCACTCACTGATGATGGCTACGAAGAACTGTCTGTGGACATCGCACAGATCCGGGCCTTGATCGCACAGCAGCGTGACATCATCATCAAGTACCGCGAATACTACGAGCCCAAAAAGATCGAAGAAAAGAAATGAAAGAAATACTCAGCACCATGCAGGCCAATCATTACATGAACTTGGTCATCGTCATAGTGGCCTTGATAGCCATGCTGGTGGCCTGGAACATACAGCGAGACAAAAACAACCAAATCGATCTCAAAGATCTGGTATGCACGGATGGCCGCATCAACGAAGCCAAGTTCATGCGTTTCTGCACTTTCGTGGTGAGCACCTGGGGATTTGTTTATCTCATCGTGGATCAACGCTTTTCCGAATGGTACTTTGCCGGCTACATGGCGGCCTGGACTGGCAATGCTTTGGTAAACAAATGGCTCACAATCAAAGAACAAACCACTACCAATCCGGCAAATGCCCCCCCACCCCCTGCCAAACCTCAGTATTGATTGACAGGGTGTGATCGCCATGTTATAATTACACAGTGAAAGACTACTACAGCACCCTAGGCGTGGCACGCACTGCCACGGATGATGAGATCAAGCGAGCTTATCGAAAATTGGCCAGCCAGCATCATCCTGACAAGGGCGGGGACAAAGCCCAGTTCCAGGCCGTGCAGGAAGCCTATTCAGTGTTGAGCGATAGCCAACGCCGGCAGGAATACGACAATCCTCGCAGCCAGGCACATTTTGCCGCAGGCCCAGGATTCAATTTCGACGACATATTTGGCATGTTTGGTGTGAACATGCGTCAGCATCAGGCACGCAGTCCCAGACTGAACATCTGGATCGGCCTGGAAGATGTAGCCCGTGGTGGTGCCAGGGTCATAGCCCTGCAGATGAACAACACCGTGAGCAACGTGGAGATCAACATACCCGTGGGTATCTCTGACGGCGATACCATACGCTATCCACAGGTCAGCCCTGATGGCGGTGATTTAGTGATCACATTCCGTGTGCGGCCGGATCCACGATGGCATCGAGATGGCCGGAATCTCACTGTGGATCAGGAAGTGGTGATCTGGGATCTGATCTTGGGCACTGATATCACCATGCGTGACATCATGGGCACGGACTTGAGATTGACCATACCGCCACGCACACAGCCCGGTAGTTTGCTGCGGTTGCGGGGACGTGGACTGCCTGCCAGTGCCATGCCAGGGCGACATGGAGGTCCAGCCGGTGATCTCTTGGTGCGTGTGCAGGCTCGCATACCCAATGACATCAGTGAAGATTTACTGGCTGCCATACGGCTCTCCCAACAATAATAAATATTTCAATGAAACTCACACGCAGGGTTTTGCACAATCGGGCCAGGCCCGCGGATTTCCGATCACCTGTGAAAAATCGTAGATTGGCAGAGGAAATGTTAGTCTTTATGCAGGATAATAATGGCATCGGATTGGCGGCCACACAGATCGGACACAGCCGCAGGATATTCGTTATGTGTATCAGCGGCAGGACCAGACTGTGTTTCAACCCAGAAATCACTGAATCCAGCACTGTGTTAGCCGATTATGACGAGGGCTGCTTGAGTTTTCTCGGAGATCAGTGTACAATTGCTAGACCGGACTGGGTTCGAGTGAGATATCAAGATCCCTCCGGTGCAGTCACCGAAGACACACTGGTGGCCCTGGAAGCCAGATGTTTCCAGCACGAACTGGATCATCTGGATGGCATCACCATGTGGGACCGACACAAGGAGCAACATGCAGAACAATCCTGAGATAGAACAGATCATTGAAAACGCAGTACACATCGCTCGTGACCGACATCACAAGTATGTGCTTACCGAACACCTCATGCTCAGCATGCTGAAACACGCACCATTCCGTGCAGTGTTGGAGAAGTTTGGCACGGATGCTGCATTCTTGGAAACGGATGTCTCTGCTTACCTAGACGGTCTCACCAACATGACCACAGATGTGACCAATGCACAGCCTCGCAAGACCAATGCTCTAGAACGCACGTTTAATAGAGCACTTACACAGGTGCTGTTCACTGGTCGCAGGACCATGACCACGGCGGATCTCTATCTGGCCATCATGGCTGAAACCAACAGCCACGCACACTACTTCTTCCTCAAGCACGGCGTGACCAAACAGGAATTCGTCAAGTTCTGGGAAGTGAAATACAATCACAAAGATGCCAGGATCACTGACCAGCAGGCCACGGAGATCTTGGAAGAACACTGTGTGAACCTCACTGCCATGGCCCAGAAAGACAGCCTGGAACCCGTGATCGGCCGAGACTCGGAAGTAGATGAAATGGTCACTGTGCTGGCCCGGCGTTTCAAGGCCAATGTGCTCATGGTAGGAGATCCTGGCGTGGGCAAAACAGCCATCGTGGAAGGCCTGGCACAACGCATTGCTGCCAACACAGTGCCTGAGTTTCTAAAGAACCACGAAGTATGGTCATTGGAAATCGGCAGTTTGTTAGCAGGCTCAAAGTATCGCGGCGAATTCGAAGAAAAACTCAAGGACGTGATCACCGCACTGGAGACCAAGAAGAATTGTGTGTTGTTTATCGATGAAGCACACACCATGCGTGGTGCGGGTGCATCAGGCAACTCCAGTTTAGACTTTGCTAACATGATCAAACCCGCCATTACCAAGGGCGTGCTCAAGGTCGTGGCCTCCACCACCTGGGAAGAATACTACGAAAGTTTTGAAAAAGACCGTGCCCTCATGCGGCGTTTCCACAGGCTCAGCATCGACGAACCCACCACAGACACAACAGAAAAAATCTTGATAGGTCTCAGTCCTCGCTTGGAAAAGTTCCACAATGTGTTAATTGACACAGCGGCCATGACCGCGGCCGTGGAACTAAGTGCCAGATACATCCACGACAAAAAGAATCCTGACAAGAGCATAGATCTCTTGGATGGTGCCTGTGCCCGACAGCGTGTGCGAGATGCTGGTACTGTGTCCATCACGCCAGACATGATCATGGCCCAGGTCAGTCGCGTGGCAGGTGTGCCTATGGATCGCCTGCAGAACACTAACAGCCGAAAGATCCTGGAACTGGAAAGCAACATCAAACAACAACTGCACGGACAAGATGCCGCGGTGGATGCTGTGCTGGAACGTGTGTATGTGAACTTCGCTGGCATCGGCAATGGTCGCAAACCCATGGCATCATTCCTGTTCCTGGGACCCACTGGCACAGGCAAGACCGAACTGGCCAGGCTTTTAAGCCAGCACTTGGACATGAAACTGCTGAAGTATGACATGAGCGAATATCAAGAAAAACATACCGTGAGCAGCCTGATCGGTGCACCTCCGGGCTATGTAGGCTTCGAAGATGGCAACGTGGGTGGTGGCAAACTCATATCCGATCTCAGCAAGCATCCTTTCTCTATCATCCTGTTTGATGAGATCGAAAAAGCACACCCGGATGTTTCAAACATCCTGCTGCAGATGCTGGACGAAGGCCGTGTCACTGGCAGCAACGGCAAGACCGTGGACTGCAAAAACACCATAGTGATCATGACATCTAACCTGGGTGCCCGGGACAACGAAAACAACAACATCGGCTTCGCACAGAACCTGGAAAAAACCGGCGAAGAAGATCGTGCCATGAAAGATTTCTTCCGTCCAGAACTACGCAACAGGATCGATCAAGTGTGCAAGTTCCAGAAACTGGACACCTTGGCCATCAAGAAGATCGTGGTGAAATTCCTGGACGAACTCAAGGCCAGCACCGCGGACAAAAACATCCGGTTGAACTTTGCTGAAACTGCTGTGAGATATCTCGCTGACCAAGGTTATGATTCAAAGATGGGTGCCAGACCCTTGAGCCGCAAGATCGACGAGATCATACGTGTGCCATTGAGCAAGAAGATCTTGTTCGATCGCCTGCGAGACTGTGTGATCGACATCACTGTGCGTGATGGCGTCGTAGATTTCGCCATACGCAACAACGAAGATGATGCTGTGGCATTGACACCCAAGATCGACGAAAAAGGCTACATCATCTTGGATCAATTCAAGCCTCGACAGTGATGATCGAATCCAGATCACAACCATGGCATGGTCGATACGATCACTGTGTGCGTTTCATCATGCCCGAAGCCAGTGTGTTGCGATATCTGGATGCCAAACGCATAGACAAGATCATCGCATGGCGGCGAGAATGGGGGCGGAAGGTCATGAGCAATCCTGGATCATGGGTGCATGCCTGGGCCAAGGCCGACATCACAGATCAACAAGTGGCCAATCTGCATGCCATGTGCGATTTCCTTGTGAATGACGCCAGACCACGCAAACTGATGATATCCACAGACGTAGTGCATATCTACACCACCGATGAGACCTTGGTGCAAGATGTCATGGCCCTGCCTTATGTACAGAACGCCGTGCATCGCCAGGCTCACATACAAGGCCGGCCCAACACCGTGCTGCTCAAGCATCCACGGCATGCCTGGCGTAGTTATTTCCGCCAGCAACTGATCACCGCAGAGCAAAAACACAATCTTATCAAGTTCCTCACTGCCCAGACCAACGTAAGGCTCAGCCCGTCCATGAAGTGGTTTTTGACGTCTAGCCACCAGACCAGGGTTTTTGACTACTATTTTGTGGATCACGATGATAGCAGCCTGCTCACAATGCTGTCCTTGATCATGCCCCGCATTGTAAGGCGTACCCTACCCATTGTCACAGATAAATAAAACACCATGGCCAAAATACAAGAAGAAATCATCGTAGTCAAAGTGTCTAAACTGCTGAAAGACTCTGAACAAAGCACACCCATCATGGGACCGGATGCTGTGGCCAGTCTCGAAGCAGTGATCCAGGAACTGGCAGGAGCCAACGCCCTGGTGGAACTGGCACTGGACAAATGAAAACCACCACGCTGGAACTCCTGCCCACTACCACCTACGGCACTCCGTCGGGCAACTATGACGGATCCAGCCAAGACTGGTCAGGAGATCGTCAACAGGCTGCCAACTACTATGGTGGATTTGGCGGGCTGCAGACCATCGCTTACTATCTCAACGAATTCCAGGGACGCATTAAGATCGAAGCCACTTTGGACTCAGATCCTGTCACAGATGCTGCCTGGTTCAAGGTCAATGAATTTGACAGCACGTCCACTGCCACTACCAACAACTTTTCCGTAAACATTACTGGCAATTTCACCTGGATCCGGGCCAACGTGGAAGACTTTGACGCAGGAACCATCACCAAACTCTACATGAGTTATTGATCGTGCAGAACGCAAAACTTGGATTTCGAATATCAGCCACGGAGGCTGTGCTGGATCTCGCGGTTTGTTTAGATGGTAAAATACAATGGCAAGGCTGCCCGGATACGGATGCTCAAGACATCGCAGTGGAATTTGACGATGCAGACGACCAGTCGCATGTGCTGGAATTCGTGCTGTCAGGTAAACTGCCAGAGCACACACAAATCACAGAGCAAGGCGAAATCACGTCAGATGTCACAGTGCGGATCCAAGATATAGCGTTAGATGACATCGAGATAGATCAGATAGTTTCTGAATTAGCAGAATATCATCATGACTTCAATGGCACTCAACCTGCCGTGGTAGATCGCTTTTACGGAGAAATGGGCTGCAATGGCACAGTACGCTTGGAATTTACCACACCCATATATCTCTGGCTGTTAGAAACCATGTGAGCATTATTTCTGTTTGCATTTCTCACCATGCCAACGCCAAAATGGTCCCGGACGAAGTAGTTTCTTACAATTGATACACGATATTTGAGGTGCGTGAGCAATAGCATATTTTTGTTTTAATTCATCAGACCGATTGAGTTGTTGTTGTCTAATTTGTTCTCTCCGAGATAGAGTCATCATTTCTAGTGTTTTTTCTCGAAGCACTTCTCTAAGTCGATCTGATATGGGACCACGTTTTTGTCCTGTATTTCCTTTGGTCTTACCTCTTTTATAAATAGATTCTTCATGCTTTTTCCTAATTTTAGGATCGTGCATTGGATTATTGTATCGAGTATCTTGTGATTTTTTGATTTGAAATTCTTTTCGTAACATTTCATAAATCCGTCCAGTCACTTTATATCTATGTTGTAACGGATTACTCAAGTTAGCCATTCCCCATGCAGCATAAATGAGTGACTTATTATTTGGAATCATTTTGGTTAAAAGTAAATGACAGAGAAAATGTTCTTTTCCAGTTAAATCTACCAGATTTTCTTTGGAATTATTACCACCTAAACATTTAGGTATAATATGATGAGTTTCTTTGTGTTCGGTAAGAGTTCGAGATCTTGCCCGATCTATGATATTATAATACCATTGTGTATACTTGTTCTGTAAATACATAGCTGACGCTCCTTATTAGCGTTAGAGCGGGTGGATGTTGGTAGCATCGCGATCCGCACTTTTATTTATAAATACTTACATGAAAAAATTAGTCATACTTCCAGGGGGGTATCATCCTTTTCACGCAGGACACAAGGCACTGTATGATGCGGCCCGAGAAGCTTTCCCCTCCGCAGATGTGTATATCGCTGCCACAGCAGATACGTCCTCGAGACCTTTTTCTTTTGATCTCAAGAAGAAACTGGCACGCATAGCAGGCATCGATGCACATAGATTCATCCAGGTCAAATCACCATTCCGTGCTGAAGAAATAACCCAGCATTATGATCCCCGAGACACTGTGCTTATCTTTGCTCGCAGTGAAAAAGATCGTGAGCAACAGCCACAGGCCGGCGGCATCAAGAAAGACGGCACAGCGTCATATCTGCAGCCTTACCGCCGCAACGGACTTGAACCCATGAACAAGCATGGCTACATGGTGTATCTGCCCACGGTGCAGTTTGGACCGGGCATGACGTCGGCCACAGAGATCCGGGCCAAATGGCCGGAAATGCAGCCAGCGGAAAAGGTGCGTTTGGTACAGCAGTTATATCCCGACACACAGCAAAAAACACAGTTGGCCGATGTGATAGTTAAAATGTTTGACACAGTGATGGCACCGCAGAAAGCACAGCCTGAAGTAGCAGAAGCCGTTTTGATAAATGATCCCGATGCCGGACATCTCATCCAGCCCGATGGTGGCATGGGTACTTACAGTGAAGATACCCTGAAACAGAATCTCGCCCGGAAATTCGCCAGCATGCTGGAAATGATCAAGGCCGGTGAATATGATCGCCTGCATGGTGTACTGGCCAAAGGCCAAGTGGTTGATGCCATGGTCACGGCCCTGGCCGAATACCAGCGTTTCATAGCCCGACAGGGCCGCAGGCCCATGGCCCGGGGACGTGAGATCGACATGAGTGCCATGGCCGAAGACTACATCGATGAGGCAGGCCATGAGAGCCAGTGAATTCATCTCGGAAAAATGGTCTAAAAAATACAAGCGATCCATCAACTGCCAAAGACCACGCGGGTTCAGCCAACGAGCCCACTGTGCTGGTCGCAAAAAATAGCCACACGCTGTA
>Ga0247840_10010487_pt1 | contig 11549 bp, 9 predicted proteins | sample LaCruzMarch2015__FD_192404 | JGI IMG/M metagenome (GOLD analysis project Ga0247840, IMG submission 192404) | Freshwater microbial communities from meromictic Lake La Cruz, Castile-La Mancha, Spain - LaCruzMarch2015_17m | ecosystem: Environmental > Aquatic > Freshwater > Lake | place: Spain...
AGCGTGCAGGGCATGGGTCCAATTCGTGAATGCCGTTTGGAACTTAGTTGTCTCCAATCTGCTGAAAACACGTCCAAAAGTATCGTGGGAAGGGATGCCGTTTGGAAGGTCAAGGAAGGTCTTAAGCCAATCAAGCCGCTGTTTTCCGATGAGTTCAATTTCCTCGAAATTGTCCGCATTGGAAATGATCGCGCAAATAGCTATTGTAAGGATATCAATGAGTTTATGTCGTTTTGTTCTATCAATGCGTGGATCTTTTATGATTGAGAAGTGAGAGATGAGTGAACAGTTATTGATGATATTCATATTTCTGCTCCCTATTTTTGGAGAAGTATACATTATTATCGAAGTAGTGCAACATGACAACTAACGTCAACCATCGTTAACTATCGTCAACTATAATCCACTTTACGCAGCTTTTTAAAAATATTGAAAAGCATAAACAGAAAAATTGAAGTTTGAATCGTTTTTAAACAGAAAAGGCAACCAGAGGCATTTGGAGATGCGACAGCCCTGGACTCAAAACAAGCACTGCTTGCTATTTTCGCACGTTCCGGCTTACAATAGAAACATCGGTTTCCGACCACTCTAAGAACAACGTAAACACTATGCAAAACCAAGAATTAAATGACGAATGTGAACGGCTGCGCCAGCGAGTCGCCGAACTGGAAGAAAGTTTGGCAGGCTACGCTCGGTTGCGCAAAGAAGCGTCAGAAAGCAAGCTCCAAGCCAGAGCATTGCTCAACGCTTCGTCCGACATCGTCATGATTTGCGACCAAATCGGCGCCATCCTGGCTATCAACGACAACGGCGCGCTCCGACTGCACAAAGCTCCAGAAGAACTTATCGGACAATCCATCTTCGATTTCATCCCAGAAGACATCTTGCAAAAACGCAAACGCTGGCTCAACCACGTGGTAGAGAGCCGCAAACCCATTCAGTTCAAAGACGAGTTCGGCGGTGTCACTTACGGGCACCGCCTCTACCCATTTTTTGACAACCGCACCAATGCGGGCCGCATCGCTGTGGTCACCCGTGACATCTCTGAAAGCGAACGCGCCATCAAAGCGCTGCGCGAGAGCGAAGCCCGCTACCGCGCCATCCTCGAAGACCAAAGCGAACTCATCTGCCGCTACTTGCCCGACGGCCGGCTTTCGTACGTCAACGAAGCTTACGCCCGCTACTTCGGCAAGGACCGGCAGGAACTCATCAACAAGAATTTTATTCCGCACATCCCAGAAGACGACCTCAAGCTGGTCAAAGAGCATATCGATTCGCTCTCCTTAGCCAAGCCCGTCACCTCCTTCGAACACAAGATCATCATGAGCGGCGGCGATATCCGCACCCAACATTGGACCCACCGCGCCATTTACGACGCAATGCACAACCTCATCGAGTTCCAGGCCGTGGGACGCGACATCACGCAGCGCCGCATTGCCCAGGAAGCACTTCGCGAAAGCGAACGCCGCTACCGCAGCCTGTTCGAAGACTCACCCATCGCGCTCTGGGAAGACGACTTTTCGCAGGTCAAAGAGTACTTCAACTACCAACGTTCGCTCGGGTTCTACGATTTCCGCCGCCATTTCTGGGACAACCCAGGCGCGGTCTCGCACTGCATCGGCCTGGTCGGGCTGCTCGACGTCAACAACGCGGCCATGAAGCTTTTCGGCGCCCAGAACAAAGCCGATCTGCTCGCTGGCCTGCACAAAATTCTAACCGACAACTCCATCCATTTTTTCCGCGACGTGTTCTTGTCCCTTTCTGAAGGACAACGCGTCATCGAAGGCGAAACCACGGCCAAAACCCTGGCCGACGAACGCATCTTCGTTTCCATCCAATTCAACGTAGCGCCAGGCTACGAAGACACACTCGGCAAGGTGCTCGTGTCCATGATCGACATCACCGAACGCAAGCGCGCCGAGCAGGAAGTCAAGGAAAACAGGGCGTTTCTGCACCAGGTCATCGACACTGTGCCAAGCCCGATCTTCGTCAAGGACCGCGAAGGCTACTTCGTGCTCGTGAACAAGTCCATGGCTGAAATCTACGGCACAACCCCCCCCGATTTGATCGGCAAACGCGGCGAAGACTTCAATCCCAACGAGGATGAAACCTCGATTTTTCGCGCCGAAGACCTCGAAGTCCTGGATTCGCAGCAACCCATCTTCATCCCGCAGCGCGTGGTCACAAGCACCACTGGCGAAATACGCTGGCACGCCACCACCAAGCTCCCGCTCGCAGGCAAGGACCAGGTTCTCGGCGTGGCTGTGGACATCACCGAACGCAAAAACGCCGAGGTCGAACGCATAAGCATGGAGAAACACCTCCGCCAAGCCCAAAAGCTTCAAGCTCTCGGCACCCTCGCAGGCGGCATCGCACACGACTTCAACAATATGATCTTCGCCATCCTAGGCTTTATAAGACTTGCCCTCAAACTTGCGCCAAAAGGCGCCAAGCTCGAGGAATACTTGTTGCAGGTTCAATCCGCAGGCATGCGCGCTTCGGACCTTGTGCGCCAAATCCTGACTTTCAGCCGGCAGACCGACCAGGAAAAAAAGCCCGTGCACCTGATCGCGCTCTGCAAGGAAATTGCCAGGATGCTCAGGGCAACGCTGCCGGCCACGATAACCCTGTCCATCAACGTCGCCCCCTCGCTTTCCGACTCTGACGACACGATTCTGGGCGACCCCACACAGATTCATCAGGTGCTCATGAACCTCTGCACCAACGCTGCGCACGCCATGCGCGAGAGCGGTGGGGCGCTCGAAATGGCCCTTTCCGAGGTCACGCTCTCGCTCCAGTCCGAGACTGCCAATCCCGAGCAACAAACCGGCACATACCTGGAAATTCGCGTGCGAGATGCTGGCCACGGCATTGACCCCGCGATCAGCGAACAGATTTTCGACCCCTTTTTTACTACAAAAAAACCAGGCGAAGGAACAGGCATGGGCTTGTCCGTGGTGCATGGCATTGTCAAGAGCCACGGGGGCACGATCACGGTCGAAAGCGAGGTGGGCGTGGGCACCACCTTCTGCATTTGTCTCCCGAAGTACACCGAGCCTCTTTGCCACAAAAACAGTGAGGGCGAAGCCTCGCCCAAGGGCAATGAACGCATCCTCTTCATCGATGACGAAGAAATGCTGGTGCAGATGGCGCATGACATGCTCTCGCAACTTGGATACCAGGTCACGGTCCGCACCTCTGCTGTGGAAGCTTTCGAGTTGTTCACAGCCGCGCCGCGTAGCTTCGACTTGATCATCACCGACCAGACCATGCCAAACATGACCGGCATCGAGTTCGCGCAAAAGGTCTTGGCCTTGCAGCCCGAGATCCCTATCGTCTTGCTGACTGGCTATTCCGAGACAGTCACGCCGGAAGTCGCGAAGCAGGCCGGTATCTGCGAATACATTATGAAACCCGTGGTCGAAGAACAGATCGCCAAAACGATCCGCTCTCTGCTAGACAACAAGGCGCCAACGTGCTGACGTAACGCAATCACGTTCCTGAGGAGGTCATATGCCACAGATTCTCGTTATCGAAGACGATCCCCAAGTCCGGAGCATGCTCATGGAAACCCTCGGTCAAGAAGGCTACGAAGTCATCGAGGCCGCGAACGGCAAAGAAGGGGTCGAACTCTACCGCGAAAACCCGACCAACCTGGTAATCACCGACATCATCATGCCCGAGCAGGACGGCGTCGAGGCCATCCACGCCCTGCGCCGCGAGTTTCCGCAAGTGAAAATCATAGCCATTTCAGGCGGCTCGGCCAACATTCGCGGCGACTACCTGCTCGGGACGGCGCACGCACTCGGCGCGGTACAAACCTTTGCCAAACCCGTGGACATGGTCGAATTGCTCGCGACTATCAAAAGCATCCTCGCGCAACAATAACAACCAGCTAGGCGCCGGCTTGCCGCTGACCCCCTGGAGCCCTCGAAGCACGCAGGAGCAACTATGCCACTGATACTTATAGTGGAAGACGATTCGCAAATACGGACCTTGCTCAAAGAAACCCTGGAGCAGGAAGGTTTTTCCACCATCGTGGCCGAACACGGTCTCGAAGCGCTCGCTCTCTATGAAAAAAACGAGATAGACTTGGTCATCACCGACATTTTGATGCCCGAGAAAGAAGGGCTGGGCCTGATCACAGACTTGCGGAAAGCTGATCCCCTGGTCAAGATCATCGCCATTTCAGGCGGTGCGCCGCAAATCTCGCCAGGCTGCAACCTCGACCTGGCGCGGATGTTCGGCGCCCAACACACCTTCCAGAAACCGCTCGATGTCGATGCGCTCGTGCGCACCATACACGATATGTTGAGCCAAAAAACCGCCTGATAAATGGGTGGATTTGGGTATAAGGGGAGAAATGCAACGGCGCCAGGTGGTTATTGTTCTTGACGGTGAATTGTGGACTTTACTCCACCCCTGGGAATAGGTATTGATCTGGGGCGCCGCAATCCTCAAGGGCGCGACGGGACAGAAAGCAACGCAGGGCTCGGCTACAAAAAAGGCCGGCAGAGCCGGCCCTGTAGAAAATCACAACTTCGTTTTCCGTAGCCGCTAGTTTATTTTTTCGAAATAGCGCTTTTCCGCTCCGCAGACCGGACAGGTCCATTCTTCGGCAACGTCTTCGAATTTCGTGCCTGCCGGGACGCCGTGACGCGGGTCGCCTGTCGCCTGGTCGTAAGGGTTGCTGCACACGCCGCATGCGTATTTGTCCATGGTCTCCTCCTCTCAGGGGGTGTGGAATGTCTTTGATGTTCTGATTATAATCACGACGCAGGCAAAAAGCTATTATAAAGTGAGGCGCCGGCCCAAGACCGCGCCGCGAAACCCGGAACACGACGGAACCATTCATGTTGCAACGCGTGGAATGCCCGCGCTGCGGCCGGCTGATGTCGGCAACGGCGCTCTATTGCGGCCGCTGCCGGGACGAATCCCGAAGCAAATCCAGAATCCTCACCCCGAACAAGCTCTTCCGCTGGCTCTACATCATCGTACTTCTATTGCTCAATATCGCGTTTGTTGTCTATTTGTATTGGACTTCATACAAGTAGGGAAGAACGCGGGAGGGAAGGTCAGAAGGCATAGGCGTAAAAATACACAGACAGGGAGCCACGTTGACCCCGGTGTTTTTAACCCAAGGCGGATAATACGATTTACCATAGAGTTACACGCAAAAACGAGGGGGGAAGGATTTAAACTTCGGACTAGACAACGACACCTCTGATCAGCTAAAATTATATTTTGGCTCTGTCAGGTGTGGGGCCCGAAGATAAGTGACTGAGGTGTAAGAGATTTACCCTCGATGGCCTGCGTTCACGCCACATTGGAGGAATAGATATGAAAAAAACTAAAAATATGCCCAAAGTCATTTTCAGGGTTGCTCCATATATCGGCGACTCATTTCAGTCTCAGGGGTGGAAAAATGAATCCGTCTTTGATCTTTTTTTCTTTGGTTCGGGGAGGAAGCTCATTGCCTTAGCCAAGTCATTTTGTTGCTTCTGTCTGTTTTTTTTCATCCTTAATATGCTGCTCGCTGTTTACCAGCCTTTGTTTGCCTCTGAGAAAGGAGACGCCCCCCCTAGTACGGAATCATCAACCGCGCCGAAGACAGAAGCCACGACCGCCGCGCCGGGCGAAGCTTCCCCAAAGGCCCCCGCCTCAGCGCCACCCACCGTCGAACCGTCGAAGAAAGATGCGACAGGCGAGAAGGCTAAGAGCAAGGGGAAGTTCGGGGCTCGTGCTTGCCCCCATTGCCACGCTATTAGCTACGTCTGGGAAGATGAAACACAATACAAGTGGTTCAGCTGTCCTAACTGTGGATCGCCATTCAAGGCGTAGTGTGAGGCTGCATTTTTTATCACTATAAATGGCATATACGTACTATAAGGGGACGAGCCACATATAGCAGATTACATATCGACTTGCGCAAGAATACCACGCTTCGCTCCAAAGCGCCGCCCAGGCGTTGTCAGCAAGATCTCCTGATTGACACCTGCGAATACTTGCGCCAGATAGAATCTAACATTTTTTGTTGATCATCAAGCAAGTGAACTCTGCAATCCCGTTTACAAGAAAGAAATGGCTGTTACAAACAAACTATTCCATGGAATAAGTTGAAAGAGTTTAATTCTGGCGTTCACTATAAAATTGACCGAAATAACTTCGTCATGAGAACGAAATCAATTGAGATCTGGAGTACGAGCCGTCATTTTGACTGTAGGGAGAATTCTCTCCCGTCTGTTTCTGTATCGACCTGCCTTGCTTCTGCCATTCGCTGGGCCAGCTCTAACTCTTTCTCGTAGACGGGGACGAGTGACTTTCCTCCATCCCCAGACCACCAGATACGGCCGGTCTTGGCCGCGGCGAGGCGTATTTGGGCCAAGAGAATGGGGTCTTTGGAAATGAGCTGGCTGTTATTATCGATATCATATGAAATACCGACAGAAACAGCAACTGCAAGGCGATCGAGAAACCCTTCCTCCCGACCTAGGCGCCAGAGCCGGATGGTCTTGTCCTCCGATCCCGATGCAAGCATCTGACCGTCGGGGCTAAACGCCACAGTAGAAATCACGCGTTCATGGCCCCTGAGCACGGCCAATCCCTTGCCGCTAAACAGATCCCATAGCCTGATAGTCTTGTCCCCAGAGCACGAGACGATCTCTTGGCCGTCGGGGCTGAAAGCCACAGAAGATATATGGGCTTCATGCCCCCTCAGCACGATCTTTTTAATGCCGCTGCCTTGGTCCCAGAGCCGAATGGTCTTATCAAATAGCCCCAAAGCTATCATTTGGCCGTCGGGACTGAAGGCCACGGACTCTACCCAGCCTTCATGGGCTTTGAAAGCGGCCAGCTCCTTGCCGCTAGCTCGATCCCAGCGCCTGATGGTATTGTCAGCTGCCCCCGAAACCAGCGTTTGACCGTTGGGGCTGAAAGCCACGGCGTAAACCGAGTCTTCATGCCCCTTGAGCACGGCCAGGGACTTGCCGCTGGCTCGCTCCCAGAGTCGAATAGTCGTGTCTTGAGCTCCCGAAGCAACCGTCAGGCCGTCCGGGCTGAAGACAACTGAGGTGGGCGTGTTTTCATGCCCCCTAAGTACTGCCAGCTCCTTGCCCCTAGCCCAGTCCCAGAGTCGGATGGTCTTGTCCTTGGACGCCGAGGCGAGGATATGGCCGTCCGGGCTAAAGGCTAGGGAGAGGATAGGCTCCGTATGACCCCCTAACTCAGCAAATTCCTTGCCGTTGCTCAGATCCCAAAGTCGGATGGTCTTGTCCTCTGATCCTGAGGCGAGGGTCTGCCCATCGGAGCTGAAGGCAACGGAGGTGACGGTGTTTTTATGGCCTCTAAGCACGGCCAAGTCCTTGCTGCTTGCCCGGGTCCAGAGTCGGATGGTCTTGTCGTAAGACCCCGAGCCGAGCGTTTGCCCGTCAGGACTGAAGGCCACAGAGGCAACCTTACTTTCATGCCCTCTGAGCACGGCCAGCTCCTTGCCGTTGGTCCGGTCCCAGAGTCGAATGGTTTTATCAAACGACCCCGATACGAGGGTCAGCCCATCCGGGCTGAAGGACACAGATACGACACTGAATTTATGCCCCTCAAGTACGGCTGACAACTTGCCGCTCGCCCGGTCCCAGAGTCGGATGGTCTTGTCGTAAGACCCCGAGGCTATCGTATTTCCGTCCGGGCTGAAGGTCACGGATGCGACACTGTATTCATGTCCTTTTAGCACGGTCAGAGTCTTGCCGCTCGCCCGGTCCCAGAGCCGGATGGTCTTGTCCCAAGAGCACGATGCAAGCGTCTGCCCATCAGGACTGAAGGCCACAGAGCTCACCCCACGTTCATGCCCTCGTAGCACGGCAATTTCCTTGCCGCTAGTCCAATCCCAAAGACGGATGGTGTTGTCCTCTGACCCAGATGCAAGCGTCTGTCCGTCGGGGCTGAAAGCAACGGCCCAAACCCCTTGGTCATGCCCCTTTAGCACGGTCAGTTCCTTGCCGCTTGCCCGGTTCCAGAGCCGAATTGACTTATCCTCCGCCCCTGATGCAAGCGTCTGCCCGTCGGGGCTGAAGGCTACGGCCCAAACCCCTTGGTCATGCCCTCTCAGCACGGCCGGTTCCTTGCCGCCGCTGAGATCCCAGAGCCGGATGGTCTTGTCCCAAGAGCACGATGCAAGCGTCTGCCCATCCGGACTGAAGGCCACGGAGTTCACCACGTGTTCATTTCCCCTAAGCACAGTTTTTTCCAAACAATAATTCATCGCCAAAGCATTGGCCGCGCCCACACGGGCAGCGGCAGCGTCTTGTAACAGCAAAGACTTCGCGTACCAGAGCAGAGAGTAGCTCCAGTCGCGTTGCTCGCGAGCCAGTTGCCCATCGCGTGTGCAAATTTCCGCCAATGCGCTCTTCGCCTGTTCTTCATTCCTTTTTGCGATTTCCTCCTGCTCTTTGGCGCGTGCTTCCTGCTCCTTGGCGATCACTGCCTGCCGTTTCGCCTCATTCCTTTCTCGCACATTCCACCCCGTAAACCCCATCAGCACCACAAACGCCAGCGCCACTACTCCGCCCACCACCATCCTTCTGCGTTTCTGTTTACGCTGCACCTCGCGTTGGCTGTCTTCGACGAGCTTGAGTAGTTTGGGTTTGAAGCCGAGGCGCGGGGCGTAGGGGGCCACGCGTTGCAGGGCGGAAACGTCGAGCAGCGTGCCGAACTTCTCGTATTCGCGCAGCCGGGATTCGAGCATGGCCACGATCTCGAGCAGGTCTTTCTCCAGCGCGCTCATGCGCTCCAGTATCTTGGCCGCCAAGCTGTCGTGCAGCAGCTCGAAGACTCCGGGCTCCTCTTTTTCGCGTAGGATGCGGCTTGCGACCAGGCGGGTGGTGGTGTCGAGCACTTCGGCGCGATCGGCGGCGCTGCCGAGGCCCGGCAGCATATCCAGGATGTCCTCCAGGCGCATCTGCTTCTTGACGCCCTCGGCTGTGACCATGCATTTCAATATCGCCTCGGCCGTGCCCGCCAGTTCCTCGGGCATGGACGCGAGCTGCTCGGCCAGAAACGCGCCGAGAATATTGTCCAGCGAGCCCAGCGCGTCGAGGTCTACGCGCGTCAGCATGGGGCGGTCCGGCGTCGTACCCATGGCCCGCTTGTAGAGCTTGTCCAGGAGCACCTGCAGGTAAGTGAGCTCGATTCCACCGGAGGCGCCCGCGCCGCAGGCGCCGAGCCGGGTCAGCATCTCGGTCGCCAGGTCCATTTCCAGCCCAACGCCGCAAACGCGGCAAGGCTCGACAATGACTCGTTCGGCCTCGACGCGGCTCATGCGCTCGAGCCGCTGCCGGTTGGCGAAAAGTTCTGGTAGAATCCATTCCATGGGCGTGAACGAGGCCAGATACTCCTCGCGAACCACGAGCAGCACGCGGACCTCGGGGACTTCTGCCAGGACCGCGGCCATGGTGCGGGCAAAGGCGTCGCGTTCGTCCGCGTCGCCAAAGATGAACAGCTCCTCGAACTGGTCGAAGATGAGCTGCACGGGCTTGAAATGGTCGAGATAGAGCGAGGCGAGCCGTTTGGGCAGCGAGGCGCCTGGCTTGAGCGGGGTCAGCGCCTTATTTTCAATGGCCGCGTCGAGTGAGGCGAGCAGATTCTGGCCGTAGCGGACCGTGATGGGCAGCCAGTCGCGTTCGTGGAATCGGCCGGCCAGGCCGCATTGCACCAGGCTGGTCTTGCCCGTGCCCGAGACGCCGCAGAGCAACAGCAGCCGGCCAAGGAACACGCGCGAATAGAGTTCTTCGATCTCGCGGTCGCGGCCGTAGAAGAGATCGGCATCTTCGATGGAATACGCGTCGAGGAATTTGAAGGGCTCGCGCGTCATGACTCTCCCCCTGTACCAAGGACGGTGAAAAACTCCGTCATCTCTTCCACCAGGGCGTCGTACCAGGAAAGGCTGCGCAGGTCGCACTTCTCGCTGACTTCTGCGCCGGTGTAGTAGATGCGGCCTGTCTCGAACTTGGAGTACAAGAAAATGTCCTTCTTGATGTTTTTAATTTTTTCCTGCGAATCCAGCGTCTCGGGATAGGTGTCGATGATCAGCGGCGAGAGGTTCAGATAGTTGTCCGGCGCGCTCTTGAAGCCCTTGAGCAGGAGCACGGACCGGTTGTCCAGGTATTTATCGTAGTCGCGCGGCTTGCCGGCCACGTTGGCCGAGATGTTGTTGAGATTCTTGATCTCATGCCGATAGCTCGCGGGCCGGCGCTTGCTCTTTTCAACCCGGATGTCCGTGACCGAGGCCAGGGGGTATTTCACGAGGAAGGCCATGTCCTTGAGCAGAACGGCCAGGGACTCCTGGTACTCGAAACAGCGGGTCTCGATCTCGGTGTCGTCCAGATTGACCAGGTAGTGGCTGATCTCGTTGCGGATCGGGGTCCAGGGCGTGAGACGCTTGTAGAAGTCCTTGTGCAGCAAGGCGGCCATCTCTGGAAGAAAAGGCTTGATCCCACCTGCGCTGAGCGCCTCGCCGGCGGACTGGATCAGCCAGACCAGGCAGCCCAGGGAAAGCCGTCCGAAATAGTTGTTGAAATTCTTCCTGAAGGTCGCGGGCACAAGGGCTTCGCCCCGGGCCAGCGCTTCGTCGAGAAGCTGCGCGAGCAGGACAAAGGCCAGGAACTGGCAACTGCGCTCGATGGTCTTGAGAATCTGGTCCAGCCGGCCGCGATTGGGGGCGTCCACGCCGACGGTGAGCAGCCTCCGCAGTTCCACGCCTATCGGCCAAGGGAAACTACTGACGACTTGCTGGGCCAGTATGCGTGAATCCACCTCCTCCTCGTCGTCATTTTCGGACGCGAGATGCGCGCCCAATTGCGGCTTGTGCCTGACCAGCTCGTGAAACACGGGCAGGAAGAGTGTATCGTTGACGGACACGGAAGCCCCTTTTTACGTGGTTACATCGTGCATACGTCGCTCGTCACTGCTTTTGCCAACTCTTTTTGCGTTTTGCTGGCGAGAAAATTATTTTCATGTTTCGATACGCTTTGGCGAGATCGAACCGTTCGAGATCGTAGGGGGCGCGCCAGGCAAGGAATTCCTCATGCTCAGGATGCTCGGGGTCTGCGACGACTTCTGTATAATTCAGAGAATTCGATGTCTGGCGCAGAGACAAGATTCGCTCCACCCAGCGGTCGCCTTTATCGTTGATAGACCCAATGCTTCTCTTACGCCAAAGCACCCCGAATCGCAACATCCGTTCTGCGTGGCAGTAAACTGCATAAGAGCATCTAACGTCTTTCAAATGTAAGAGGCTCTAAGTTGTTCGTTGGCGCGACTCCCTCCTCTTGCAGGAACGACCACAAGTATGCCCGATCTCGCCGAAGACGGCGTGCAAGTTTTCCTGCATCACCGTGCTTATCCTCATACTTGGGATCAGCCGGATGAATCCCCTCTGTGCCAATGAAGGTGAGACACTTGCCGGTTGAGATATTAATGCAGGGCGGGTAGGAGTTATGGACATGAACACAGCACAATCTACCACTTTGGCTCAGGGGCCGGGGAAGGGAGAAACG
>Ga0247840_10010496_pt1 | contig 11543 bp, 12 predicted proteins | sample LaCruzMarch2015__FD_192404 | JGI IMG/M metagenome (GOLD analysis project Ga0247840, IMG submission 192404) | Freshwater microbial communities from meromictic Lake La Cruz, Castile-La Mancha, Spain - LaCruzMarch2015_17m | ecosystem: Environmental > Aquatic > Freshwater > Lake | place: Spain...
CATCCTGGTGGATGCGGGTACGGCCAGCGCGTCGGAGATCGTGGCCGGCGCATTACGTGATGCCCAGCGCGCGGTGCTCATCGGCGAGAAAACTTACGGGAAGGGATCGGTGCAAGAAGTCCACGAGCTGCCGGGCGGGACCTCCCTGCACGTGACCGTGGCGCGCTGGCTGACCCCGGCACGCCACCAGATTGACAAAGTTGGCCTGGCGCCAGATATCCAGGTCAACATCTCGGCAGCCGATCGTGATGCGGGCCGCGACCCGCAATTGACCAGGGCGCAATCCTGGCTCCATGGTGAGAAATGAAAGAGAACAAATCGGTTAACGTAGTGAAGATCTTCCTGGGCATCATCTTTGCCTTTGTCCTGGTCGTGTCGGCGTTCGGGGCGGGCTTTGGCGCGGGGGCTGCCAGCGTGCGCTCCCAAGCGGCGGTCCCCATCACGCTGCAAAACGTGCCAGAGGTGGACGGCCGCCCCGCGCCGACTGCGCCCGTCCCGGCTCTCCCTTCCCCGACCGGTGTCGCGCCCATCCCCACCCCGGCCAGGCCGACGGCGACCCCGGCGCCGCCACGCGCCGGCGCAAACAACAGCGCCAGCGATGACGAGTTGTTCGATGAGGCGCTCTTCCGTGAGGTGTGGGGGCTGCTCAAGAAACAGTTCTACGGCGACCTCCCGCAGGGCAAAGAGATCACCTACGACGCCATCCGCGGCCTGGTGGAACGCCTCGGCGATGAGCATACCGCCTTCGTGGATCCGAAGACGGCCGAGTTGTTCAACACCGACATGCAGGGCAGCTTCGAGGGCATTGGCGCCCAGGTTGAGCTGGCGGAAGGCGGCGGAGTGCGCCTGCGCTACCTCTTCCCCAACCAACCCGCCGAGAAGGCGGGCCTGCTGGCCGGGGATGTGATCCTGGCGGTGGACGGCAAAGACATCACCAAGCTGACGCTCATGGAAGCGATCGCGCTGATCCGCGGGCCGCGCAACAGCAAGGTCACGCTGACCATCCGCCGCGACCAGGAGAAGCCGCGCGACATCACCGTGACCCGCGACCGGATCGAAATCCCGGCTGTCGAGACCAAAGTCCTCGCCGAGGGCAAGATCCAGTACGTGGCGCTGAGCGAATTCAGCAGCATCGCGCCGAACCGGCTGGCCGACGCGCTCAACAAGGCGCTGGATCAGAAACCGGCCGGGTTGATCCTGGATTTGCGCGGCAATCCAGGCGGCCTGCTGGACGCCTCGGTGAAGATCGGCAGCTACTTCGTGCCGAAGGGGCCGATCCTGATCGAACGCCTGAAAGATGGGACGCAGAAAGTCTACGATCGCCAGGGGCGCTATCTGCTGGGCGACACGCCGCTGGTCGTGCTGGTGAACGCCGGCAGCGCCAGCGCCTCCGAGATCGTCGCGGGCGCGATCCAAGATGCGGGCACCGGCGTCCTGATCGGCGAGAAGACCTTCGGCAAAGGCTCGGTCCAACTGCCCAACATGCTGAGCGATGGCTCGCAACTGCGCGTGACGATCGCCCGCTGGTTCACCCCGAAGGATCGCGGCATCCACGACGCGGGGCTGGAGCCCGATATCGTCGTCCCGTTGACCAAAGAAGACGCAGCCGCCAAGCGCGACCCGCAGCTTGATCGGGCGGTCCAATACTTGCTGGAAAAAAGCGCCAAGTAACGATCTGTCGGCATGGACGCCGGCGAAGCACAAAGAAGGTGGAGGATTCGTGGCCAGGCAGAGCGAAGGGGAAGAAGTTAAGCAGGTTGCAACAAACCGCAAGGCGCTTCATGACTATTTCCTGGAGGATATCTACGAGGCCGGCATTGCCCTGACGGGCACGGAGATCAAATCGGTGCGCGCCGCGCGGGTGAACCTGCGGGACGGGTTCGTGCAACTGCGCGGCGGCGAGGCATGGCTCCTCAACGTGCATATCTCACCGTATGACTTCGGAAACCGGGAAAACCATGAGCCGCGGCGCGAGCGAAAGCTCCTGCTGCACCGGCAGGAGATCAGAAAGCTGCAAAGCAAGGTGTCGGAGCGCGGGTGGACGATCGTCCCCCTGCGCATGTACCTGAAGGATGGCCGCGCCAAGCTGGAGATCGCCCTGGTGCGCGGGAAGCGGCTCTACGACAAAAAGGATTCCATCGCCGAGCGCGATGCAGATCGCGAGCTGCGCCGGGAGCTTAAAGACCTGGGGCGCGAGTAGCGAGCCGCATCCTTCGCAGTCCGCTTCTTTGCCAGTGCAAGCACCCTGAGCGGAGCTTTGCCGTCGTTTGGCAAGGCGCAGTCGAAGGGTGCGGCCTCCGGCGTGCTTCGACTGCGGCCAGCAAACGACGCTGGCCTCCGCTCAGCATGCGTCCGCTACTTGAACCGGATGCGCCGCTCAGGACTTGCCAAATCCTCCGCGGCGCAACTTGCACAAGCCATGCAGGTATGCTATAGTATTCCCGTCCTGGGGATGACTGGTTTCGACGGGGCAGATAGGTCGTCAGCTGCAAGCCGAGGCGCTCTCACCTCGCAAATCCAGAGCAAAAACACAAGTGCCAAAAGCACAAACGCGTTTGTCTTCCCGACTGCCCGCACCAACGCACTCGCGCTGGCTGCGTAACAGAGAGGGAGCGAACAAACTGGTCGCCGCAGGGTGACCACGGTGCCTTCGATGGGGCCAGGCGGCGTCGAGGTGCATCGTCATAAACCGTAAGGTGCGGCCCGCAGACGCCGATAGGCGGGCCTAAGCACATCGGCTAGCCGGGCTAGTGGACGGTGGTTGCTGCCGGACCGACCGGTGAAATTCTAATCAGCAGCTAAGCTTGTAGACGCTTTCGGTCGTTTGTTTCGGACCCGGGTTCGACTCCCGGCATCTCCACCAGTGGTTGCGAAAAGGGCTGCTCAAAAGGCAGCCCTTTTGCTTCGATTCTTCAGACAGAGAGACTGCTTTGACTACTCCTTCCGGCGGACTCCCCTTCCCAAGCGGCGGGGCCTTCACGCATGAGTTATCCCAGGCCATCAAGTTCGCGCGCGAAGCCGGCGCTATCGTCAAGACCTTCTACCAGGTATCTCCCAACATCCGGTGGAAAGATCCAACCGAACCTGTGACCGAGGCTGATCGGGCGGTCAACGCATACCTGGTGAAACAGCTCAGCTTGGCATTCCCCGAAGATGGCATCCTGGCGGAAGAATCGAAGGATGATCCGATCCGCCTCGGCAAGCGCCGCGTCTGGATCATTGACCCGTTGGATGGCACCCTCGAGTTCATTGCGCGCAACGGTGAATTTTGTATCATGATCGGCATGGCGCAAGATCACGCGCCGGTGGTCGGCGTCGTCTACCAACCGATTGACGATGTGCTCTACGCGGCCGCGCTCGGGTCCGGGGCGTTCGTGGAGGAATTCGGCGACCGCATCCCCCTGCGCGTGTCCAGGGAGATTCACCCCCGGCGCTTGCGGATGGTCGTCAGCCGCTCGCACCGGGCCACGCTGGTGGATTCGATCATCGCACGCGCCGGCATCCAGAAGGTCCGCAGCGTGGGCAGCGTCGGCCTCAAGATCGGCCTGCTCGCTCGACGCCAAGCCGATTGTTATGTTCACCCCAACCCCGGCACCAAAGAATGGGACACCTGCGCGCCCGATATCATCTTGCGGGAAGCCGGGGGCAGAATGACGGACTGCTGGAATCGGCTGCTCCCGTATAACCAGCCCGACGTCGTGCGCCGCTTTGGCCTGTTAGCCAGCAACGGTGTGGCGCATCCGCAGCTCGTTGAGCCTGTCGGCCACGTCTTAGACGAAGCCGGCGTCGAACCAGACTTCGGCTTTCAATGATCGAATTCAGCACAGGAAAGGATCGTGCGATGGAAAAAGTGCGTATCGGCGTCGTCGGTGGCAGCGGCGTGTATGACATGCGCCAGCTTACCGAAGTGCGGGAAGTCCGGCTCGACACCCCGTTCGGCGCGCCATCCGATGCCTATGTCGTCGGCAAGCTCGGCGGACAGCCCGTGGCGTTCCTGCCGCGCCATGGCCGGGGGCACCGGATCAGCCCGACGCAGGTCAACAGCCGGGCCAACATCTACGGCTTCAAAATGCTCGGCGTCGAGTACCTCATCTCGATCAGCGCGTGCGGCAGCCTGCAACCCGCGCACAAACCCGGCGACATCGTCGTTCCAGATCAGATCTTCGATCGCACGCGCCTGCGGCCGCTGAGCTTCTTCGATGATCCCACCGTTGGCACCAGCGGTCTGGTGGTCCACGTCTCGGTGGCCGAGCCGTTCTGCGCCTTCTTGAACGGAATTGTGGCGCGCGGCGTCGAGTTGGCCGGGCATCCTGTGCAGCGCGGCGGCACGTTCGTCACGATCGAAGGCCCGCGGTTCAGCACCAAAGCCGAGAGCCTCTTCTTCCAACGCATGGGCTTTGCGGTGGTCGGCATGACGGCCGTGCCCGAAGTCTTCCTGGCGCGCGAGGCCGGGATGAGCTATGCCACAATGGCGCACGTGACCGATTATGATGTCTGGCACGAAACCGAAGCGCCGGTCACGGTCGAGATGGTGGTGCGACAACTGCTCGCCAACGCCGATGTAGCTCGGAATGCCGTCGTCAACGCCGTCGAAATGCTGCGCGACGCCCCCCTTACCCCGTATGCGGATGCGCTGCGCGATGCGGTCATCACCAATCGCTCAGTGATTCCGCCGACCCTCAAAGCCCGCCTCGATCTCCTAATTGGCAAATACGTTTGAGGCCTCGTCGCTGCGCGCCCCGTCAGAGTGCGCGCAGCGACGAATCGCATAGTGCGTTTTTGGTGTTTTTGGGTTAGAAATTGAGTGTTTGGATTATAGTGAAATGACTATGCGAAAAATCTAATACATCGCCACGCGAAAAACGGCCCCGCCAGCTCGCGATTTGCTGGCGGGGCCGTCCGTTTGGTCGGTCTTTAACTGACTTATGATCCAGCCGCCGCGAGCGCGGCATCAATCATCGTCTTGAATTCGGAGTACGGCGCGGCGCCCTCGATCTTCCTGCCGTTGATGAAGAAGCTCGGCGTCGCCTGGACACCGAGCCGGGCGCCTTCGGCGTTTTGGTTCTGCACTTCCGGGATGAACTGGCCGCTGTCTACGCACCGGCCAAACTGAGCCGCATCCAGGCCGATCTGCACGCCGTAGTCCTTGAGCGCAGCCTTGGAAAAGATGCTCTGCGACTGCCCGGTCCCCGACTTATTGAAGAGCACCTCGGAATAATCCCAGAAGCGCTTTTGGTCCGCAGCGCAATACGCGGCGTTTGCGGCATCACGCGTACTCGCCCCTTCGATGATGAAGCTCTTATACTCGAAACGCACCTTGCCGGTCTTCTCGTACTCCTCGCGCAATTGCCGGCCCTGGTTGAGCGCAAACTGCCGACAATAGGTACAGCCGTAGTCCGAGTATTCCACAATCTTGACCGGTGCGTCAACCGGCCCCCAGCCCGTCCCTTCGGAGATCGCCCCGCTGGTCGTGATGGGCCGATTCATGGCTTGCACCTGGAGCACGATGACTACCACCAACACCAGCGCCACCGCGCCGATAATCCCCCACAGCACGATCGGCGAACCGGTCTGCTTCTTTTTCGCCGCAATCTTGGCTTTCCCCTGAGGGATGCCAGCAGACTTCGGCATCTGAGTACGTTTTGCCATCCCTTTTCCCCTCTCTACGTTACAGTATTCAGCCACCGCACAAGCGGCCTGGCAAAAATCGGGATCAGTATATCACAGGAAGCTCAATTGACAACAAGCAGCCTTTGCCGTATGATGTGTTGGCCCCGGAAAACGGGCGCCGGGCGGGGGACGCCGTGCCGGCTGGAAAGGAAACTGAGAGATGAGCGCGGGAGCGCCGGCGATCTGCTGGCGCGATCTGGTTGGGCGGCCAGGGCGTGCCGGCATGGCGGGGCTTGTGGGTCTGGCCGCGCTTGCGGTCTGGATCAGCAGCGCGCCGCTGGCGTGGGCGCTGGCGCTGCCCAGCATCGCGGGGCTTGCGCTTGCCATCGCGATTGAACCACTGGTCGGATTGGTGACGCTGGCCCTGCTCATCCCTTTCGGGAGCGCCATCCCCCTGCCCATCCCGGGCGCGAACGGCGTTGATCTGCTGATGCTGGCGGCGGTCGCCGGCTGGCTCGCCCGGCAGATCGCGCGGCGAGAGATTATCTTCCGGCCGCCGCCCCTTGCCGGGAGCCTGGCGGCGCTGGTCTGGCTGCTGGCGTTGAGCCTGACTCAGGCGCACTCCTGGCGCGAGGGCCTGCCGGAGCTGCTCAAATGGGCAGAATTCGCGCTCCTTTACATCGTGGCGACGCAGATCCTGGTGAACGAACGGGCGGTGCGCTGGGTGATCGGCGCGCTGCTGGTGGCCGGCCTGATCCAGGTCGCGCTCGGCGCCTACCAGTTTTGGGGGCAGGTCGGGCCGCCGGCGTTCGCCCTGCCGGGCGGGCACATGCGCGCCTACGGCGCCTTTCGCCAGCCGAATCCCTACGCGGGATACCTGGGCTACCTCGCGCCGGTTGCGGCCAGCCTGGCGGCCGCGGGGCTATGGCGCTGGCTGGCGAGCCGCAACCGGCGCGATCTGGCCGCCGGCCTGCTCTGCGGCGCTGCGGCGCTCCTGCTGGCCGCGGGGATCGGCATGAGCTGGTCGCGCGGCGGGTGGCTGGCGCTCGCCGCCGCGCTGACCGTAGTGATCGCCCTGCGCAACCAGCGCACCGCGCTCCTGACGTTGGCCGCCGGGGCCGTACTGATCGGGGTTATCGGTTTGACCGGTATTGGCTGGCTGCCCGGCCCAATCGAGGGGCGGTTGCACGACCTGGGCAGCTACCTGGGGGAGCCAGACCCGGCCCGAACCGAGATCACGGACGCGAACTTCGCCGTGCTCGAACGCCTCGCGCACTGGCAAGCCGGGCTGGACATGTTCCGCGATCACCCGTGGCTGGGCGTGGGCATCGGCAATTACAGTGCGGCATACGCGGGCTATGCGCTGCCGCACTGGTATGAGCCGCTCGGCCATGCGCACAACATCTTCATCAACTTTCTGGCCGAGACCGGTGTGGCCGGCGCCGGGGCGTTTGCGCTGGTGTGGCTCGGCGCGTGGCGGCTGAGCTGGCGGACCGTCCGGCGCGCGGCGCGGCATGGGTCGGTGGTTGCGTCCGCCCTCCCGGTTGGCGTCCTGGGGGTCCTGACGTACCTGACCGTGCATGGTCTCTTCGACAATCTATTCGTGCAACACATGCAGCTCCAGCTTGCCCTGCTGCTGGCTTGTGTTGCGATCATCTATCGGAACGAGGCAACGTCTTGACCTATCTCACTGCCCGTTTGAGCGGGCTGCGCGGCGCCCAGGCCCGCCGCGAGATCGGACGCTTTCTGAGGTACGCAATCGTGGGCGCCTGGGGTTTCACTGTTGATTTCAGCGTCCTGAATTTCCTGCTCTTTGTTGCACACTTTCCGCCGTGGCTGGCCAACACCTGCTCTTTTTCGATTGCCGTACTGAACACCTTCGCGCTCAACCGGCGGTGGACGGTGCCGGAAAGCCGCCAACGGCCGGTCGCGCAGCAATTGGCGCAGTTCTTCCTGGTGAACCTGGTGGGGTACGCCATCAATGAGACGATCTTCCTGGGGAGCCACGCATTGATCTGGCAGCACTTCCTCCCGACCGCGCTCGCCTGGAATTTCGCCAAAGCGACGGCCAGCGGTATCGCGCTCTTCTGGAACTTCAGCGCCAACCGCCTGTGGACCTGGCGCGGACTATAGGCGATTCGCGCCCGGAGTAAAATCATCTTGACCGAACAGCGCATCATTGCAAAACCCCAACTCCCGCGGTGGCTGGGCTGGATCGCCCGGCTGCCGCTGATCAAGCGTCTCGGGCTGGAGCATCGCCCGAAGGAATTCACGCGTTTCCTGAAGTTCGCCACCGTCGGCGTCATCGGGATGTTCGTGGATCTGTCCATCCTCACATTGTCCAGGGAGTTGCTGGGGTTGCCCCTGGAGCTCGCCCTGGGCCTCGGCTTCACCGTGGCCGTGCTGAGCAACTTCACCTGGAACCGGCTGTGGACCTTCCCGGAAAGCCGGCAGCGGCCGCTTGCCAGCCAGATGGGGCAATTCGTGGTCGTGAACATCGTCGGCCTGGGCATCAACGAAGTCGTGGTGCTCGGTCTGCACCCCATATTCTCGTTGATCTTGCCAGACCCGCCCGCCTATCTGTCGGCCAAGGTGATCGCCATCGGCATCGTGCTCTTCTGGAACTACTTCGTGAATCGTGCATGGACGTATCGTGGCATCCACTGAGGCCGGCGCGGAGGCGGCCACCCGGTGAGGATCGCGATTGACTACACTCCCGCCCTGAGACAAGGCGCCGGCATCGGCCGCTACACGCGCGGCCTGGTAGCGGCGTTGGCCGAGGTGGATCAGCGCAATCGCTACACCCTGTTCTGCGCCGGGGAAGCCCCGCCGGCCGACCAGTGGCCGGCCGGCTTCGCCATCCGCCGCACGCGCATCCCGGCGCGCTGGCTGACGGCCGCGTGGCACAGGCTGCGCCTGCCGATCCCGGCGGAGTTGTTCGCCGGGCGCTGCGACCTGTACCACTCCCCCGATTTCACCCTGCCGCCCTTGTGCTGCGCCCGCGGCATCGTCACGATCCACGACCTCTCCTTCCTGCGCGTGCCCGAATGCGCCGATCCGGGGCTGCGCGCCTTCCTGGCGCGGGCCGTCCCGAGCGCGGTCGCCCGCGCCCACCGCGTCCTGGCCGATTCCGAGAGCACGCGGCGCGACCTGATCGCGCTCCTGGGCGTCCCGGCCGAAAAAATCAGCGTGGTGACGCCGGCCGTCGAGCCGCGCTTTCACCGCGTGGCGGATCAGGTCCGGCTAGAGGAGGTCCGACGCCGTTATGCGCTGCCCGATCGCTTCATCCTGGGGATCGGGACGTTGGAGCCGCGCAAGAACTTCGCCGGGCTGATCCGCGCCTACGGCCAGCTCCGGCGCACGACGGCGCTCCCCCACGCCCTGGTGATCGCGGGGCGTCCCGGCTGGCTCTACGAGGCGATCTACGAACAGGTCAGAGAAGCGGGGCTGACCGAGGCGGTGCGCTTCCTCGGCTTTGTGGCCGACGCCGATCTGCCGGCGCTCTACACGCTGGCCGATCTCCTCGCCTATCCGTCACGCTACGAAGGCTTCGGCATCCCCGTGCTGGAGGCGATGGCGTGCGGGACCCCGGTCGTGACGAGCGACAACTCAAGCCTGCCCGAAGCCGCGGGAACCGCGGCCCGGCTCGTCAACGCCGATGATCTTGCGGGGTTGGCCGAGGCGATGGCGCAGGTCATCGGGGATGCCGCGCGGCGCGGGGAGATGATCGAACGGGGTTACGCCCAGGCCCGGCGCTTCACATGGCACGATTCGGCCCACGCGCTGGTGGACGCCTACCGGGCGGCGGCAAACTGAGGCGACACATGGCTTCACGCTATCTACAAATGCGGCGCAGGTTGCGGCGAGATCGGGTGCGGTGGGTCATCCTGATCGCGGCCGCCGCCGTCGGACTGGCCGGCTATTACGGCCCGTGGGTCCCCCACAAGGCCGCCGGGTTGATCGTGATCGGTCTGGACCTGGCGGAATATGTCAAGTTCTTACCGGATGTCATCGCCGGCCGGGTGGTCTTGCGCCGAGAGATCTTCTATCTGCCGCTCGCGGCGGCAAGTATCGGCGCCAGCCTGATCGCGAGCCGCCGTGCGACCTTGCCGGTCTGGGGACGCGTCCTGCTGGCGCTGGCGAGCATCCCCTGCGCGGCGGCCGCGTTGCCGCCGGCGTGGAGCCCGGCGGTCTTGCTGCTCCCCGAATTCCGGTTGCAGGTCGCGGGCATAGCGTTGTGCTGGCTGCTCGTTCCCGGCACCCTGCTCACCCGCTACCTGCCGGACCGGCTGATCCTGGCGCTCATCGCGCTGCTCAGCCTGGCGGCCGCGCTCGCCCCGGCCTGGGGTTTCCTCCAGATTCACGCCGGGATCGAGGCGCTCTACCGCCAGGTTCTCCCGTTGGGCTGGGGTTTCTGGGCGGGCACGGTAGGATTCCTGGCGGCCGCGGTTTTCGCTTGCGCCGAGGCGCTGCGTGCCTGACGCGACCGCATCAGCTTGATCCGTGCAACGCCTTGAGGGCCGCCTGCGCCGCGGGCGGCGTCACCAGTTCCGGCTCCACACCCTCTAGCGCGGCCAACACCGGGCCTACCACTTCAGCCAGGCCCCGCCGCGCCGCGGCCTTCAACACGTGATGCCCCCCCTCGCGCAGCCAGATGGCATCGCCATGATCGGCCAGCGCCGCCAGGAGCGGCTCCAGGGCTTTCCGGCCAATCAGCGCCAGGCCTTCCGCGGCCAGCCAGCGCACATCGAAGGATGTATCTTCCAGCGCCGCCACCAGCGCCCCGGCCGACGCGGGGTCGGCCAAGTCATGCAAAGCCTTCGCGGCCTCCCAGCGCACCTGGGCCTCGTGGCTGCCCAGAGCCGCCACCAAAGCCGGCACGGCCGGGCGGCCGATTTGCACCAACGCCTCACGCGCCTTTTGGCGAATCGAACCGCTGCCATCGGCGAATGCAGCCACCAATGATGCGATACTTGACGAATGCAGATCGGACGACGCGATCATGGTTGCCTCCTTTAGCAGCTTCGGCTGCTGCGATCCCCCACTCTTGAGCCGCCACCTCGCTGTCCAGCACTTCATCCAGCCATACTCAACATATCACAGCGCGACCGAAAAGTCAATGGTTTTTGCGCAATGCGGCGGGTAAGAGTATGATGATCCACATGAACGAGGCTGATTGGCCATCTGAACCGGGGGTCTACGCGCTGGTGCTGCATGTCGCCACGCCACAGGCATTCTCGGTCGGCCGCCTGGGCCTGATCACCCTGGCGGCCGGCTGCTATGCGTATGTGGGCAGCGCGCGCGGTCCCGGCGGCTTGCGCGGGCGGTTGGCGCGGCATCTGCGCCCAGAGAAGCGGCTGCACTGGCACATTGATGCGCTAACGCAGCGCGTCGCAGTGGCGCAGGTCTGCTGGCAGGCCGCCGCTGAGCCGCTCGAATGCCGGTGGGCGCAGCGGCTGCTGCGTCTGCCCGGCGCCACCGCACCCGCGCGGGGCTTCGGGAGCAGCGATTGCCGCGCCGGCTGCCCCAGCCACCTGATCCGGCTGCCGGACGGCCTGTCGATCCCGGACGGCCTGTCGATCGAGGCGCTATGCACAATCCTCCAAGACCCACTCACGGGGAAGGATCGAATATGATTGGTAGGTAGAGTTGGTGGTCTAGCGGGCCAATGTGAACCGTCAGCGTCACGGGGACGCCGACCTGCTCCCGCCACGGATCATTGCTCTTGATCAGCATGTCGGCGGTGTAGACGCCCCCGCCCAGGTCCACCCGGCTGAACGTGACCGTCACCGGCACGCTGCCACCCGGCAGAACCGAACCCATGGCCGGCGCCTGATCCAGCCACCGTGCGTCGCCGGTCGCGCCGCCCGATGCCAGCCAGACCACGCTGTTGTGCAACAATGTCGGAACATCCCCCGACCAGAACGGGTAAC
>Ga0247840_10010499_pt1 | contig 11538 bp, 4 predicted proteins | sample LaCruzMarch2015__FD_192404 | JGI IMG/M metagenome (GOLD analysis project Ga0247840, IMG submission 192404) | Freshwater microbial communities from meromictic Lake La Cruz, Castile-La Mancha, Spain - LaCruzMarch2015_17m | ecosystem: Environmental > Aquatic > Freshwater > Lake | place: Spain...
CTCCACGCTTCTTTCAGCCTCGGCTTCACAGCCTTCCGCCTTGCGTTTCGCTTCAGTCGCTACGACCAGCTTCTGGGAGGACTTTCACCTCCTCATCTTGGGTCATGCTGGGCACACATCCCCCCTAGCCCCCCTTTTTCAAAGGGGGGGAACACGCTTGGGAAACCGGTCTTTTCCCCCCTTTGAAAAAGGGGGGCAGGGGGGATTTATCTTTAAAATAAAACCGAACGGTCAAGTTTCATCCCTCCCTTACTCGACAATCGTTTTGTCGAGAACACAGCTACGGACGGGCTCCCTGAAGTTCTTTCACTTTTCGCTTGGCCACGGCCTGCCAATCCGGTTGGGTGCTGAAAGAAAGGATATCGGTATAAACCTCTATGGCTTGAGGGATCGCTTCCTCTTCCTCATAAAGTTCTCCCAAAAGGGCCAACCCCGCTAAGCGAAACCGATTGTCTTTCGGGGTGAGCCGACGCAGGTTTTCGTAAGCGTTTTTCCGCTCTGTCGGAACATTCATTTTCTCATAGCAATGGCCCAAATTAAACAAAGCCTCGAACACCTCCGGCTGTGTGTCCGGAATTTTTTTATAGGCCTCAGCGGCCTTTATAAAATCTTCAACGTCCTCATACAGTTGACCAATTTGAAGATGGGCGAACCAAACCTTCTCATCGTTTGAATACCGCTGAATAAAGGTCTGATACGCCTCGATCGCTTGAAAAGGCCGCTCCCCTTTGACGTGGCAGAGAGCCACGTTCAAAGCGCTGTCCCGGGCTTTGGGATCTGAGGGATGGGCCTCTTGGAAATTGTTAAAAGCCACCGCCGATTCCCCGTAGTCCTTGAGGCTAAAATAAGACACGGCCAACTTGAATCGAGAGTCTTGGACCAACGGGTCTTGGGGGTAATTGATGATAAAATTCTTGAAGGTGTTCACAGCGGACTTAAAATCCCCTTTCAGGAAATAACAATCCGCTTTGTAGTAGAAGGCTTGGGGGGTTTGATGCCCCTCCGGGAAATGAAGAATCAAGCGCTGGAAATAATCCAGAGCCTTGTCGTATTCTTTGCGGTTGTACGCCTCGGCCCCCAGCTCCCAGTAGATATCCGCCGTGAATTGACTTTGGGGGAATTTCTCCATCATGGCACTCATGTCCGCACCGCTCTTGCCCTGCTTGTAGAAAGCCATCTGCAAAAGGTCCTCCACTTCCTTTATTTTTTCATCGTTCGGGTATTTCTGGAGGAACAACCCGTATTGATCAATCGCTCGGGGGATGTCTCCCGCGTTGTAATAACACTGCCCCATTTGGATCATGGACTCTTTCACCAACGGAGACGTTGGGTGGTTTTCCACCAATCGCTGAAAAAAGGAGAGGGCCTCCTTGTATTGACCCAAACCGAAATTCGTCCGAGCCACCTGAAACAGGGCGTCGGGCACGCGACTGGAATTGGGAAACCGCGTAAAAAGTTGAGACCAGTGGGCGATGGCTTCCGAAAAGAACTCCAACCGATAGAGGGCCAATCCCCCTTGATAGAGGGCTCGCTCCGTGCGAGAGTCGTCCGGGTAACGACGCGAAAAATCATCGTAAAAACTGGCCGCCCGCTCATAGTCTCGCTTGTTGAAAAAAACGTCGGCGGAATCGAGAGCCGCGGTTTTTTTCATCTCCGCGTCGTTTGTTTGAGCGGACAGATCCCGGGCTTTCGCCTGCGTTTCGACCGCCTGATCGTACCGCCCCAAACGAGACAAACTGGCCGCCATCCCCAGCAAGGCCCCTGGGACCAAATCGGACCCCCGGTAATTTTTCGTGATCAATTCCCACGTTTGGTTGGCTCGTTCGTACTGCCCGATGTTGTAGTAAGACTCCGCCACCCAGTAATAGGTGTCGGCCTGCCATCGGGTGGACGACGCCGGGACGGCTTTCAGATAATTAAGAACGTGGGTCACCACTTCCCCATACCGCCGTTCTTGCACCAAGGTGACCGCCATGAGGTACAGAGCTTCCTCCGCGTAAATCGTCCGCGGGTAACGGTCCAAAATAAACTGAAAAGAGGACACAGCGGCGTCCGGTTTTTTTAACATGGATTGACAGATCCCGGTGAGCAGGCTCACCTTGGCGTGAAGTTCTCCCCATTCGAAATCCTTCAAAAACCGTTGGGCTTTCGCTTCCGCCAAATCGTATTGCCCCTGCACCGCGAGGCTCCAAACAACTTTAAACTGAGCGTCCATGGTGTAGTCTTTGTTGGTGATGAGGTTTGAAAATCCAACGATCGCTTCGGGAAGTTCGTTTTGGCGAAGAGCAATTTCCGCCAAGAGATACTGGGCGGCGGCCCCCGACAGATTGAGAGGAAATTCCCGGGCCAACTCGCTCCAATTCTGACCCGCTTGGGAAAATTGCCCGTTTTGGAAATTCACACACCCCATTCGAAACAAGGCGTAAGGCCGGAGCGGGCTGTCGATGGATTCCTTAAACACTTTGGTGAACGAATCGATGGCCAAGGGGTAATCTCGAGACTGGAAATAGGCTTCCCCCATCTGAAAAAGCCCCTTATCGGTCCACTGTTTTTCAAAATCGCTGCCGATCAGTTCTTTAAACATCTGGGACGCAACGACCACGCGGTTCAACAACCGCTGACACACCCCCCGGTAATACAGGCACCCCGCGTCGTCCGGAGCCCGGGCCAACAGCTCCAAAGCCGAGGCGTATTCTTCCCGTTCCATGCGCAGGAGAGCCAGCGGGACAATCACCCGTGGAAGATTGGCGTAGCCGGCGTGAGATTCCAGAAGACGAACCAACTGATCTTCGGCTTTGCTGTGTTCGCCCCTGGCGAGATAACAATAGGCCGCCCCTTGCAAGGCCTCCGCCCGAAGGAGATCGTTTCGGGATTGGGTCACCCAGAGGAAGTGATCGAGTGCGGGAAGATACTTTTTGAAATTAAAATGGCATTCGCCCAAACGAAGCCGAGCCGAGACAACCAAATTGGCGTCTTCTTTTTCTGGACCTGAAGAAAGGAAATCCTTGTACGCCGTCGTCGCCTCTCCCCACCGCCCTTCCAGAAAATAAGATTCCGCCAAAAGGTAACGGGCCGAGGGGGCTTTGGGGTGACGCGGGTATTGCCGAATGAAATCTCGGGCGACGGACAACGTGGACTCGTATTTACCGGTTTGAAACGATCCCGATAACACACCAAAGAGTCGGTCCGCGTCCGGGTTGTCAAAAGCCGCCCGCACCGGGGACTGTCCTATCAAAAACAAAACACTCACCCAAAAGATTTTATTCATGGTTTTTGTTTTCTCCTGTGGGGATAAATTCATGGGGGGTCTCCTCCTGGGTCGGCTCAACGTCACCACCGGGGTTCTGGGGGACCGGGGCCGGAACGTCTGTCGCACCCTCGGGAATCCTCATTTTTAGTTCCACGTCAGGAACCCCCGAGGTTTTGTAATCAAGGACGAAACGTCCACTTTCCTTCCAGACTTGAGCGTTCTTGTAAACAACGTCAAACCGATAGAAATAACGCCCTCGCTTGACCGGAAGACCGTTGTCATCGGTCATATCCCACACCACGGTTTCTTCGGGAGCGTGTTGTTGAGTGAGGGTCCGGACAACCGTCCCTTCGTCGTTTGTCACAACCAACGTCCACTTTTCTACTTTTATATTGGGGACGTGAATCTTGAAGCGAACTTCGTTTTTCAACCCCTCCATGTGGAGGGCATCGGATCCTGGAGCGAGATCTTGAGGGGCGATAACGGTCTGGTAGATGTTCCCCCACCGAAAGGTGAACGACGCTCGGCCCGTGGTTCCGAAATCGGTGGTGTTGGCAAAAGCGTAATCGAACTGAAAAGAACGCCAAGAGATTCCAACGCCAGCGGTCGGTTGTTGATTTTGATCCCAACCAGCCCTCAAACTTAACAAAGGGATGGGATGGACCTCCACCCCCGCCACACAAAAAGACGACTGCCGTTCGGTTTTATTGACATCCATAGACAAAACAACCCGATGGCGAGGGTCTCGCCAAGCCACACCGGTGCGCAAAGACGATCGAAAAAGATCCGGGGTTTCCCCGAGAGAAACAGACGGGCGATTGAGGTTCGTCAAGGTGACTCCCGCCGTCACCCCGTGCCACGGTTGGACGTAACCAGCCACATCCAACGCCACCGCACCGCCTGTTTCGCCCAGGACGGACTGTTGGAGAAAACGAACGCGCCCACCCGCGGACAAACGGCCCCACACCGTGTGGGCGTAAGACGCGGAGACGGCGTTGTGAGAAACAGAATCCCCACCCCCCGTGATGGAATTTAAATTGTCCCGGGATTGAAAACCGTCCGACCGGAGCAGAACGTCCGACAGAGCCACCGTTCCAAGGTGGGGGCCCAGAGGGGCTCCCACCGCCACGGAATACATGTTCGTGTCCAACGCAAAAGGAGCGTACATGGTTTGAATCTGGTTTTCTTCCAGGAACGCCAACCCGGCCGGGTTCCAATATTCGGCAGAGACATCGTCGGCCACGGCGGTGAACGCCCCCCCCATCCCCATGGCCCGAGCCCCGGCCCCATCTCTCAAATAATCGCCGGCGTCACCAAAAGAATTCCGAGCCTGTAACGAGGGACGGACTCCCCCCAAAACGATCAAAAACACCGCGAACCGTGCCAAGGATAAGGGTCTCATTTTTTCACCGCGATTTTTCGTTTGAGTGTCTGACCGCTCTGAGCAACGCGTAGAACAGCGACGTATCCGCCGTTGGCCACGGTCACCCCGTCGTTGTTCTTCCCATCCCACAACACACGGTTAAACCCACCCCGCCCCCCCTCTTCTCCTTGGGAATAGGTGCGCGTGTAAACCAGTCTCCCCCCTAAGTCGTAAAGGGTAAAATCCACGCCGGAATCGCTCGCCAGCGTGTATTCCAAAAACGTGACGTCCACGCCGGCCCGAAAAGGGTTGGGGTAGTTCACCAACCCCTCCTCAGGCAACGTTGTCCGGGAAACGAACAACGGGGGAGAGGTCTTCATCGTCTCTGTGTGGACTCGGAGGAGCTGGGTTTCACCGTAGTACCGCACCGAATGAGTCCCCGTTTCGTTAATGTGGAAAGCCCCGTCGTAAACACGCCAGTCCCCCCCATCCACCGAATAGTGCAATCCCAGAAGGGTCAGTCCCTCTTCCATTTGGGTGGTCAACTGAATGGGATCTTCCGGTTTAAGGGAGTAACCTTGGCCATCGGACACCCCTTGCCCCCCCACCGAAAGAGAAGAAACCGGTGGCCCCAACAATCGAAACCCTCGACGAACGCTGGTCCCTTCCGACGACACGTAAAAATCCCCGGGCCCAGACTGTTCGTTGGGCGTAAAAACCGTGGTGGCTTGCCCCTGAGCGTCGGTGGTTCCCGTCAAAAGGGACAGTTCCCCCAAAGAGCTAGGGGACAAGCGAAATTCCACCGGTTGAGAGGGGATGGGATTGCCGTATAAATCAAAAATCGTCACAGCCACCGACTGAGCCGTTCCCGGTTCTAAGGTGTCGGGTAAGTCCGTGGTGAGGGACGACAGAGGACCTGGAAGGAAAAGCATGGGGGCGCTGTCAAAAACCCGGGAGCCATCCGACAGTCGAAATCGAACGGAGCCGGTTTTCGAATAGGCTTGATTAAAACTCAAGGGCCCACCGTTCAAAGAGCAAGAAACAACTTGGAGTGTCCCATCCCCGGGCAACCCCGTCAAGGAACTCATGGGCGTGAGGGCCACGGTCGAAGCCCAGTTTTTAGGGACGGTTCCTGTGTCGGCGTCCCGGGGGGTGATCGTCATAGGGAATGTGGTGGGCGGCCCCACAAGACTGGACTCCGGGGTGGTCATCTCGTAGCGAACGTCTCGAGGAACGAGATGGATAACGTCGGAATAACCCTGCCAGCCGTCTTCGTCCGTGAATTTCAATATCACATCGTCAGCCACGGCGTAGGCCAAGGTGAGTGTGAGCACACCGCTCGGGTCCATGGGAAAACGTTGGGTTTGATTGGGAGGGATGACCAAGTTTTCCACCGGGAGTGGCTCCAAAGACAAAGACAGAGGTTCCACACTCACGTCGCCCGAGTAGCCCGTGATCAGAGCCCCTGTGCTCACACCCGTAAAACTGTAAAGAGCGACATCCAGGTTAAAGGTTCGCGGAGGGCCCGAATAAATCGTCCCCTGGTCTTGAGGAGTGGCCACGTAACGTCGCCCGGAGACAAACACAACAACGGACTGGGGAAACAAACTGTCCGAGGAGGTGTCTTGGGCGGTCAACGTCACTTGGGGAGGCGAGCGAAGTTGAAGCCCCGTGAACAACGCCTGCCCATTGGAAAACCCTTGCGGGGGAGGGCTCAACGACCCATCGCTGGCGGAAACGTGAAGGCTCGGGTTCAGAGGTGTGTTCTGGGACGCCACGATGTTCCAATAACGGTCCACAGCGTTCACGGCCACAGAGAAAGATTGTTGGGCGGGCTGGGAAAGAAGGCCCGTGGAATCCTTCCCGGTGAGGGACGGCACACCGGGGACGGCCACTTCCCCCGGGGCTAAAATCTGAACCTTCACGTAAGCCCCAGGCAATACATCCATGTCGTCCAATCCTACGATGCCGTTAAATTCGGCCACGGATCCGGACGCCCGAACCACAATGTGTTCCGCTTTTGTATAACTGAAATTAAATTGGGCCTCTCCCTCCGTTAAGGTCGCGGACGTCACGGGAAAAGCCCCCAGAGCGGCCAAGCCACCGGCCTCCACGGACAGCTGAAACGTGTGCTGATAATTAGAACTCCGGATAGGGAGAGCGTCTTGTACGGTGTCGTAGAGACCCACGGTCACGGGAAAAACGTCGTCCGTGGTTTTCGCCTCGGGCGGCAGTGTCACCCGATACTTTAGACCGTTGGGCTTTACATCGATCAACCCAGAATCAGACATTCTGTTGAAACTGTCCGTGACACGAATTTTAATAGGCTCCACAGCGCCGTAGTTTTGGTTGAACGTCACCGTGCCATTGACCAGATTGATCAATCGCACATTTAAGGGAACCGTGGCCTCGGTCCCCTCGGGGGTGAGACCCGTGAGCGTGATGGAGTTGTGGGCCGAGGCGATGGGCAGACCCGTGTCGGGATCCAACAACGTGACGGTCATGGGAAAATCAACACCGACCCGAGCGACGTTCGGCACGTCAATGCGGTACAAAGCCCCGGGCGTCACGGGCACGTCCGACCAAGACGCTTTGTTTGAATCGGACGAATCGGTGGCCGTCACTCGGACCAAAGACGGGTTGGGAAGGTTCCCTCGTAAAAAAACGTTGGACACCGTGGCCGAACCACTTTGCACGGAAACATTTGAAACGGAAATAGCCCCGTCATCGGACACAAGAGAAACAGGGTTTCCGGACCACGAGGTGTCCCGGTTGTGAAACCGGTCACAAGCGAGGATGGTGAATGACGTGGCGGTGTTGGCTTGTATGGGTGAAACGGCCGAACTGTCTTTTCCGGGCTCCGTGGGACTGCCCGGCAAAAGGACCTCCCCCGGGGCCAAAAGGACCAAACGACCCGTGTCCGCGGCGTAAGACCCCACTCGGATGGACAAGGTGGACGTGCTTGAAAAAGAGTCAGACACCACCGTGGCGTTCAGGGCCACGCTCCCCGCTGTGTAAACTTGGATGAAAGACGTGCCGCTTCCCTCACTTAAAGTGATCCGGGCGGGAGACCCCAAATGAGCAAAAACGTTCGGTGTCAAAACCGCCAAATCGGCCACAGCGGCTTGGTCCAGACGATTGCCGTAACGATCCACCGCGGTGACCGTGGCGGCGAAAGAATTTCCCGCCGTCACGGGTGTGGGAACCCCCGTCTTGAGCGAGGATAAACCGAGCCCAGGGGTTCGGGTTTCCCCCGAAAGAGTGAGGACAACACCCGCCCAAACCAACTCTTCTCGAACGCTGAAAAAAGAACTCAATCCCTCCCGGGGGACCGGGTTGTTATAAACCGCACGCACTTGAAGTTGATCGGCTCCACTGCCGAGAGACGACCCCGCGTAGGTGATCGTCACCGGAACCGTCACCACCCCCCCCCTGACCGGGTCCGCCACAAACGTCACCGTGTTGGGAGAAATAGTGCCCGCGTAAGGGCGAGGCGTGCCATTCTCCAAAAGTTCCAATCGCACATCCCCTGAAAAATTTGTGGCAATATTCCCGAATCCGTCAAACGCCTTGAACGTGAGGTTAAAAGGCACCCCCACGTTTTGGATGGGAATGGCGTCCGGCAGAGTGGACCCCGGGTTCGGTGTCACCAAGAAATAGGACACGCCCCCGGGAACAACATTGATGTTCTGGGTCCGAATTTTTCCCGTCGTGTCGTTCACACGCAATGTGTTGGCTCCCATCGTTCCCAAAGTGACTTGACTATTAAAACTGGAATCCGCCATCAGGAAGGGGTTTGCAAACGGGAATTGGACCTCCCCAACCAATGGAGCCGTCAGCGCAAAAGTGAGGGAGGGCCATCCCGTGGCCGGCGGATTGACGATGGGGTTAAAATACACATCCGTCAGATAAACACCTATAGGGAAAGGGATGTTCACCGATTGATCCGATGGAATTCCCAGTTTTCCATCGGGCTCGATCCCCGGTGGAATGCCCGGGGAGAGAGTTTCCCCCGGGGACACGAAAATCATTTGGTTGTAAGTCTCCGGGTTGATGGTGAAGGGAGCGCTATACCCCGTCAACCCTCCCAAGCTGGCCCTCAAAACCCCGTCCCCCCCGGGGTAAGCCGTACGCAATCGAACGTCCTGAACAACAGCTTCAAATCCCGAGGCCGGCATGTTCGCTGTCCCCTGAGTGAGATCCACATACCCATCCACCCCAGCCCTGCTTTGAACACGAACGGACACGGGTCCCGGTGTCCATCCCCCGGTAACGCTGTCCACAATATTCCATCCTTGATCCACCACCATGACACGGACGTCGGGGACCTCCCCCACTTTACGAGCCACGGGGACACTGGGGGTGTATCCGGGGTATTGTCCCGTTGTAAACGTTTGGTCCGGCAAAAGGACCAGCAACTGAATCTGGTCCCCGGTTAAAACTTGAAAACCGTTGGATTCCCCAAATCGCCCAGCGTTGTCATCGAAGTTAATACAAACGGGGTTGGCCCGAGGAAAAATCTGGAGGGCGTGCGGGCTCAACACCCCATTCACAAACGACACGGTGGTCTGAACTCCCGCCGCCCCCGGGTTGGTGTCCAGCGTGTTGATGGGAAAAGCTGTTCCGGCGCAGTTTGTCAATTTGACAGACACAGCGGGGTTGTTGTACGTCACGACTGTGTTGGCCGCCAACGTGCCATCAACCACCCGAGCGGAAACCAAAAAGGGTCGCCCGGGCCGTTGTGGACTGGGAACGGCCCCCACCTCGATCAAAGCCGCCACCCCACTGTTCACAAACAGAGAGCTGATGTCGTTGATGGTGCCGGGATTGTCCTGATCATACACACGCACTTGGTGCGTGGTGTTCCCTCGAAAGAAATTAAATTCCCCACTGGAAATGACACTGTTTCCAAAATTGATCACTTTTAATCCCGGCACGGCGTCGTTGGGTGATCCGGCGTAAAGAGATTCAAACAAAAGAGAAACAGGGGCGGGGGGACTGATGATGGGATTCCCGTTCTGATCCACCAAATAGACCACCACACCGTCCACAGGAATATTCGCCGTGGCCGGGTTGGCCGCCCCAACTTTTTTTGTCAAAACCTTTCCAGGAGTCAACGTTTCACCGGGGAACAGCAGGACCACATCGGAGTAGCCACCAGGATTTATGTTCACATCAACAAACCCAGAAGCAAGCCCTAAAGACAAATAATTAACGGTGGCCGTGACCGTGATGCGATTTATACGAGAAACCACATTGGTACCCAAAAGAGCCACAGAGACAAGAGCCTCCCCATCCACAAAATCGCCTCCTGAAACGATGTTCCCAGACCCATTGACAATAATATCCCCAATGGAGGCGCTCAAAATAACATCGTCATTGAATCCAGACACCACGGCCCCCCCGCCGCTCAATCCATCTTTGGCTCGAACCCGTATCTGAAAAACGCTGCCCGCCATCCCAACAAAAGATTCCGGTGAAACAATTTCAAAACTGCGCACCGTGTTCTGAAGGTCAAAAAATTTTGTGGTTGTCACAGGACTCAGCGTGTTGCCCTCCGTCACCGTTATGGCGTTGTTCCCGGGCAGGGCCCCCGCCAAGGAAAGAAGGCCCCAGTTGGAAATGGAGGTCCAGTCGGTCCCTCCCGGTGGGTTGGTCTGGGGATTTGTCTGCAACCCCACCGGTAGAGTAAAGAAAATATTGTGGGGAGTATTGTCCGGGGTGGCCCCCGATAGAGGCGTCACCCGGAACGAGACATCCCGGTCCCCTTTCATCACATGGGGTGGAATAGAAATATCGTAGGAGTCGTAAGCCCCAAGGGGAACGCCCACCCCCAAGATCCCCGCCAAAACCCACCCTTGATAAAAACGAACGGTTTTCATGGATGGGACCCGGAGGGGAGTGAAAGGAGAAGATCCCCCATCGCGTGTTCAGATTGGCCCGGGTAAAGATTTTGGGCTTTCAATTCAAGACGATTCATCTGGGTGAGAGGATCTGAATCCGTAAAAGTGAGTTCAACCAAAGCCACCCCGTTCTTGAAAAGTTCTCCGGGGATAACGGTCTTGTTCACTTGGCCAAACGAGGCCCGGACATCCACCGAATCGCGATAAGAAGTAACAACAGCCCCGGCTTCATCGACCGCGAGGACCTGAAACCCAATGGGCTGGCCCCTTTGAGGAGAGGTTCTTTTTAGGGGAGAAACAACGAAACGAGAAACGGTGGGTTCAATTGTAATGAAAACCCCACCCACCACCCGAGGATCCGTGGTCCTTTGGGCCTGCAACAAAAAAGGGCCCAAGGGAGCTTGGTCGTCAACGATGAGATGAAAGGAGGTACGTCCTTCCCCACGAGAAGCTCCCGTGGGAGCGACCGACACCCCCACAGGGAGCGTGGAAAACACAACGTTCACAGGGTTTTGCTCTTGACCATCACTCACCCAAAAAACGTGGGGGGAATCCCCACGCATCACAACCAAGGGAGCCTCTAGGCGAAGGGCCTCCTGAGCCCACGCACCCACGGCAAAAACCACAAAAACGAAAACAATCAAAGAAAATAGCTTTTTCATCTTGTGTTCCTCCCAACCTACACTAAGCAACATAATAACCAAAAAACCCATGATCCTAACCCGGACGAGCCGGAAGGGTGAAGGAGAAGCTTCTAACGGGGTAAATGTTTTCTCGAAATGTTTTATCCTAAAAACGGAAGTTGAACCCTTCTGAAAATAAGGCAAAACATTGATGAGATTACATTTTAGTGTTGATTGATCGACAAAAAAGACTCACCCAATGGGTGAATTTTAAAAAAGCCTTTCATGTTCGTCATCCCGAACTCTATGACCTTGTCAACTATTTTTTAAGATCATAGGGTTCACCGACATGAAGTTGTCAATAAATGGGGTTCGTGAATTAACAACGGCACAGATCAC
>Ga0247840_10010502_pt1 | contig 11537 bp, 13 predicted proteins | sample LaCruzMarch2015__FD_192404 | JGI IMG/M metagenome (GOLD analysis project Ga0247840, IMG submission 192404) | Freshwater microbial communities from meromictic Lake La Cruz, Castile-La Mancha, Spain - LaCruzMarch2015_17m | ecosystem: Environmental > Aquatic > Freshwater > Lake | place: Spain...
GAGCAAACCAGCTTTACCTGATTTGATTATTTCATCAGCTTTTTTTGCTTGTTCTAATACATCAGCGAAGACTTCTAAATAGGCATGAATGTCATTATCCTTCTTTTTAATTTCATCCAGATAAGCAGTAGCTAAATCAACAGTAGTAAACTCCCCTTTTATCAAAGAGTCATGTGCTTTTTTAATTGTTAAATTTTTTAAATCAATCATATTTACTTTTCTTAAAATTTTACCAAGGACTTACCTCAAAATTACCCGAGAGGAAAGACCTTTGTAAAATTTTATAATATCTTCTTTACCTTCAAATAATTATTTTGAGAATCTGGCATATCATCCACAACAGCTTTGGTATTTACTCCTGTTTCAGTTGGGTTTTCATCTTCTCGTATAATATTTCTATGTTCTCCTGCTTTAGGCATTTCATCTACTTTAGAAGTAATATCCTTAAGTTGCGCCACATAACCCAAAATAGGATCTATCTCTTTCAAAAGATTTTGTTTTTCCTCCTCTGTAAGCTGTATTCTTGCTAGTTTTGCAAGCTTTTCAATATCTTTTATCTCCAACATAAAAAACAATATAACATTTTTAATGTTAAAAAGAAATCAGCCGAATCGCTCCACGATTCGGCTGATTTAAAACCGAGGTTTCTCCTCCCCGCCCGCACAGGCAGATCTGGTAATTTTTAGATATGTCCTTGGTTTTTAATTATTTTATTATTTTATTAAATTCACCCTCATTCAAGATTTTTACTCCCAATTCTTGAGCTTTATTATATTTAGATCCAGCATTTTCTCCGGCCACGAGATATGAAGTTTTTGAAGAAATAGATTCAGAAATATCTCCTCCTAATGCACGAATCTTGTCTTTAGCTTCATCGCGAGACATACCAGAAAGCGTACCAGTAATTACAAAGGTCTTTCCTGTCAATTTACCGTTATTTCCTAATGATTTACCAAGGTCGGACCTTGGCAACGGTATTAACTGGACTTGTTTAAGTAATCTATCTGTAAGTTTACTATTTTCCTTATTAAGAAACCAATTAAAAACAGACTCTCCTACAACATCTCCCACTCCGTTTATCTTTTGTAATTCTTCAATTTTTGCTTTTCGTATTTTTTCTATATTCCCGAAATAATTTGCTAAGTCTATTGCGGTTTCTTCGCCAACCTGTGGTATTGAAAGCGAAACTACAAACTTCGCCAAAGAAACATTTCTAGATTTTTCGATAGACGAAAGTAAATTATCTACAGATTTTTCTCCAAATCTTGGCAACGCAAGCAGATCTCCCTTTTTTAAAGTAAATATGTCATCAAAATTAGTAATTAAATTATTATCCAAAAGAGCATCTATTATTTTAGGTCCGCAACCATCCATGTTATATGCTTTCTTAGAAACAAAGTGATAAAACTTTCTTTTTTGCTGAGCAAAAGAATTCGTGTTTACACATCTCCATGCTGCCTGTCCAGGGATTCTCTCTATACTTCCATCTCCACCGCAAACTTCCAATTTTTTAGGAAAAACAAATTCTTTTTCTTTACCGGTTCGCAAATCTTTCAGAGCTTCTACTATATCAGGAATAACATCCCCCGCTTTTTGAAGGACAACAGTGTCTCCTATTCTTACATCCAATCTTTTAATTTCATCTTCATTGTGAAGTGTCGCACGAGACACCACCGAACCCGCTACCAAAACTGGTTTTAAAAGAGCAACTGGAGTTATTACTCCTGTTCTACCGACCTGTAAAGCAATATCCAAAACTATGGTAGTTACTTGTTCAGCGGGAAATTTGTAAGCTATTCCCCATCTAGGCGATTTGCCCGTATACCCAAGAGCTTCTTGAATTTTTCTTGAATTAATTTTTATCACTATTCCGTCAAGACCATAATCTAATTTTTCTTTATCCTTGGACCATTTCTTATAAAAATTCTGAACCCCATCTAAAGAATCAAAAACTTCATAATTTTGATTATTTTTGAAACCCAAATCGGTTATCAATTTTAGTTCCCCACTTTGTGTTTTTGGAAAATCGTTAATTTCTGGATTGCTTCGCTCCGCTCGCAATGACAAGGAGGCAGTTATTTTATCTATGTCATAAATAAATGAATCTAATTTTCGGCTAGCAGCAATTTTTGGATCTAATTGGCGAATTGAACCAGCTGCAGCATTTCTAGTATTAGCAAAGAGAGCATCCCCATTCTTCTTTCTTTCTTCATTTATTCTGGCCAGTTCTTTTTTTGAAAGCCAACATTCTCCAACTACTATCAAGTCTATTGATTTAGGTAAAACAAGCGGGATACTTTTTATCGTTTTTAAATTTTGTGTTACATCCTCACCTATTTCTCCATCTCCTCTCGTTGCACCTTGAACCAATTCTCCATTTTTATAAGTAAGAATTATTTTTAAACCATCAATTTTCAATTCGCAACAGTATTCAACTTTTTCCTCCTTAAGATTAGGAAACTTTTCTATCATTCTTCGAACTTTTTCATCCCACTTTTTTAAACCTTCAGCACCAAAACAGTCATCAAACGACCACTGTTTGACTTCATGCTTAACTTTTTTAAATTCATCAAGAGGCTTTCCTCCAACCCTCTGTGTTGGACTATTTGGTGTTTTTAATTCTGCATATTTTTCCTCAATCTCAACAAGTTCCTGCATGAGTGAATCGTAAGTTTCATCTGTAATTTCTGGTTTATCAAGAACATGATAAAGATAACGGTACTTATCTACCGTTATCTTCAATTTTTCATACCTATCAATTACGCTTTTAGGAATATTATTTTTCACTTTTTTCTGATTAATAAGTTTGGAAAATACCTCTCTCAAGACGTCTACCAACTATTCCAACATTATGCCCAAGTGCTGAAATATTAGTTCTAATATTATTGCCAGAGTCATAAGTTTTAGTGATGGTTATATCAGCTATTGGTTCCACGCTGTTTTCTGGATGAAGATTTGAATCAGAATCATAGGTAACAAAATTATCAAATTTATATATCATAGGATTATTATAAGAATCAACTGTAATTGGTATGGTAGAAAATCCACAAGTGATTTGACTAGGTCCATCGTTTGTATGACTTGAACAAGTATCATTTAAACAAGCAGGAAAAGCTCCTGTCTTGATATCCCAATAAACAGCACATTCTCTAGCGCTGTCTGCTGCATAAAAAGCTATCTGCGAATCCCTTGCTGCAATAGAAATAGTAAGTTCCTTAAAAGAAATTCTAAAAATAGACATTCCAATAGCCAGAAGAAGACTGGCTGTCAAAACAGCAAAAAGCAAAGCAAAACCCCGCCTTTTTTCAAAAGTCGGGCAGACCTTTTTACTTTCTCTAAATATTTTTTTGGATTTAATTTCAAACATTTTTATATATTTTCCCAATAATTATATATGTAGTTCTTTAAAATCACTTCTTGAGAACCAATTGTTGAATTCCATGATACCTTAACGGTTATTAAAGCTTCATTTGAATTTCCAACTGTAGGTAAAATTTTTACACTTCTCGTAAATTTTGAATTTTTATTCCCATCTAAACCATAATAAAGAAGATTTCCTTCTCCGTCCATTTTTATCTCAAGAGGAGTAATTGGTGAATTGTCATTTGATATGGTCTCACCAGTAATGGTATCAATATTACAACCCAATGATGACACCACACAACTATTATATATATTTTGAAATATAACATTACCATCTCCAAGCCATTTTGTAGGATATGTAGGATTAGAAATATTATTATTCAATCCAATTTCATCTCTCTTATTTTTAATAAATTCTATGGCATCTTGGGCCAAGAAAGTTGCTATCATTTGGTCTTTAGAAAGCACTGAGGAAACTAAACCTCGTTGAGCTATGGACATCGGACTCGCTACCGCTACCATGAGTATAGATATCGCAACCGAAGTTTCTATAAGAGTAAACCCTTTTTTACAACAACCAAGTATTCCTTTTTTATTACTAAATATTTTCATGTTTTTATTCTCTATTTCTTTGCGATACCGTCGTTTGAAGATTAAAAGAAGATTTTGTTATATCCTGAGAGCCAGCTGATCCATCTATTGTTATCAAAACTCTAGGCTGTTTTTTAGATCCAATATCAAGACTTCCTGTCTTAGTTCCAAAAACATAAAACTTCATATTAGAAATATTTAAAACAGAAGTGGGCGCTATTATACTATACCAATTTTTAGTGGTAGGCATACAAAAATCTGGATCATTTGCAGTATCATCTATACATCTTTGAATGTTACCCTCCCCATCGCTTGGCTCTTTCAAATATCTATAATACACATCTTTATTTTTGTTTGATGTATATTTAATCGCTTTTCCTCCCACAAGACAATCTCCATTATAAGTATCACCGCCATCTGCAAGACAATTATAGTTAGTACCCATTCTCATGTCTTTAGAAATACTTTCTAAAGCAAAATTGATGTTGTTTATCACATTTTTTATTGCCTGAGCTTTTTTGTTAGCACTTACTATGGAAATAAGCGAACCAACAGCCACTGTCATAACTATCATAAAAATAGCTATTGAAACTAGCATTTCAACTAGAGTAAAGCCAGAATTAAATCTTTTTTGTTTTTTAAGGTTGCGGTTGAACATATATTTGTCCTATATTATTCACAATTATACTTCTTTTTGCTGTGGGATCTGCTACTGAAGATACAACGATCTTTGCAAAGTTTCTCGGAGATCCTATGTTGTCATCCGCAAATATTTTAGCGTCAGGATCTGGTCTTGTAAATAAAATGACTAGCTTATTGACTGTTTCGCAAGAAAACTCATTATCTCCAACACAGATAGAGTCAATAATATTATTATTTTTCAATACATATTTATTTACACACTCCTGATCATTTGTTGGGCAAGAAACATCTCCGTCAAAATCAGAATTCCCCACCCCATTGATATTAGGCATATCGGTAAAAAGATTAAATTGCTTATTACCTATATTTTCAAGATCAAAAACTACTCCATAGCTAGAAAATTTTGACCCCCCAGAAGAAGTAAATTCTTTGACGTTTATACCAAAAGTCTGAGCTTGCCTGATAGTAATGGCGATATCATAAGCCAAGTTAGAAAGGAGGACACTACTGTCAAATTTACCTTGGCTGTACATTACCATTCCAGTAGTAACTGCAAAAATAGAAAGAGTAATCAAAAGTTCAATCAAGGTGAACCCTTTTTTTAAAATATTTCTTTTTATTTTAAAGAATCTGTTCATTTATACTAGAAAAATAAATATCCAATTTGCGCTGTCCCCCATCCTGTAAAAAATTCTATAAAAAGCGCTAGAATAATAAATGGCGCAAAAGGAACCTCGCTCTTAATTGTAAGCTTTAATTGAGACAATTTCAACTTTTCCAAAGCTAAAATTATAAGGCTAAATAGAGCTCCTATCCAAAAAGCTAACATTATAGAAACTATTCCTCCTGATAAGCCTAAAAACCAACCAACTCCAAGAGCAAGCTTCGCATCACCAAAACCCATCCATTTTCCAGAAGAAACTAACCACAAAAAAGCAAAAAAAGAGAATAGAATAGGCCCAGACAATAAATCTAACAATCCAGACTTATGAAAAATATTTGCAAAACCAATACCCGTCTCCAAATTGCCAAAATAATAAAGAGAAATTAATAAAAACAAAGCGACTATATCAAAAACAAAAACCATTCCATCTGGAATTATTTTATGTAAAATATCATAGACTGAAATAGCTATGAGAATGGCCCCTAGAAAAAGATATAATGGTAAAAAAATAGTAAAACCAACCTTCCAAAAAATTAAAACAAAGATCAAACCTGTAATAAATTCTACGATTGGATATTGTAAAGAAATCTTACTTTTACAACCAACGCACTTTCCAAGAAATACAAAATAACTCACGATCGGCACTAGCTCATACCAAGAAAGTTCTTTTCCGCAAGAAAAACATTTTGATCTTCCCTTTGCGAAAGAAAGATTTGTATTATATCGCAAAACAAAAACGTTCAAAAAACTACCAACAATAGTTCCGAAGATAAAAAATAAAAATAAATTTAATAAAAACACAATTTTATTAAGGCGTTACATCGTAAATGAGACGATCAAGAAATGCATTTACTTTATGATCCCCATTTCCCCCTTCACACACAGAGACATCCGTAGAATCAAAACCTTTCCTAGAAGTTAGAGCTGAATTATTTTTTGTTTCCAATCTAGTCCAGAGATGATACGAGATACATTTACTTCCTCCTAAAGGTACGTAAAAATATCCATCCCCGGCATAATTTCCTGGAGGGTTTAATTTTTGAGGAAAGATGTTAGGCACATCAGTAAGACAAGTGGTTATACCTTCCTGACATTCTATTCCAGTTTCAGACCATAATCTGTCTGGATATTGCTTTTTCATATTAAAATAAAGTTCCAAAGCAAGCTGGATATTGCTGATATCTGCTACTCTTTGTTGATCTCTGTTTTGAGCCCTTGCACCACTTAAAGATGCATATATAACAGTGGTTAAAAGAGCAATTATTCCTATTACCACTATAACCTCAATCAGGGTAAAACCTTTAATAGACAAATTCTTGTTTTTTACAGAAAAAAGTTTTTTCATTTTTAAACCTATATTAGTACATTTATAATCAAACTAGGTAAATTATAACTTTTTTGTGAAAAAAAACAAAACCCCGTTTATAAGCGAAGTTTTGTTTTAAATAATTTTCCCTAAAAAATTATTATATGCACGATGCAGTCGTAGGGGCAGGACTTGTCACATGTGGATTTGATGAGGTAGCTGCTGAACCATTAGCATCTACACAGAAATACTGATCAACAGATTTCAATTTAGCCTCTGCTAACCAAGATTGATTATCTGTACCAACAACAGTGTTTACATCAGTAGAGTTTATAGAATTTATCATGTTCTTAACCTCAGTACTATCATTAAACATATTTGCATAAGACTGACTTGTTTCATAAAACAAAGCTGCCTGTGCTCTCAAATTATTCAACTGTGACTTAATAGCAGCATCTGAACCCTTGCTTCTAGCAGAGTTAAGAGAAGCTAAAACAACCGACGAAAGAATACCAATGATGGCGATAACCACCAAAAGTTCAATCAATGTAAAACCTTTCTTCATAATTTTTTAATTTTTATCGATAAAAATCAACTATCTTCTAATAAACAAAGTTAAACCTTGCAGGAACCGGCTTTATTTCCCCTACCATCTTTTACTTGCTCAAGGCAAAATACTCTCGGGGGTAAAAAGCTTTAATCTCTTGTGAGATTTAACCCACTCAGTAGATTATATCATTATGAAAGATAAAATGAGTAAATACAGACATGTTGATAACTTAAATTCATTTGTTATTCTCGGCATTCAGATTATCAAATTAAATAAGCTTTTGGAGGCCGAACCTCCAAAAATGCAGAGCACACGAGATATTCCAATCATGCTTGTGTGTCTTTGCGAGCGAAGCGAATTAGAAAACAAAAAGTACTCTTGTAGTACAAAATGTGAAAGGTGTACTACTCCTATTTCATATGGTCATCCCCGTGAAAACGGTGATCCATCATTAATTATACCTGGATCCCCGTCTTCACGGGGATGACAGAGAGACAGATGAGAATGACAATACAATACAAAATCAAAAGCCGTTTTTCGCTTTGCGAAAAACGGCTTTTGATTTTTGTTTATAATTTTTCTACATCCCCGAAGAAATATTGTAAATAGGGATCAACACAGAAGCCAAAAGGAATGCTACTCCTAAACCAAGAAGTACAATCATCGCAGGTTCTATAAGTCCTACTATAGCATCTATAGAGTTTGTAACCTCTCTTCTGTAAAAAGCAGCTAAGGTTTTTAATATATTACCAAGTTGACCTGTTTCCTCACCAATTTTCACCATTTGAACGAATATTCCTGGTATTTGTTTATGTTTAGTAAGAGCATCAGAAACTGAACTCCCCCCATTTACATCTTCTACCGTTTGTTCTAAAAGTTTTTTAAATACTTCATTATCTACAACAGAAGAAGTAAGATCCAAACCTCTAACCATAGGAATACCAGAAAGAAGCATTACATTCATGTTGTCAGCTATTCTAGAAAGATAAAGTTTACTGTAAAGGTTTTTAATTATAGGGGTAGAAATTTTCGCATCATCAAAAGCAAGTCTGCCATTCGCTGTCAAAAGATATCTCCAGAGAAAAAATCCGCCTATTATAAGTGCTATAAGTAAAAATATTCCGTAATTTACAAAAAAATCTGATAGACCAATAACAATCTTAGTATAGATAGGAATTTCTTGTCCTGAATCTTTTAGAATTGAGCTTATCTTTGGAATAACTACTGTAAGCATAAGCACCATAACAGTGATAAATGTAAAAATAACAAAAGCAGGATATATAAGTGCCGTTTTAACTTTGGAAGTTACTTCGTACGTTCTATCCAAATAATCAGCAAGATACATAAATGTCTGATCAAGCTTTCCCGATTCTTCTCCAGACTTTACCATGTTGATATAAAATGGAGAAAAAACATCTGGGTGTTTACTTAAAGCCTCAGAAATAGTATTTCCAGCCTGCAAAGCATCGGAGATTTCTTTCAATTTTTCTCTGAGTAATGCATTTTCTGATTGCATTGCTAAAAGTTGAAAAACTCTAAGGGCTGAGACTTGAGCTTCAAAAAGAGTTGCCATTTGTCTTGAAAGCACAACGACGTCTTTATTAGAAACTTTACTGAAAATAGTAATATTTTTTTCCAAAAAAGACTTTTCTCCAATCGGAGAAATAGAAACAATAGAAAGTCCTCTCTTTTGAAGAGAGCTGATGGCTATTTCCATATTTGCAGCATCTATTGTACCTTCTCTGGTAGCACCTGTGGCTTCTATTGTCTTATATTTAAAAGTCATATTTATTATTTAAAACTAAAGCATTTTTTCTAATATTCTTGGATCAAGTGCATAAGTATAAGCATTCTCTATTGTAATCTCTCCCCTAGATACCAACTCAGCCAATGATCTATTCATATCAACCATTCCTTCCTGAGAACTTGTTTCTATAACAGAGTTAATTTCGTGGATTCTATTTTCTCTTATTAAGTTAGCAACTGCATTATTATTTATCAAAAGCTCATATGCAGGTATAAGTCCACCAGAAATCCTTGGGATTAATCTTTGTGAGAAAATACCGGTCAAGCTTCCCGCGAGTTGAACCCTAATCTGGTTTTGCTGTTCTCCTGGGAAAGAATCAATAATTCTACTTATGGTTTGGGCAGCGCTGTTTGTGTGTAAAGTTGAAAAAACTAAGTGACCTGTTTCAGCTGCCGTAACTGCTGTAGATATTGTTTCAGCTCCCCTCATCTCTCCAATAAGAGCTACATCAACATCTTCTCTAAACATACTTTTAAGAGCTGTTGGAAAATCTGCGGTGTCTATCTTAACTTCTCTTTGATCTACTATAGATTTTTTTTGTTCATATATGTATTCAATAGGATCTTCAATAGTAATGATATGTTCTGGTCTACTTTCATTTATACTCTCAACAATAGCTGCTAAGGTCGTGGTCTTTCCATGACCAACGGGTCCCACAACAAGGAAAAAACCTTGTGGCTTATCTGCAAATGATTGCAAAATATCTGGTAAATTTAACTCCGCAAAACTTCTAATCTTTTTAGGAATAAGCCTGAGTGCAATACTGATAGCCCCCTGTTGAAAAAAAGCATTTCCTCGGAATCTTGCTCCTTCACTAGTACTATAAGAAAAATCCATTTCCTTATTTTTCAAAAATAGATCTTTATTTTCCTTTGTGAGAAGTTCTGTGATAATACCTTCAGTATCTTCTTTTGTTAAAACCCTGCTCTTAACAAGAGGTATTAAAAAACCCGAAACCCTTATTGTAGGAAGTCTGCCTTCAGATAAATGCAAATCCGAAGCTCCTTCTTGAATAACAGTTTTAACTAGATCTCCTAATTCTTTTTTATAATCCATCCTATTAAAAATTTAAGGCTAATAACTTAATCCAACTTTTTTGTTAATATTCAACAAAAATAAGATTCTGTGACTTTTAATTTATTTGTTCGTATTTTTAAAAGGACAAGTCTCGTAAATAACCAGACTTACACCTTTTTCTTATTTTTTTCGTAAATTTCAATGACTTCTTCTACCACTTCAGAAGGTATAGTTGTGGCCTTAACAATATATCCGTGAACCCCAAGATCCTTGGCTCTATTTATATCTGTAAGAAGTCCTTGATTGGTAAGAACAACTGCAACTGCTCCAGGAGCCAATTTTTCTTTCTTGATTTTGTCATACATAATAAGACCATCCATCACAGGCATAATCAAATCCATGAGAAGTATATCCGGCTTATATTCCTCTCCTTTCAAAATGTCTAGAGCTTCCTCAGCTCCCGCCGCTACCTTAACCTCAAAACCATTCTTCTCAAACTTCATCAAGTACATATTGAGAAGAAACTTATCATCATCAATTATTAGAATTTTCTTTTTTTCTTGCATACTCTTTCATTATATAACAACCTTGAAATAAAAACTACAATTCACCCACTTCTTCAAAAGGAATAATCTTTTGCATGGCTTTTATTATGGCATCTTCTTTCATGGTCACCATACCCTTTTTCCTTATTATTTTATAAACTTCTGATTCAACAGGATTTTTTAAAATAACCTGTTCAATATCTTTATCCATTTTAAACATTTCATAAACTGCAGTTCTGCCATTTGTACCGCTAGGACATTGTGGAGTAGGTTCAATCTCCAAAACTTCGCTTACTTTTGGTAATTCTTTTTTAAATTCTTCTGGCAAATCTTCAAACTGTTTCTCTATCATCTCTTTTATGCTTCCCTCCATAGGAAGCGACTTGCCTGTACCAGGACAAATTTTTCTTACTAATCTCTGCCCCATTGTAAGTATCAGAGTCGGAGGAATAAGATAAGGATCAACTCCCATATCTAAAAGTCTAGGTACAACTCCAGCAGCGGTGTTAGTGTGAATAGTAGAAAGCACCAAGTGACCAGTAAGAGCGGCCTGAACAGCAAGTTGGGCGGTTTCTTTATCTCTAATCTCTCCTACCATTATTATATCTGGATCTTGTCTCAAAGTTGTTCTTAATCCTGACGCAAAAGTATAACCGATTTCAGGAAATACTTGAGATTGGCTCATTCCTTCAATATTATATTCAATAGGATCTTCCAAACTCAAAACGTTTTTATTATCTTTATTTATTTCATTAAGCATAGCATAAAGAGTGGTGGTTTTACCTGATCCAGTAGGTCCAGAAATAAGAATAAGTCCGTATGGTCTTTTGATAGCATCGCGAACCATTTCTACATTTTTTTGAGATAAACCCATGTCTTCCAAAGTTTTAACTCCCTTTTCTTGATCTAGAATTCTCATAACAACTTTTTCACCATAATATGCAGGGAAAGTTGAGACTCTGAAGTCTATTTTTCTACCATCTATCTTAGCTGAAAAACGTCCATCTTGAGGTTTACGTTTTTCATCAAGCTTCATATTTGAAAGTATTTTG
>Ga0247840_10010503_pt1 | contig 11535 bp, 5 predicted proteins | sample LaCruzMarch2015__FD_192404 | JGI IMG/M metagenome (GOLD analysis project Ga0247840, IMG submission 192404) | Freshwater microbial communities from meromictic Lake La Cruz, Castile-La Mancha, Spain - LaCruzMarch2015_17m | ecosystem: Environmental > Aquatic > Freshwater > Lake | place: Spain...
AGACATCACCGAGCAAAAACAAATTGAACTTGCGATGCAAGCCAGCGAGGCACGTTTTCGCAGTATTTTTGAACGTGCCAGCATTGGAATTGCTTTTGCAGATGAAATGGGAAATCTGTTGCAAGTAAATCAATGTTTTCTCGATTTAATAAAATTCACTTGGGATGAATTAGAAGGTGTTAATTTTTCAACTTTTACCCATAAAGAGGATTTAGTTTTAGAAACGTCCTTTTTCCATGAAATTTTTGAAAATAAAATAGATTATTACCGTATAGAGAAACGCTACATCACAAAAAAGGACGAGATTATTTGGGTTGATGTGAACGTCACCGTGATTCGCAATGAGCAAAATCAGCCCATCAATTTTGTCGGTTTAGTGATTGATGTTACCGAGCGTAAAAATGTCGAAGCGCAATTAGTTGAAGCCAAACACACGGCTGAAAATGCCAATCAAGCAAAATCCGAATTTTTGGCAAATATGAGCCATGAAATTCGAACACCGATGAATGCGGTTTTAGGTCTGACGCAACTGGTTTTAGAAACCGAATTAAATTATCGCCAACGCGACTTTTTAACCAAAGTGTATTCCTCATCGAAAGCACTTCTGAGTATTCTTAACGATATTTTAGATTATTCGAAAATTGAGGCGGGGCGTTTAGATATTGAAAATGTGTCTTGCCATTTAGAAACGATTTTGATGAATGTGGCAGATTTATTTTCGGCAAAATTATCTGAAAAAAGTTTAGAATTATTCTTTGAAATTGCCCCTGAAACGCCTTATACAATTCTTTCTGATCCATTGCGAATTAACCAAATTCTCAATAATTTAGTGAGCAATGCAATTAAATTTACCGCGCAAGGTGAAATTAAAATCAAGGTTAAACCGCTAAAAACGCAAGGCAATATGCAAACGTTGCAATTTTGCGTGAGGGATACGGGAATTGGTTTATCGCAAGGGCAAATTGAGTTGTTGTTTCAACCGTTTGTGCAAGCAGATAATTCGATTTCACGCAAATACGGCGGCACAGGTTTAGGGCTTGCAATTTGTTATCGTTTAGTCAATTTGATGAACGGAAAAATGCGTGTCAGCAGCGTTCAAGGCGAAGGCTCAACGTTTAGTTTTTCAATTGATGTGGAATTACTTAAAGAAGCTCAAAATCCACTAATCGAATTACAAAAACTCAAAGGACAGCGCGTTTTAGTGGTTGACGATCAGTTAACCTCTGTGACGATTTTGCAAAATTTGCTCGAAGCGTGGGGAATGAAGGTTGAAATCGCGCTTTCAGGTCAAGAGGCTTTAGACAAAATCAATCAAGCAGAATGTCAGCAAGATTGTTTTGATGCCGTTTTACTCGATTGGCACATGCCTGATATTGACGGATTAGACGTGGCAAAACACTTGCGGGAACATCCTTGTTGTGGGCATTCTTTGGTGATTATCATGGTGACGGCTTACGACAAACAAGAGCTGTTTATCAAAAGCGCGGAACTTAATATCACTAATGTGTTAACTAAACCGATTATTCCTTCAAACGTCTTTAACGCGCTGCTTGATAATCCAAATCATCCTGTTCACCTTTATAAGTCACGCTCAATTGAAGACGATGAAAAAGTGCTTTTAGGAATGCGCGTTTTATTGGTTGAAGATCATAAAATTAACCAACAAGTGGCGACAGAGTTTTTAAGTTCACGCGGCGCGAATGTAATGATTGCAAATCATGGCGCAGAAGCGATTACGCATTTTAAAAATGCCGAATTTGATGCCATTTTGATGGATTTGCACATGCCAGAAATGGACGGTTTAGAAGCCACGCGCCGAATTCGCGCTTTACCAAAAGGTGACGAAGTGCCAATTATTGCCATGACGGCGGCGGTGATGGATGCGGACAAAAATAATTGCCTTGAAGCGGGAATGGTTGATTTTATTGCAAAGCCCGTGCAAGTTGAGCAACTCATTCAAGTGCTTTGTCATTGGGTTAAAAAAGAGGATTTTGGTATAGAAATAAACACCGATGCGGAGCAACGTGAGCATTCTGCGTTAGATATTTCGGCGGCACTAAAACGTTTGAATGGCAATTACGCGCTGTTGTCACGCTTGCTCAGTGATTTTGTCAGTGAACATACGCAAACTATTGAGCAGCTGTGTCATTACCTTGCTAATCAAGAATTTGAAACGGCTAAAAAATTGCTGCATTCGATTAAAGGTGTGAGTGCGAATTTAGGTGCAAGTTCATTAAGCGACAGCGCGTCGCAATTAGAAAAACAAATTAAAGATGAAGTCGAATTAACCGCGTTGCCTTTATTTTCAACGGCAATGCAGCAAACATTGGCAACGATTGAAGAATTTAAATTGAGTTCTAAATCTGTCAAAAATTCAGATTCTGGCAGTTCATTATCAAACCAAGAATTGCTGCCTTTGCTTGAGGCGTTGCGACCTTATTTAGAAAATAATGACCTGCTTCCAGAATCATTATTAGAGCCGTTAAGAGACGTTAAATATCAAGAACCTATCAAAACGCAATTAAATAAATTGTGGAATCAACTCGATGCGTTTGACTATAACGGCGCATTAACTACACTAGAACAAATTACCGCCCTTATTTTGGATTACTCATCATGATTCTGCCTGCCGATATTGAAAAACCACTTTTATTACTTGTTGATGATGTGCCTGCAAATATCCATTTTCTTGCGGCATCAATGAGTGATTTATATCGTATTAAAATTGCAACAAGCGGCAAACAAGCCTTAGATATTGTGGCAAAAATCGAAAAACCCGATTTGATTTTACTCGATGTGATGATGCCTGAAATGACGGGTATTGAAGTGTTGCAACATTTACGCGCCAATCCTGAAACCGCGCATATTCCCGTGATTTTCGTGTCGGCTGATGTTTCTGAACAAACACAATTAGATGGTTTAGCTTTAGGTGCGGATGATTATTTAACGAAGCCTGTTGTTGTCAGTATTTTGCTTGCACGAGTGCAAAATATATTAGAACGAAAACGCGCACAAGCGCAGTTGCGACTCGCGTCTCATGTATTTGATCACAGTGGCGAAGCGATTATGGTATCGGATAGCGAGAACAAAATTATTAGCGTGAATCCTGCCTTTACAAAAATGACAGGTTACGAATTAGAAGAAGTCTATGGCAAAAATCCGCGCTTTCTTTCTTCAGGACGCGCATCTAAAGAAGAATACGAATTCATGTGGAAAACCATTCATGAAAAATCTTTTTGGCAAGGCGAAATGTGGGATAGACATAAAGATGGCAGAGTTTATCCAAAATTACTGATTGTTTCGGTGGTACGAAATCCACAAGGTAATATCGATTATTACATTGGCAGTTTCACTGACATTACCGAACAAAAAGTGGTCGAAGAGCGCATTAAACATATCGCGCATCATGATCCCTTAACGCAATTACCCAATCGTTTATATTTACAGGTAAGTTTGCAGCAATTCTTAACGATGGCGCACCGAAATAATGAACAAATTGCGTTAATGTTTATTGATTTAGATCGCTTTAAAATTATTAACGACACGCTTGGGCATCATGTTGGTGACGGTTTGCTAATTGAAGTATCAAATCGTTTAAAAGTCGCCGTGAGAGAATGTGATGTTGTGGCAAGGCTTGGCGGTGATGAATTTGTGATTGCGTTAATGGGAAAAAATATCGCACACACTACAGCATCGATTTCGGAAAAAATTCTGCACGGTCTAAATAAAACCTACCTCATTGAAAATAATTCGTTACACAGCACACCAAGTATTGGCGTTGCAATTTATCCTCAAGACGGTGAATGCCCCGACACGTTGATGAAAAATGCGGATAGCGCGATGTATCATGCAAAATCGCTAGGTCGTAATAATGTTCAGTATTTTTCTGAAATAACGCAAAAAGATAATAGCGAACTACTTGCCTTAGAACATGATTTGTATGAAGCCGTTGAAAATGAACAATTTCATTTGCATTACCAGCCGCAAATTGACAGCGCGACGGGTAAAATTGTGGGCGTAGAAGCCTTGTTGCGTTGGAATCATCCGACATTGGGTAACATTCCACCTGATAAATTTATTCCTCTTGCCGAAGAAACAGGCTTAATTTTAAAATTGGGCGAATGGGTTTTAAACACGGCGTGTGAGCAATTGCGCGAATGGAAAGACTTAGGGATTTCGGTGCGAATGGCGGTAAATTTATCAATGCACCAATTGCGCTCGCCTAAATTGGTGAATTTAATCAGCAAAATCTTGGTCGATAATCAGCTCTGTCATGGTGATTTAGAACTCGAAATCACCGAATCAGTTGCCATGACTGAGCCTGATAAAGTGATAGGTTTGTTAAATCAATTACGCGATATTGGCGTTGAACTCGCTATTGACGATTTTGGCACGGGTTATTCTTCGCTCGCATATTTGAAATTATTGCCAATTCAACGTTTGAAAATTGACAAATCGTTTGTCGATGATATTGAAAGTAACGGCAATGATGCTGCCATTTGCAACGCTTGCATTGCACTTGCTCACGCGCTTGGCATTGAAGTGGTCGCTGAAGGCGTTGAAACACAAGGACAATTGAATTTCATCGTCACATCACGCAGCCAAATTATCCAAGGATTTTTCTTTCACAAACCGATGTTAGCGCGGGATATATTAAAATTTTTGTTAATCGTTTAACTTGTTAATCGTTTAAATGGTGTAATGTATCTCTTGTAAAAACGGCTACGGCGTAGAGAATTTGTTTTACTGTCGCCATTCGTGCGACATCTTTTTATATTTTTTAGTTTTACATTTTAGGAGCCACAAATATGGCAAGAGTTACCATCGAAGATTGTTTAGAAAATCTTGAAAACCGTTTTAAATTAGTTTTATTGGCAAGTACCCGCGCACGCCAGTTAAGTCATGGCGCGACGGAGTTTGTGAAACGCGGTAAAAATAAAGATACCGTTGTCGCGTTGCGTGAAATCGCGGCGGGTCATGTGACCGAAGGCAACGTTTTAGCGTTGCATCGTGTAGGCGAAATGCACGACCATCAACAACCTGTAAATCCGTTGTTTTAATTCTCAACTATTTAAAAATTTTCATGACTGCATCTAAAAACCACGTCGCATTACCCGCTGAATTGTTAGAACTAAATACAACATTCGAGCAACTATTGGTCACTCGTTTATCTAACATTTTGGAAACGTATTTAGATGCAGAACACGTTGCCCAATGTTTGCATGCCTATAAATTTGGCGCAGCTGCTCACAAAGGGCAATTCCGAAAAAGCGGTGAACCCTATATTTGCCATCCTGTTGCGGTGGCGATTAGTTTGGCAGAAATTCGAATGGATGCTGATGGAATTTCAGCTGCCATTTTGCACGATGTTATTGAAGATACAGGAATTACTAAAGCTGAACTCGCCGCGCAATTCAACCGCGAAGTCGCTGAATTGGTTGATGGCGTAACCAAATTATCAAAAATAGAAAATCAATCACACGCTGAAGCGCAAGCTGAAAATGTTCGAAAAATGTTTTTAGCAATGGCAAAAGATTTGCGCGTGATTATTGTCAAACTGGCTGACCGTTTGCATAACATGGAAACGCTAGGCGTAATGTTACCGCCGAAAAAACGGCGTATTGCTCGCGAAACCTTGGATATTTACGCGCCGATTGCTAATCGTTTAGGCATGAATTCGATTCGGCACAAATTAGAAGGTTTGAGTTTTGAGGCGATGTATCCGTGGCGTTTTAGGGTGTTAAATCACGCGATTAAAAAAGCGCGTGGTAATCGTCGAAAAATGATTGATACCATTGAAAGTACGATTCGGGCGCGATTAGAAGCCGCTGATTTCCCGTGCGATGTAGCGGGGCGTGAAAAGAATATCTACAGCATTTACAAAAAAATGGTGAAGAAAAAAATTCCACTTGCCGACGTTTTTGATGTGTATGCGTTTCGAATTTATTGTGACGATGTCGATGCGTGCTATCGCATTTTGGGCATGATGCACAATTTGTACAAACCCGTTCCTGGAAAATTCAAAGATTACATTGCCTTACCCAAAGAAAATGGCTATCAGTCGTTGCATTCGGTTTTGATTGGTCCTTATGGCGTGCCGATTGAAGTACAAATCCGCACTCACGAAATGCACCGAATGTCGGAATCGGGGATTGCCGCACATTGGCTTTATAAATCAGACGTGGATAAAACGCGAAACTTCCAAGCGTTAGCTAATGAATGGCTCAAGGATTTACTTGAAATTCAAAAAAGCGCGGGCGATTCACTCGAGTTTATCGACAATTTGAAAGTCGATTTATTTCCACAAGAAGTGTTTGTTTTCACACCAAATGGCGGAATTATTAAATTGCCGCGTGGTTCGACAATTGTAGATTTTGCTTACGCGGTACATACCGATTTAGGAAACGCCTGTATTTCAGCGCGAATTGATAAACAACTTATTCCTTTACAAACCGTCTTAGAAAGTGGTGTGACGGTTGAAATTATTACTGGCGATCACGCCCGTCCAAATCCATTGTGGCTAAATTATGTTGTTACAGCACGCGCAAGAACCGCAATTCGAAATCGTTTAAAACATATTGAAGGACAAGAGGCTCTCAATTTAGGAAGGCGTTTGCTTGAAAATGAATTGTCGGTGATGAACATCAAATTGGCAGAAATTCGTGAAGAAAAAATGACCTCGTTGTTAAAAGTGATGGGCATTAAAACGTTAAATAAATTGCTCGAAGACATTGGATTAGGTAATAAAATGCCGTTTTTGGTGGCAAAACAACTGACTCAAGATAACGTCAATACGCATATTAAACTCAATGACGACGGAAAAAATCAAAATCGTCCGCTGATAATTAAAGGCACGGAAGGTATGGTGGTGACATTGGCAAAATGTTGTCGTCCGATTCCAGGTGATTCGATTATCGGTTTTTTCAATCCTGGGAAAGGAATTGTGGTGCATCAATATGATTGTCACAATTACGTTCTAATTAAAAAGAAGCACAATAATTGGCTTGATGTGGAATGGGGTACAGACGTACAAGGCGATTTTTCAACTGAAATTCGGATTCAAATTTTAAATCAACGTGGTTCGTTGGCGACTGTTGCAGCAACAATTTCAAATTTGGATTCCAACATTGAAAACGTCACGGTTGTTGAACAAGATGCGCGAGTTTGTGTAGATTCGATTATCTTAACCGTACAAAATCGCGTGCATTTAGCGAAAATCATGCGTCGATTAAAAGAACTGTCGATTGTATTGAAAATTACTCGAGTGAAAGGGTGAAAAATGAGCTGTTCCAAACAGATCGCCTGAATATAACGGATGTTACGCAGCCCGAATTTTAGCCAACTCGGCAAACGTCCATCATAAAAATCGAGACACTAGCAAAATTTTAGAGCCAGCGTCCCGCAATTTCAAAACTAACCCAACGACCGAACGCGCAACTTTCGCCCTTTAATTTTTCCATTTTGCAAACGCGCCAACGCCACATTCGCGCTGGTGCGTTTAATCGCCACATACGTCCGTACATCGAAAATATCAATTTTGCCGACTTCGTTACTCGCTAAACCTGCTTCACCCGTTAATGCCCCCAAAATATCCGCCGCACGAATTTTCGCCTTACGTCCGCCATCAATCACCAATGTGACCATCGCAGGTTTGAGGGTTGTATTTTTAGGCAGTTTTGCAGGATTAAATTTATCCCATTTAATCGCTTTGTTTTGATAAATTTCAATGGCTTTAGCCCGTTCCAATTCCGTTTCCGCACACAAACTTAACGCTAAACCTTTTTGCCCCGCCCTACCTGTTCGACCAATTCGATGCACATGAACTTCGGGGTCTGGCGACAAATCATAAACAATCACCATTTCCAAATCTTTAATATCCAAACCCCGTGCCGCCACGTCTGTCGCCACTAAAACGGAGCAACTTTTGTTTGCAAATCGCAGCAAGGTTTGGTCACGTTCACGTTGGTCTAAATCGCCCGTCAACGACAGCGCAGAATAACCTTGTTGTCCCAACCAGTTTTCAATCACCTGACAATTGTATTTTGTGTTGCAAAAAATCACGGTGGATTCGGGTTGATATTTCGACAATAACGCCACGACGGCTAACGGTTTTTGCAATTCTTCGGCTTTGAAAAAAAGTTGCTCAATTTGTCCGTCTTGATGAGTTTCATCAACCGTAATTTCAACAGGCGATTGTTGAATATGTGCGCTCATCTCTAAAATCGAATCGGGATACGTTGCCGAAAATAACAACGTTTGTTTAGTTTTTGCCGTTTGTTTAACAACAAATGAAATTTGATCTTCAAAACCCATATCCAGCATTCGGTCGGCTTCGTCCAAAACCAATACGCGCAATTTTTTGAGACTTAAACTTTGACGTTTCAAATGGTCTTGAATTCGCCCAGGTGTCCCCACGACAATGTGTGGCGCGTGTTGATTCAACGAAGAAATTTGATGACCTTGCGGCACGCCGCCACAAAGCGTCAGCAATTTTATATTCGGAATAAATGTCGCCAAACTGCGAATGGCTTTGCTAACTTGGTCAGCTAACTCGCGCGTTGGACACAAAACTAACGCTTGTGTTTCATAAAGATTTACGTCTAATTTCGACAATAAACCCAAACCGAAGGCAACCGTTTTACCGCTTCCTGTTTTGGCTTTGGCAATAATGTCGTCGCCGTTCAAAATGAATGGCAGACTTTTAGCTTGAATCGGGGTCATTTCGGTATAACCGAGTGTTTCTAAACTTTGTAATAACGGGGCAGAAAGATTGGCGTTTGAAAATTGAAGATGTTGCATAAATGAACTCATAAAATTGAAAAGGATTTAACCGTGTGACATTACCATTGAAGTTACAATTTAGCCCAAATATCATTCACGCGCTGAATAATATCGGGCGACATCGTAATCGTTTTGCCCCATTCTCGATTCGTTTCGCCTGCCCATTTATTGGTCGCATCGAAACCGACTTTTGAACCCAAGCCCGAAACAGGCGAGGCAAAATCCAAATAATCAATCGGCGTATTTTCTAAAATCGTCAAATCTCGCGCGGGATCCATTCGCGTGGTAATCGCCCAAATCACGTCTTGCCAATCGCGGACGTTAATATCGTCATCCACCACAATCACAAATTTTGTGTACATGAATTGGCGCAAAAATGACCACGTTCCCAGCATCACCCGTTTTGCGTGACCCGCATATTGTTTTTTCATTGAAATCACCGCCATGCGATACGAACAGCCTTCGGGCGGTAAATAAAAATCCACAATTTCGGGGAATTGTTTTTGCAAAATCGGAATAAAAACTTCGTTCAAGGCTACGCCTAAAATGGCAGGTTCATCAGGTGGACGACCTGTGTAGGTGCTGTGATAAATGGGATTGTTGCGTTCTGTAATGGTTTCAATCGTGAAAACGGGAAAGTCGCTGACTTCGTTGTAATAACCCGTATGGTCGCCAAAAGGCCCTTCGGGTGCCGTTTCATTCGGGTAAATAAAACCTTCTAAAACGATTTCTGCACTCGCGGGAACTTGTAAATTATTACTCAAACAATTCGCTAACTCGGTTTTACTGCCGCGCAATAAACCCGCAAACGCATATTCTGAAAGCGAATCGGGAACAGGCGTAACGGCGGCTAAAATCGTGGCGGGGTCTGCGCCTAACACGACAGTTACGGGAAATGGCTGATTCGGATGCACATCTTGCCATTCTTTAAAATCCAACGCCCCACCACGATGTGCGAGCCAACGCATAATAGTTTTGTTTTTACCGATAACTTGTTGACGATAAACGCCCATATTTTGGCGTTCTTTATTTGGCCCTTTGGTAATCACCAATGCCCAAGTAATGAGCGGTGCCACATCATCGGGCCAACAATGTTGAATCGGATAACGCCCTAAATCGATTTCGTCACCGCGCAACACATTGTCTTGGCAAGGCGGATTTTTCACCATTTTGGGCGACATATTCAAAACCTGTTTGAACACAGGAATTTTATCTATCGCATCACGAAAACCTTTAGGCGGCTCGGGTTCTTTCAAATACGCTAACAACTTGCCGATTTCGCGCAATTCCGAAACGGAATCTGCGCCCATTCCCATAGCAACACGTCGAGGCGTGCCAAATAAATTGCCGAGCAACGGCACGTTGTAACCTTTTGGACGTTCAAAAAGAATAGCTTGCCCTTGTGCTTTTAAAGTTCGGTCGCATATTTCCGTGATTTCCAAATGCGGGTCGGCTTGATAATTGGTGCGCTTGAGTTCACCTTGTTTATCCAGTTGCTCAATAAAGTCTCGTAAGTCGTGGTATTTCATTGTTAAAAAGTTAAATTTAATTTAAAGAATCACAACATTGTACCGTTAAACATGAGAACACTAGATAAAAACGCTGGCACCGCAATTGCTGAAGAAAAATATATTGCGAACTTCGTCACAGTTTCAGTATTTACTGTGTAGTAAAATCTAGGCAAGGCTTTTTACTACTTAACTTTCTTTTTAGGACAAACAAAATGGCTACCACACCAAAATTCGTTTTTGCAGCGTCAACTGACATTGCTGAAGTTACGCCAGCACAAATTGCAAAATTTACAACCAAAGACCTTGCTTTATTATCAAAAACGCAAGCCGAAGGTTTGAGTTCTGATCAATTAGCAGCCGTTAGCGCAAAATTACTGCCTTCGTTACCTCAAATTAAAAGTATTCAGCCAGAGGCGTTTGCGGGAATTCCGTCAAAATCGATTCCGAGTTTGCCTGTTGTCAAATTGAGTGGCGATCAATTGAATGCCTTAACAATAAATCAAATGGCTGCATTGACTACTGCCCAAACCAGTGTGTTAAATAAAACACAATTATCAGGTTTTGACGAAGAACATTTCGCGGCGATTTCAATAAAAGGTACCGCAAAAGTGCCAAGCCCGTTTGCAGCAATTCAATTTAAAAACATGGATGCTAGTGTGATTTCTCTCATTACACCATCGCAAATTGCCGCAATGTCTACGACACAAATTACGTCATTAAATTCGGCGCAAGTTGCTGAGTTTTCATCAGATCAAGCTGTATCTTTTACCGTTGCACAAGCGGCAAGTTTTACGAATAAAAATGCACCTTTTTTCAGTGCCGACGTGATTTCAGCATTGGATAACAAATTTTTAGCGGCGTTACCTGCGAACACCTTTAGCGCGTTGACTGATACACAATTGAAAGCAATTACATCAGATCAAGCACCGTCGATTACCTCCGCGCAACTTGGCGCGTTGACATCCGCAAAAGTCGCGGCAATAGATGCTGAAGACATTGCTGTATTAAGTCTCAAAGCCATTGCAGGATTGAGTAAAACAAACATTATGGGGCTGACACTTTCGGATTTAACAGGGGAAGAATTAGCCGCGTTAAGTCCCACACAACTGGGATTTTTAAGCACTGCTCAAATTAGTGCCATTGATCCAGAAAGTGCAAATTTACTGACATCTGCGGCAATGGGCGCGTTAACGTCGGGACAACTCAAAGCGATTTCAACCGCCGTGCTTGCGGCAATAGACCC
>Ga0247840_10010507_pt1 | contig 11529 bp, 10 predicted proteins | sample LaCruzMarch2015__FD_192404 | JGI IMG/M metagenome (GOLD analysis project Ga0247840, IMG submission 192404) | Freshwater microbial communities from meromictic Lake La Cruz, Castile-La Mancha, Spain - LaCruzMarch2015_17m | ecosystem: Environmental > Aquatic > Freshwater > Lake | place: Spain...
TACGGACGCGATATCGGCCTCATTCTCCACCTCTCGGCCAGCACCACGCTCTCCCCCTTTCCAAACGCCAAAACCCTGGTCGCCGACGTCGAAGACGGACTCCGCCTCGGCGCTGACGCGGTCTCCATACACGTCAATCTGGGCGACGAGTCAGAAGGCCGCATGCTCGAAGACTTGGGGCGCGTCACCTCCCAAGCCGCTTCCTGGGGCGTGCCCGTGCTGGCCATGATGTACGGACGCGGACCCAAGATCGAAGACCAGTACGACCCCGAAACCATCCGCCACTGCGCGCGAGTGGGCCAGGAACTCGGCGCTGATGTGATCAAGGTGCCCTACAGCGGAGACATCAAATCCTTTTCGCGCGTGGTCGAGGCCTGCTGTGTACCCGTGGTCATCGCCGGCGGCGAAAAGATGGAAAGCACGCGCGACATACTGCAGATGGCCCACGACTCCATCCAGGCCGGCGGCGCGGGCCTCTCAGTCGGCCGCAACATCTTCCAATATAAAGACCCCACCAAGCTCGTCCAGGCCCTGCACGGCATTGTCCACGAAGACTGGGACGTCGAACAGGCCATGGAACTGCTCGGTCCGGATGCGTAGGGGGAGGCAGGATTGTTGACGCTGTATGAGCCGGATCATAATATAATATCATAGGAGAACGACCATGCGAAATGGAAAAGCAATACGACGCGAGCGCATCTTTGACCGCAACACCGGGCGCTCCATTCTTGTGCCTCTGGACCACGGCTTCACTGTCGGGCCCATCGAGGGCATCATCGACATGAAAGAGACCGTGAACCAGATCGCAGAAGGCGGCGCCAACGCCGTGGTCATGCACAAGGGCCTGGTGCGCTGTGGACACCGCACGCGCGGCCAGGACATCGGGCTCATCATCCATCTCTCGGCATCGACCTCGATCTCGCCCTTTCCCAACGCCAAGATCCTGGTCGGCTCGGTTGAAGAGGCTATCAAGCAAGGTGCTGACGGCGTCTCCGTGCACATCAATTTGGGCGACGAGACCGAGCGCGTGATGCTCAAGGAATGCGGCGAGATTGCAGAACGCGCCGCGGATTGGGGCATGCCGCTGTTAGCCATGGTCTACGCGCGCGGCGCCAAGGTCAAGAACGAGTATGACCCCGAGGTCGTGGCGCACTGCGCGCGCGTGGGCCAGGAACTCGGCGCCGACGTAGTCAAGGTCCCCTACACCGGGGACGTAAAAAGTTTCAGAAAAGTCGTCGCGGCTTGCTGTATCCCCGTGATCATTGCCGGCGGCCCCAAGCTCGATTCCGACCGCGCCCTGGTCAAGATGGTCCACGATTCTATTCAGGCCGGCGGCGCCGGGCTCTCCATCGGCCGCAACATCTTCCAACACAAGACCCCGAACAAGCTCGTCGCGGCCCTGCACGGCGTGGTGCATAACGACTGGACCGTGGACCAGGCTCTCGAACACCTCGGCGCAGCCAAAGCCAAGGGCAAGGCCAAGGGATAAGAGCATGAAACAGATATGGTTCAAAGTCGTCCCCTTTGACAAAAAGCTGGTCACGCTCGCGCTCGAATCCGGAGTGGACGGGATCATTGCCGCGGCCGAGCACCACGAGTCCATCGCCGCGCTCGCCCGTATTCAGCTCGCCGCGCCCGAGAATTTCTACCCCGTGGCCCTGACTTGCAAAGCCGACGAAGAGGAGGCCGTGGCGCAGCTCAATAACTGCCAGCGCGTGCTCCTGACCCTGGGCTGGGAGATCATTCCTGTGGAGAACATTCTGGCCCAGGCCAGCGGTCTGGCCGTAGAGGCCGCCTCGCTCGACCAGGCGCGGCTCGCGGCCGGCATCCTGGAAATGGGCGTGGATTGCATCGTGGTTCTGCCCGAGGCTGCGGCCGAGCTGAAGACCATCGTGGCCGAGCTCAAGCTCAGCCAGGGCGCGGTCAGGCTCGTTCCGGCCACGGTCACGGCCGTGAAGGCCGCCGGGCTCGGACACCGCGTTTGCGTGGACACCATGTCCATGCTCCGGACCGGACAAGGCATGCTTGTCGGCAATTCTTCGGCCTTCACCTTTCTGGTGCACGCCGAGACCGAGAACAATCCTTACGTCGCGGCGCGCCCGTTCCGCGTCAACGCCGGCGCGGTGCACGCTTACGCGGTCATGCCAGGCGACAAGACTGCCTATCTCGAAGAACTCAAGGCAGGCCGTGAGGTCTTGATCGTGAGTGCGGACGGCGCGACCACGTTGGCCACGGTTGGCCGCGTCAAGATCGAAATCCGGCCCATGCTCTTGATCGAGGCCGAGACCGCCGATGCCTCGGCGCGCGGCGCAATCTTTCTGCAGAACGCCGAGACCATCCGCCTGACCAGGCCAGACGGCACGCCGGTCAGCGTGGTCAGCCTCAAGGAGGGCGACCAGATTCTCTGCAAGCCCGACGCGGCTGGTCGGCACTTCGGTATGCGCATCAAAGAGGACATCAAGGAAGGATGATATGAACCAATCCGCTTCCGACGTTCCCAACGCGACGCCGGTCAACGCCGAAGCCAGACTCGCCGAGGTGCGCGTCGAGATCGACGCCCTCGATCGCGGCATCGTAGACCTGCTCAACCGCCGCGCCGGCCTGAGCCTTGAGGTCGGGCGCATCAAGACCGCGTCCAAGGACCTTATCTTCAAGCCTTTCCGCGAGAAAGAGGTCATAGAAAAGCTCGTGGCCGCGAGCCGCGGCGCCTTGCCGCCCGAGCATCTGCGCGCTGTGTACCGAGAGATTTTTTCTTCCTCGCGCAGTCTACAACGGCCGCAGCTCGTGGCCTATCTCGGCCCGGAAGGTACGTTCTCCTACTTCGCGGGTGTGGAGTTTCTAGGCCACACTGTGGAATTCCAGCCTAAGCAGGACATCCAGGCCGTGTTCCAAGCCGTGTCCAGCCGCGAGGTCGAACTTGGCATCATTCCGCTGGAGAATTCGCTGCAGGGCACGGTTGGCCAGTCCTTGGACTTTTTTTTGCGTTACGAGGTCTTTATCCAGTCTGAGATTTTCTGCCGCATCAACCACTCGCTGTTGAGCAAATGCACGGAATTATCCGAAGTGCAGACCGTGTATTCGCACCCGCAGCCGCTGGCGCAATGCGGCGCCTGGCTGCGCACGCACTTGCCGCGCGCCAAGATCATCCCCCAGGAGAGCACGGCCGCGGCAGGCCGCCGCGTGGCCGGGCTGCCTGCCGGCACGCCTGTCGAAGAAGGCGCCGCGGCCATCGGGCACAAGGGCTTGGCCGCCATGCTCGACCTGAACATCCTGGCCACAGGCGTCGAGGATCTGGCCGACAACTGGACGCGGTTTGTGGTCATCGGCCCCACGCCGGCCGGCCAGGAGGCCAAGGACAAGACCTCGATGCTCTTTACGCTGCCCGACCGCCCGGGTTCGCTCGTCGAGATATTGAGCATCCTGGCGCGCGAGGGCATCAACATGAAGAAGCTCGAATCGCGCCCTCTGCGCGGTGAAAAGTGGAAGTACGTGTTTTTTGTGGACGTGGAATGCGACCTAGAAAAGGATGAATACAAGAAAGTGCTCGACGAAATGGCCACCAGTTGCCATACCCTGCGCATCCTCGGCTCCTATCCGGCCGGCCCGTACCTCGATGTTTCTGGACGGTAGCAGACATGCCAACCTTTAATCTAAGGCAGACACCATGAACGCACACATCGTCCAAGCGCCCTCGTCGAAATCGATCTCTCACCGGGCCGTGCTCTTGGCAGGCCTGGCGCGCGGCGCCTCGCACCTGACCGGCGTGCTCGAAAGCGAGGACCTGGAACGAACCATCGATATCATGTCGCGCTGCGGCACCTCGATCCGCCGGCTCGCGGCCGGAGAGTACGCAGTGCGCGGCGTCAACGGCCGGCTTTACGGCGGCGTCGACGACCCGCTCTACCTCGACGTGGGCGAGTCCGGCACCACCTGCCGGCTCATCGCCGCCCTGCTCGCGGCCGGCTCGGGCGCCTTTTTTGTCCACGGCCGCGGGCGTATGCACGACCGGCCCATTGCCGAACTCGCCGCGGCCCTTCAATCCCTGGGCATTGGATGCGAGTTCCCGGACAAGGCCGGCTACCCGCCCTTTGTCATCCGTACGCGCGGCATCGACGGCGGCGCGGTCGGCATCGGCCTCGACGAATCGAGCCAGTACCTTTCCAGCCTGCTCCTGGCCGGGCCGCTCACGCGGCAGGGATTGACGATCGAGATCACCGGGACCAAGGTCGTGTCCTGGCCTTACGTGGGGCTGACCTTGCAAGCCATGATTGACTTCGGCGCGACCTTTCGCGTGGAAAAACGGACCGAGGCGGGGTGGGCCGAGGTGGACTGGCGCGCGCCGGGCGAGGTTGCGCCCGGCGCGATCCGCTTCGAGGTCCCGGCCTCGGGCTACAACGGCCGCGAGTACTGCGTCGAAGGCGACTGGTCCAACGCTTCCTATTTCCTGGCCGCCGGCGCGGTGGGACCGACGCCGGTCACGGTCCGCGGTCTGCGGCCAGACTCGTTGCAGGGCGACCGCGCCATTCTCTCTATCCTCGAGCGCATGGGCGCGGCAGTCTCTTGGCGCCAGGACGAAGTCACGGTATCGCCGCGGCCGCTTGTCGGGGTAGAGGTGGACATGGGCGCCTCTCCGGACATCGTGCCTACGGTCGCAGTCGTGGCCGCGCTCGCCTCTGGGCCGACGATCATCCGCAACGTCGCGCATCTGCGGATCAAGGAAAGCGACCGGCTCGAAGCCACAGCCACGGAATTGCGCCGCGTCGGCGCCCACGTGGAGGTCCTGGAGGACGGTTTGGCCATCACACCTATCCCCGACAGCGCGGCCCTGGACGGCATGCTCGTGGACTTTTCGAGTTACGGCGACCATCGCATTCCCATGAGCCTTGCGATTCTCGAACGCCTGGGCCTTGCCACCCGCTTCGACAACCCGAGTTGCGTCGCCAAATCGTTTCCCGGTTTTTGGGAAGCCTGGAGGCCGCTGCTCCAGGAACTTCCTGCAACTTCCGACCAGTAGAGGGTAATTACCATGGGATGGAAAGGATTTTTGCTCGGCTTGGGACTCGGCGTCACGCTGCTCATGGCCGTCGGGGCGCGGAACGTCGCCTCGGCGCCCGACCAGGCGCCATCCGGCAAGCACGCACGCTACCAGCTCTTCATCGACAAGACGCCGCAGGGCAAAGATTATTGGACCATCTTCGACTCCGAGGCCGGGGTGGCCAGAATCTATCGCGAGGACGGAGTCCACCGCGTCTCTTTTGCCGAAGAGCATGTGCAGAAAGTGAAGTAGGGGAACCAATCAAATGGCCTTGATTCGTGAAGTCCGAAAAGTCGCCGTGGTCGGGGGGCGCGGCCAGATGGGCACGCTTTGCCTTGACCGCTGCCAAAGAGCCGGGATCGAGGCCGTGGCCATTGACCGGCCCTTGACCGCCGCGGCCATGGCCGCCGGGCTCTGCGGCGCAGACCTGCTCTATCTCTCGGTCCCGGCGCCGGCCGTGGACCAGGTCCTGGAGGTGGCCGCGCCTCTGCTCGCGCCCGGGCAGATCCTGGCCGACAACGTCTCGGTCAAGGTTGGCCCCATGGCGACCATGCTCAAACGCTGGTCCGGCCCGGTCATCGGCACGCACCCGCTCTTCGGTCCTGTGCCGCCCGAGCACGCGCGCGTGGCTATCGCGCCCGGACGCGACGACGCGGACAATACTGCTCTGGCCGCGGTCGAGGACTGGACCCGACGCATGGGCTTCGTCCCCTTCCGGACCACGGCCGAGGAGCATGACCAGGCCATGGCCACGATTCAAAGCTTGAACTTCGTGACCACTGTCGCCTACCTGGCCACGCTTTCGCACAACGATCGGCTCAAGGATTTCCTCACGCCCTCGTTCCACAGACGGCTCGAGGCCGCGTGCAAAATGGTCACCCACGACGGCGAGCTGTTCACCACGCTCTTTGAGGCCAACCCTTATTGCCAGGACGCGGTGCGACGCTTCCGCAACATACTGCACGTCGCTGCCGGCGGAGATATCGACATCCTGGTTCAACGCGCCAAATGGTGGTGGGAAGCTCCCCCGAACTCAGGAGAAACGCATGATTCATGATATCCGGCTCAAACAAAGCGGCAAATGGCTGCCGGCCGACATTCAGACACCTATCAGCCTCTTTCTCGGCCTAGTAGGCGCCAAGCAGGGCATCCTGCTTGAATCCGCCGAGGTCGACGGCCGGATCGGCCGATATTCGATAATCGCCTGGAACTACCGGCTCAGGCTCTCGTGCAAGGCGGGCAAGCTCGAAGTCGCCTCGCGCGACGAACGGCTCGACGAACTCAAGCAGTTCGACGGCATGGATTTCATCCAGGGCGTGCGGCGCGTGATGCAGGTGCTGCACATCGAGCCCGAACCAGGCTTCGAGACGCTGCCGCCGATTGTCCGCAGCCTCTGCGGCTATTTTGGCTATGGAATGGCCGGAATGTTCGAGCCCAAACTCGCGCCGCTGCTGCGGCCCGAGCAGGGCGAGGCCTGCCTCGTGCTGCCAGGCAACGTGGCGCTTTTCGACCACCTTTTCCATCGGCTCTGCCTGCTTTCGCTCGTGGACGGCGCCAAAGTCGAAATGGACATCGCGGCCCTGACCAAAAACGTGGACCCGCCCGTGGCTGGCCAGATCCAGAACATGCCCGAGGAGATTGCCTACAAGATGGCCGTGGCCCGCGCCAAGGACCTCATCCGCCAGGGCGAAGTCATCCAGGTCGTGCTCTCCACGCGCTTCCAGGCCTCATTCACCGGCGATCCTTTTATGCTCTACCGCCGACTCAGGCGCGTCAACCCCTCGCCGTACATGTTCTTCCTGCGGTTGCCCAAGCTCACGCTGCTTGGCTCTTCGCCTGAACTCATGGTCCGGTGCATCGATGGCAAACTGACCTCCTGCCCGATCGCAGGCACGCGGCCGCGCGGCGACACCGTTGCCGAAGACGAGCGCCTGGCCGCCGAACTCCTGGCCGATCCCAAGGAGCTCGCTGAACACGTCATGCTCGTGGATCTTGGCCGCAACGACCTGGGACGGATCGCCGCGCCAGGCTCGGTCGAGGTCGAAAAATACATGCAGATCGAGCGGTTCTCGCACGTCATGCACATCGTCTCGTACGTGGGCGCACAGCTCGCGCCAGGACTCGACGCGATCGACGTGCTCGCCGCCACCTTCCCGGCCGGTACGCTCAGCGGCGCGCCCAAGGTCCGGGCCATGGAGCTCATCGCCGAACTCGAAGGCATAAGCCGCGGGCCGTATGCCGGCGTCATCGGCTGGCTCGGACTGGACAAGGGCCGCGTGGACCTTGACACCGGCATCACCATCCGCAGCCTCTGGGTGCGCGACGGCATGGCGCATTGGCAGGCCGGCGCGGGTATTGTCTACGATTCCGACCCCGAACGCGAATGGATCGAATGCTGCAACAAGGCCAAGGTCCTGAGCCAAATCCTTGCCGAAACAGGAGGCAGCGATGTTTTTGCTTATAGATAACTTCGACTCCTTTACCTTCAATCTGGTTCAGGCCTTTTACACGCTCGGCGTCAAGCCGACTGTGCTGCGCAATGACCGGCTCGAACTGCTCGAGCTCGCCACTTCGGGCAAGCTCAAACGCGTCTGCCTCTCGCCCGGGCCGAGCCATCCGCGCAACGCCGGACTCTGCCTGCAGTTCCTGGAACGGCTGCCCAAGGAGATTCCCGTACTCGGCGTCTGTCTTGGGCACCAGACACTCGGGCACTTCGCCGGTGCGACCGTGAACGTGGGCCACCGCATCATGCACGGCAAGACCTCGCTCATCACGCACGACAACGAAGGCCTCTTCGCAGGGCTGGCCAACCCCTTCCAGGTCGGCCGCTACCACTCGCTGCTCGTGCGTGCAGAAGAGGCGCCGGACAAGCTCGTGGTCACGGCGCGCGCTGACCAGGACGAGGTCATGGGACTCAAATGGACTGACCGGCCCTGGGTCGGGGTCCAGTTCCACCCAGAGTCCGTACTCACTCCGGATGGCCCGAAAGTGCTCCAGAACTTCCTGGAGCGCTACTGACCCGAACCGACCGCTGCCTACGGAGGAATACATATGTCCTATACCATCGCCGAGATTCTCGAGCGCCTGGGCTCGCGCGGCGACCTCGACGCTGCGGCCGCGGCCGCTGGCTTCGCGACGCTCATGGATGGCAATCTCACCCCAGCGCAAGCCGGCGCCTTTCTCATGGGCTTACGCGCCAAGGGCGAGACCGCGTTGGAGATCGCGGCAGCAGTCAAGGCCGTGCTCGAGCGCGCCAAGCTCGTCACCGGCCTGCCCAGCCCGCGTTTCGATCCTGTGGGAACGGGCGGTGACAAGAGTTGCAGCTTCAACTGCTCCACGGCCGTGGCCCTGGCCATGGCCGGCATGGGCTACAAGGTCGTCAAACACGGCAACCGCGCCATTTCCTCGCAATGCGGCTCAGCGGACGTTGTCGAGGCCCTGGGGCTGCCCATGCCCAGCGAGCCCAAGGCTGTGGAGGCCGAGCTGGAAAAGCGCGGCTTTGTCTTCCTCTTTGCCCCGAGTTTCCACCCGTCCTTCAAGCACATCATGCCCGTGCGCCGCGAGCTCGGCATCCGCACGCTGTTCAACCTCCTGGGGCCTCTTGTCAACCCGGCGCGGCCCACGCACCAGCTCGTGGGCGTGGCGCGCGCCGAAATCTTGGACCTCGTGGCCGAGACCTTGCTGCTGACAGGCGTCACGCGCGCGGCGGTTGTCCACGGCCAGGGTGGGCTCGACGAACTCACGCCCTTTGGGCCGGCGCAAGTGGTCTGGGTCGGCAATGGCAGCACGGTGCGCACTGTGCTCGACCCAGCTGAGCTCGGCATAGCGTCCTGCGACCCGGCCGACATAACCGTACGTGACAAAGCGCAGGCCCTGTCCGTGCTGCGCGAACTGCTGGGCGGCGCCGGGCCCAAGGGCATGCGCGAAATGCTCGTGCTCAACCTGGCCGTGGCCATCCACCTGCTCGAAGACGGGCCGGGACTGCTCGAATGCGTCGAGCGCGCGCGCGCCGGTCTTGCCTCGGGCGCAGCGCTCAAACTCGTGGATTCCATTGCCGCGGTTTAGTGGGGCAACCATTGATCTTGTGGAGCAATCCGCGTAAAGCTCCAGGTGCAGGGTATGCGCCTGTTGCCTGTCCTGCGGGCTCTGCGCTGCCGGAGCACCATAACCCCATAATCTTGTGCGCACTATGTCCAACGCGACGCCCGCTCGCTCCAAAGTTGCCCCCCTGGCCGCGCCGCTCAGGCTCAAGCCCTATCTGGTCTTGAGCTTCGCGGCCTGGACTTTGCTTGTGGCTGGGATACTGTTTATGACTTACAAACAGGAACGCGTCGCGGTCTGGGACGTGGCCTTGCACTCGGCAAAGACCGCGTTCATGAAAGATCTTGCCTACCGACGCTGGAACGCCTCGCACGGCGGGGTGTACGTGCCGCTGACCGAGGCCACGCCCGCCAATTCCTATCTCGACGTTCCGGAGAAGAATATCCCCGGCGTCAATGGCCAAACGCTGACCTTGATGAATCCGGCCTACATGACGCGCCATGTCCAGGAACTCTTCCAACGCGAAACCTCGATCATCACCAAATTGACCAGTCTCAAGCCCATCAACCCCAAGAACGGTCCGGACGCCTGGGAAGAACGGGCCTTACGGGCATTTGAGCAGTCACCAGGCGAGATGGCCACCATGGAGGTGCTGGACGGTAAGGAGTATTTTCGACTCATCAATGTTCTTCGCACCGAGGAAAGTTGCCTGAAATGCCATGTCCAACAGGGCTACAAGGTCGGCGATATCCGCGGCGCCATCAGCGTTTCCATTCCCATAGCGCCGTATTTGGATGTGATGCGCGCCAAGTTCACGGGCGCGCTGCTCGGGTTGTGCGCGCTCTGGCTCGCAGGGCTTTGTGGCCTGGGCGCCGGGTTCCGACAATTGAAACGCCAGATCGACCTACGTTTCCAGGCCGAGCAGGGCCTGTACGCCAGCGAAGCCCTGCTGCAAGATACTTCGCGGCTGGGCAAGATCGGCGGTTTTGTCCACGACGCGCAGCGCAACGCCACGACCTGGAGCGACGAGGTCGCGCGCATCCTCAACCTTCCCCTCGATGCGCCCCCCACCCTGCACGCACTGATCGTGCGTATGCGCGACGAAAATGACCAGAAGCGATTTCAAGAGCTGATACGGAACGCGGCGACTTCTGTCGGCCTTGTTTTTTCCCTCGAAGCGGCCTTGACGCCCGACACCAAAGGCGCATGGACTACACGCTGGATCGAGATTTATGGCAAGGTCGAAAGCACGGGGGAAAATCAGGGCAAAATCATCGGCACGGTCCAAGATATCACCGAGCGCAAGGAGTTCGAGCGACTGCGCGAAGACATCGAGCGCGTCATGCGTCACGATTTGAAAGGTCCCCTCAACGGTGTGTGCGGCCTGCCGCAGATTATGCTCGAAGACAACAACCTTACCGCGGATCAGCGTGAAATGCTCGCTCTCATTTTAAGCGCAGGACGCAACATGGTGCGCATGATCGACCTCTCGCTCGACCTGTTCAAGATGGAACAGGGCGCGTACCAGGTCGTGGCTACGCCGCTCAATCTAGCGCCGCTGCTGCACGCGATCGTCGGAGAAATGGCGGCCTTTACACGCAACAAGCTCGGCGCGCTCGAACTGTTCCTCGCCGGCCAGCCCTTAGGCAAAGAAGATTCGGTCTTTGTCCTGGGCGAGGAGATTCTGGTCTACTCGCTGTTCCACAACCTTATCCGCAACGCCTGCGAGGCCGCGCCCGAGGCAAGCCGCGTGACCATCACCGTGACAGCCGGCGTTCCAGTGGCCGTGGCTATCCACAACCAGGGCGCGGTGCCTGTGGAAATCAGGAGTTGCTTTTTCGACAAATACAGCACGGCTGGCAAGTCCTGCGGCACGGGTCTCGGAACCTACTCGGCCAAGCTCTTTGCAGAAACCCTAGGCGGCGCCATCGGCTTCGAGACCTCGGAAGAACAGGGCACGACCGTGTCGGTCGCGCTGCCCGCGGCCACAGCGCTTGGGGCATGAATGCGGGCTCGCCGCTCAGGTCTTTTTGAACACGAGCGACAACTCGGCGCGCGCCCGACTCATGGCGACATAGTGTAGGGGAAACGGACCGGCGCCCTTGGCTGGGGGCGGCAGGTCAATCACGATTATGGCCTTGTTCTCCAAGCCTTTGAAACTCGAGATCTCCGCGAAGCTGATCTTTTCGGTCGGGAAGCTTTTCAGCGCGTATTCGTCAAGGACGGTCATTTTTCCCTGAATAGACGCAGGCAGCAGGGCCGCAGATGATTCCTCGAAACTATATGGGGAGAGGATGGTGACGTCTCCGAGAGCCAAGCCTCCTCGCTCGACGATCCTGTCAATTTCCTCGGCGATGATCTGTGCCGACTCCTGAGCCGATTTCGCGGCCTGCTCCCTGACCTTGGCGCCATCACCTGCGCCGCGACTGCCCATGTCCGCGCCGAGCGAATCT
>Ga0247840_10010514_pt1 | contig 11525 bp, 9 predicted proteins | sample LaCruzMarch2015__FD_192404 | JGI IMG/M metagenome (GOLD analysis project Ga0247840, IMG submission 192404) | Freshwater microbial communities from meromictic Lake La Cruz, Castile-La Mancha, Spain - LaCruzMarch2015_17m | ecosystem: Environmental > Aquatic > Freshwater > Lake | place: Spain...
TCAAGTTCACGCAAGCGGGTCAATGATTTATCAAGCACCGTAACCCTTGCTTCCATACCCATGGCCATACGCGCAGCATTTGTACCAACAACCCCCCCACCAATGACCAACACATTAGCAGGTGATACACCTGGAACACCCCCTAATAAAACCCCACTCCCACCTTGTGCCATTTCTAAGCAATGCGCGCCTGCTTGAATAGACATACGCCCAGCAACTTGTGACATTGGCGTTAGTAATGGTAACCCACCTTCATTTTGTGTAACGGTTTCATAAGCAATAGCGGTAACGCCTGATTCTTTAAGCAAGCGTGTTTGTTGCGGATCGGGCGCTAAATGCAAGTAGGTAAATAACGTTTGACCCTCACGTAAACGCCGACACTCTATGGGTTGTAGCTCTTTCACTTTAACAATCAACTCTGCACGTGCAAAAATTTCATCGGCAGTATCAACAACTTCAGCCCCTGCCGTGCGATATTGTTCATCAGTAATACCAATGCCCATACCGGCATTTTTTTCAACCACCACAGAGCCACCCACACGAAGAATTTCGCGCACACTTGCAGGCACAAGACCAACCCTATTTTCTTGTTGTTTAATCTCTTTAGGTACACCAACTAACATTCGCATTTACTCCTTTAACGTTGCTTTAATTGCTCTATAAGCTCAGGAACCAACTGAAAAAGATCCCCCACTAAACCATAATTTGCAATTTGAAAAATCGGTGCATCTTCATCTTTATTGATAGCAACAATCACCTTAGAATCTTTCATTCCTGCTAAATGCTGCACGGCACCTGAAATGCCCACCGCAATATAAAGATTGGGGGCAACGATTTTTCCGGTTTGCCCTACTTGATAATCATTGGATACAAAGCCCGCATCCACAGCTGCGCGTGAAGCACCAATGGCGGCACCCAGAGCATCCGCGAGATCTTCTATTAATTTGAATTTTTCAGCACTTTGTAAACCACGCCCACCTGAAACAACGATTTTTGCGCTGTTTAAATCAGGACGTACAGAGTGGTTTAATTGATGTTCAACAAATTGGGTACGAGAGGTGATAAATTTTTGTTCTAAAATCTCGATACTGCATGAAGGCTGGGTTTCAGTGACCGCATCAAATGCTGTGGTCCGAATAGACAGCGCTTTTTGATTATCTAGCACCCGTACCGTTTCAAGAGCATTTCCTGCATAAATTGGACGCAGAAACGTCTCATTATCAAGGATCTCAATAACATCAGAAATTTGAGCAATATCAAGTTGTGCGGCTATGCGCGGAAGTAAATCTTTACCTTGGGTGCTCGATGCCGTCATGATGGTCGTAAACGTTGATGCAATGGACGCAACCAATTGACTAACGTTTTCAGCCAATTGATGTTGATAACAAACGTTGTCAGCAAGCCAAACGGCTTGAACGCCTTTAAGCACAGCCGCTTCAGAAGCAACACTTTTGCAATCGTGACCCACCACCAATAAAATAGGATGGTCATCTATTGCCAAAGCCGCTTTTAAAACATGCCGAGTGGATGGTTGCATGGTTTGATTGTCGTGTTGAACAATAATTAAAGTGCTCATTATTTCTCCTTTAGCTAGAACAAGTCCCTATCAAAGCACTTTGGCTTCATGTTGCAATTTATCAATCAAGGCCTCAACAGAATCAACTTTTATCCCACTGCTTCTTACCTTTGGCGACGACACAGAAAGCACTTCAGTATGGGCTTTAAGCGTCAAGCCCAAAGTATCAACCGGTAAAATATGCAAAGGTTTTTGCTTGGCTTTCATGATATTTGGCAAGCTCGAATAACGTGGCTCATTTAAACGCAGATCCGTGCTCACCACCGCCGGCAACTGCACATCTAATGTTTCTAAACCGCCATCAATTTCACGGGTAACACGAATAGATTTGATAGGAGCCCCGTCTTCAAAGGTTAATTTAGAGGCAAACGTTGCTTGCGGCCAATCGAGCAATGCGGCCAACATTTGTGGGGTTTGATTATTATCACCGTCGATGGATTGTTTCCCCATCAAGACCAATTGTGGTTGCTCATCTAAAACAACTTTATGTAATATTTTGGCAATGTTAAGGCTGCAAAACGACGCTTCGCTTTGCACCAAAATGGCGCGATCGGCACCCATTGCAAGGGCATGACGTAATGTTTCTTGGCTAGTCGCCTGACCAACCGTCACCACCACGACTTCAGAAGCTATATTTTTTTCGCGTAATCGTAACGCCTCTTCTACAGCAATTTCGTCAAAAGGGTTCAACGACATTTTAACATTTTGAGTTTCAACACCACTTTTATCTGCTTTGACTCTCACTTTGACATAAGGGTCTATTACACGCTTCACTGCAACCAAAATTTTCATTGCTCCCTCACTGGAATATTCAAAGAAAAAACGCATCTTGCCAGAGAAACCTGTGGTAATTCAAGCGCAAGTGTTACCTCAAATGCAATGGAATCAAAAATCAAATCAATTTGATGAATTTTTAATACATACAACAAGATATAAAAACAGTACTGACTGATAAAACAAAGACGCTATTTAAAGCGTCTTTGTTTTTAAAGAGAGGTAAAAATTGGTTTAGCTGACCACTTGCCAAGATCCATCGGCCTGACGGCATGCTTTACCATGAATTTGCTGACTTTTCCCACCAATAAGAGCTCGCGTAGTGTACTCACGGCAAGGTTGCTCATTCGCATAATAAGTTCGTGTAGGTTGAACACTGTATTGATTTCCATTATCAGGGTTCGTCCAATTAACAGATTTACCTACAGGCGCTGTTTCTAATGCGCGTTGCATCTCCATTTTGTCTTGTCGGTCCATGTACTGACCAATTTTACCGCCTAAAAAGGCACCCAACAATGCACCGCCCGCAGCAGCAGCAACTTTACCGGAACCACCACCAAATTGGCTACCCAATAAACCACCAACAACACCACCACCTATCGTTCCTACACCTTCGTTGGTTACTTGTGTGCAACCTGCTAGAAAAACTGAGAGAGACAATGACGCCACCATTAATTTTTTCATTCACATTCACCTGTGTAGTTGTTTATAAATTCGAGTTAACGTTATTCTCAATGGTTAGGTAATAACCTTTTATGTCCTGCGGCTTGTCCAAACGAAAAAACCGCAAGACATAGGGTATTCAACAAACATTGAAAATAGCGTGAGTTATATTCTAGCACTAAGATTAGGGCTTATCCATAACCCCGCACGCGCGGCGACATTTGGCAAATAAGTTCATAAGCTATGGTTTTAGCAGCCTTAGCAATGGTTTCAACAGGAACATGTGCCCCCCATAACTCCACTTTATCGCCAACGTTTACGCCTGGACAATGGGTTAAATCAATGGTCAACATGTCCATTGAAACCCGGCCCACTATAGGAGCGATATAACCATTCACCCATGTCGGCGTATTGCTAGCAATATGGCGCGGGTATCCATCACCATAACCGACCGGCACAACACCAATGGTGCTTGGTTGATCGCTTTGCCACGTCCCACCGTACCCAATCGGTGAATGTGCGGGGTATTGATGAATGGTGCTGATGGTCGACATTAAGTGCATCACGGGCATTAAACCTAATTCAGCGCCTACGCTATCTGCAAAAGGCGAAACACCATAAAGCATAATGCCTGGCCTCACCACATCAGCGTGCGCTTGGGGTAACGCTAAAATGGCTGCTGAATTAGCGATGCTTCGTAACACTGGGATGTGCGGTAAATGGAGGGTATTAAAGCATTCTAACTGCTGAATATTAAAGGGGTTGGTTGGCTCATCAGCGCAGGCTAGATGTGTCATTAAACCAATCTCATCTTGAACCCACGGACATTCTTGCAAAGCGCTAATAACTGATGCCACTTCATCAGGAGAAAATCCCAATCGGTGCATGCCTGTGTTTACTTTCACCCAAATTTTTATTTTTTTAGGTAAACGCGCTGACAAGAGCCATTTTAATTGTTCATGTTGATGAATAACACATTGTAAGTCCTGTTGAGATGCGAGGTTTAATTCCTCTGCACTGAATACCCCCTGAAAAAGAACACACTCACTGCGACTTCCTAAGGCACGAAGTGTCATTGCCTCTTCCAAGCAGGCCACACCAAAAGCGTCAACATGGCCCTCTAAAGTGGGTAATACAGTTGATAAACCACACCCATAAGCATTGGCCTTAACCATTGCAATTATTTTTTTACCAGGCGCACACGCTCGAACACGCTTTACATTATGAAGCAGTGCTGTTGGATTAATGTACACACGGGTAGGTCTTGCCACGTTAATCTACCCCTTGATAACCATTAAATGCCAAGTCTTCAAAGCGCGTGTATTTACCTAAAAAGGCGACGCGAATTTTGCCAATAGGGCCATTACGCTGTTTGGCAATAATAATCTCGGCGGTACCTTTATCAGGACTGTCTTCGTTGTAAACTTCATCACGATAAATAAAGCAAATTAAATCCGCATCTTGCTCAATAGCTCCTGATTCACGAAGGTCAGACATTAAAGGTCGTTTGTCTTGGCGCTGCTCCAAGCTTCGATTTAACTGAGATAATGCAATGACAGGCACGCTTAATTCTTTAGCTAAGGCTTTTAAACTGCGTGAAATTTCCGAAATCTCAGCGGTTCTATTGTCTGCTTTAAAACCAGGTACTTTCATCAACTGTAGATAATCCACGACGATAAGCCCTAGGGGACCATGCTCTTTCACCAACCTACGTGCCCTAGCCCGCATTTCAGAAGGGCTTAATGCGGCGGTATCATCAATAAACAATGGCGCTTCTGATAGCATATGCACGGCAGACGTTACTCTTGGCCAATCATCGTCGTCCAATTTCCCTGTACGAATACGGTGCTGATCAATTCGACCTAACGATGACATCATCCTCATTGCCAAAGAATCGCCTGGCATTTCCATGGAAAACACCAGAACGGGTTTGCTCGCTTTAATGGCCGCATGCTCTGCAATGTTCATCACCAACGTGGTTTTACCCATGGATGGACGACCCGCCACAATGACCAAATCTGAGGGTTGTAATCCTGAGGTTAACTCATCCAGGTCAGCTAACCCTGTGGCAAGGCCCGTGATTGAATCCCCGCTGTGATAGAGGGCATCAATTTTTTCAACCGCCCGTACCAAAATAGATTTAATGACCTCAGGGCCACCTTCCGTTGCGGTTTGCTCCGCAATCGCAAAGACTTTACTTTCTGCTAAATCAAGTAGCTCAGATACTTCCCGACTGCCAGGATTATAGGCGGAGTCAGCAATTTCACTGGCAATACCAATCAATTGTCTTTGTACTGATTTTTCACGGACGATATCTGCATAAGCTGCAACGTTCGCAACACTTGGCGTATTATTAGCAAGTTCAAAAAGATACGCCTCACCACCCGCATCATCCAACGCATTGTTGGACTTCAAGGTGTCCAACAACGTGACAACGTCGAAGGGTTGATTTTTAGAAGACAACGCGACCATTGAACGATAAAGAATGCGGTGCTCAGTTCTATAAAAATCAGCTTCGCACACCTTTGAGCTAACCTTATCCCACGCTTGATTTTCAAGCATTAAACCACCAAGAATCGATTGCTCAGCTTCTACAGAATGGGGTGGTCTTTTCAATGGATCTGCGGATTTTTTCCGTGTTTGTAACTCAGTCATAGTGCCAACGAAGAATTATATGTAGTGGAGCATTGTAATACTCCACTGCTAAAAAGTAACGTACTCATGCGAGCTTAACCTAAAGACATAACTATTCACGTACCCAAATTTGGGTGCGCCCCATCATGGTAATACCCACATACCCTCGCACATAAAGTTTTTTGCCCTTTAACGCCATTTTTACGCGATATATTTTACCGGTTTTTGCATCTAAAATATGACCACCGCTCCATACGCCTGGGCTCTCTTCCGTCAAGCCCCATACAAACTGAAGCCCTTTCACCGACTTGTTTTTAAATTCCCCTGGGCACTCCGAACAGATGCCTGTATCACCAGGCTGAGGAAACACAGACACAATAGTGCCGTTTAACACGTCCTGTTGAACAGATAAATGAGCCAACACGCGCCGAGCACCTGTTTTATCATCAATGGTTATCCAATTGCCTTCAATAGAAGGCTTTGCTATAGCCGCCGATAAATAAAAAAGTGCCACAAAGAAGGTAAAAAATAGTGTCCATGCTCGCATCAAAAATCTCCTGAAGTGTCCCTGCAAAAAGCATAAGCGATGACAACACCCTTTGCAATTCATTCTGAAAAGCAGAAATTTTTTCTTAACGTTAAACCGTCATCTTCTTCTACGGGCAAGTCATGATCCATCGGTTCTGGCCTAGAGGAAGAAAATAGTCCCATTGAACTGGGCGAGCTCACCCTTATATAATTGTGAGCAACCTTGACTTCAAGGCAGTTATACCAAGTTATATAAGCAAATTGGGTGGCATGCGTTGCAGATTTATCTTTTTCATCCAGTTCAAGATATGCTTCAGCAGATGCGCAAAGGATTGCATCATTGCTAAATTGCCCCCCATATTTTTTATCCAGGTCACCAACCAAGGTTTCAAGAAGCATTTTTTTTTGTTCGCTGTTTATATCAAGTTCTTTGAGACAAGCCATTGCGGCTTGACGCGCATCAAACTCAAGGTCGTCATTTAGGGAATCATCCCAAGCTTTTTTATATTTATCACGATTATCGTCAGTGATAGCCGCTTTGAAATGTTCACGCACCAATTCATTAAGTTTTTGTTTAACAATATCAACGGTTAAAAGGGTTAAGAGCGGATGGCCCAACACCGATTGAAACAAGCGTTTTTTAACACCTGAATAACAACTAGGTCTGTCGGCGTCTAAATCATCTTGCTCGCCCAAGCTTTCTTTGCCTGGAACACCCTCTTCAATGAATACATCCCAATTATGAGCGCGCCCAATATGTGCTAATTCATCAATGAAATGCTCTAAACGAGCCTCTAGTGTAAAACCATCGCATGGTTCTATATGCTCATCCGATGCTGCTAAAAATAACATTGCAATAAGAGGCTCGTAGCCATCAAAATAAGCCCAACGCTCGGTGCCCAAGTCGTTTACCTTTACATATAACGCCTCACTGTGTATCCATGGGTTGGGTTTTAATAAATACCGAAAAGCAGTATGGTCTTTGTGTTGATAGTAAGCTTCAAGTGCACGTTGGTGCTCGGTGGGCTCCCCATCTCCCCCTTCTTGACAAAGGTTTAGCGCCTCAAAATCTTTCCAGCTCATGGGTAAAACAATCGTGATACCCGCATCTGAAACAATTTGAGCAGGCTTTGCTTTATAACGCGCGCAAAGGGTGTCTCGTAAATTATCCATGATAACGGGAACGGTTAGCTCTTTTAATTGGACGTCATAATGATCTGTTGCCCGTTGCAAGCGTTTTTGTTCGGCAGCGCTTAATGCTCGCATTGACGATTCACGGTCTTGGGCTATGGCACGCGCATCTATACCATTACGATATTCATCTTGGTAATAATTATTTTGTTCAGCTAGAGTGCGAACTGCCGGGACCATGAGTAACAATCGACTAGCCTCTTCATTCCCTATGGATAGAGCTAGACGAAGCAATGGATTTGCATGACACTGAGTTGCCAGACCATGGAGAAATGCTTCTACTGAGGGTATATTTAATAACGCATGCATTTCACGCAGCAATGTTGCGTCATTTCGACGGATCAAATGCCTTAAAATATAAAAGCATAACAGTGCTTCATCAGCATCTTCAACATCAAAGATACTATTAGGATATAACGTTTCAAATTCTACTCGTGCTTGTTGAAGGGCGAGTAGCTTTTCGGTAATAAAAGGACCTGTGCGTTGCTGATACTCATGAACATGATATTCTGCATGAGCAAACACCACTGAAAAATGAAGAAGGTCTTTAATAATAGACTCATAATTACCTAAATCAGCCCAGCAAAAAATAAAAACGCCATGGACTGCTATCATCGTCGCTAAGTCTTGCTTAGGTAACTGTTCAAGCAGGTATTTTACAACCTCAACATGATCTTGTTGGGCTGCACTGTAAAAAGCATGGTAATTTTCAGCCGCTAGCATTTTTAATACATCGTCTTGTGGTATCGTGGCTATCAAATATGTTATGACCCTTAAGTCTCCATTTTTTGCGGCCTGCAGAAAAATCTCATAGTTATTGATTTCAATTACTTCTAATGGAGATTTCTGAGTTAGAGTCAAAAGATAGTCTAAAACATGCACATACCCATACCCTGCAGCGCGCCGAAATGCGTTTGCTAACAGGGGCTCCTTGTGCTCATCCATTTTCAAAAGACTCTCAATTAACTCTAATTTTCCAAACGCGATAGCGCAATCAAATAAATCTGACGGTGACATCTTTAAAAGAACCGAAATTTGCACCAACTCATCATTTGTTAGGCCCGAATGACTATAAGCAATGGCGAGGAAATACCTTTTTGCCTCGGAGGTTGTATTAGGTTTCTCCAAGCCTTGCAACAAGGCTTCGATAGGCTTTGACATGAATGAAAAAGCAACGGATGTATCACTGGCATTAAAACCAAAGCTTAGCCATATGGGGTAAGGTATTAATCTAGCTTCTGGGTGCTGTTGCTGTTGATTTTTGGATGTAAAATACAAAATATGGCTCCTCGCAAGCATCTTATCTTATAGAATACCAAATAACTCATATTTTGTACATTAAGATTTTTTTTCCAGCATAACTATCTTGCTCATTTGGCATTACACCAGGGTTTGGAGCTGAAAACATGTTGCTGTGGGATTATATACAGGGCGGGGCCATACATGACCTGCTACTTTTTTAATGGGACAGCCGTAACTTTTTGTATCGCTTGATTAAAGACATAGGGTGACGAGATACCATTTACCCATCACTAAAAAAACCTGTAAAAACTCTATTTTTTTGAGTTCTTTAAGTTTTGTGTTAGTCTTGGTCAAATAGCAGAAGGACAACCCCAGAATTATGCGCCAAGACACCATTACCTTTCAGTTAGCCACTCACTATTTACCAAAGATAGCCTTACGACTTGAGTGTCTTTTTCTTACTGTTGTGCAAGCCTGTGAAGAGTCCCATCCTGTCATACACCACTATGCTCTAAAAAACATCCTTGAAATCATCAAGCTCATTGAAAAGCCTGAGCTTAAAAGCCGTTTTTTAAAAGAGTTCATGCGCATTGAACATGCCTTGAATAAATCTCAAACGATTGTATCCAATAACCTTTATGCCGATTTGTTCATACAAATTCAGCAGCTGAGCTCTGTGGTAGGCCGATTTGGAGAATCTATACAACTAAATTCATTTTTACAATCGATTCGATTATCACAAACAGCACACCACAATGATTGCGAAATGCATTCGCCGCAACTCCTGCTATGGCTTGAAAATGAAGCGTTTCAACGTCAAAATGACCTAAAAGCTTGGTTAAAACACTTACAAACTCTCTCTGATACCGTTGCTGTTTATTTGTCTTTATTACGAAATACAGCCCAGTTTGACATGATTGACCTCTTTAATGGCTTTTATCAGCGCTCACTTCCATCACAATCATCTTGCCACTTGATTTTATTAAGAATGGATAGAAACTCAGGCATTGTCCCTAAAATGCAACTGGGGCACCATGGACTTAGTCTTCGATTGTGTGATGCAAGCTCCATGCATGAAATACATCGCACGGACACTAAAATAGATTTAGCTATCTGCCAATTATAGAGAGCGGCACTCACGACATCATATCGAGAACAAAACCCGGGATAGCCACCCACTTACCTCGCTTTATGCGAGGTATACAGTAATCTGGCTAAGCCGCAGGACGTTGAAAATGAGGCCAGAACCAAGATTTGGCTATGTGTGACTACTAAATAGTATAATCACCAACCTACCTCGCTTTATGCGAGGTATCCAGGAATCTAGCTTGATTACTGGATCCTGCGGACAAGCCGCAGGACGTTGAAAATGGGCAGATACAAGTCTCTTTGTCTTTGCTGACAACACAGGGTCTTGCCGTGATTAAAGGCAAAGGTGTCATCTAAACATCACTGTATTAAAATGAGCTAAGCTGTAACACGGGCTTTAAACAATTCAATTATTTCTAAATTAGCTGCCGGAAAAGAAAATTCACCAAGACTGTCCACGTCTACCCAACATAACCCCATTTGTGCCTCCAGGCATACTGCATCACCTGAGTAGTCATAAACATGATACACCAATAGGGAAATAACGTTCTGACCATAGGCATGTTGCACTTCACCCAAATAGTCATATGACAACACTTCAAGACCAACTTCTTCTTTAATTTCCCTTATCAACGCTGAAGATGCTAGCTCATTGGGTTCGAGTTTGCCGCCAGGAAATTCCCAGAGCCCCCCGTGAGGGGCAAGTTGCGCACGTTGAGTAATTAACACTTTTTGATGTTCATCCGTGACGATGGCAACGGCTACTTTCACGCAAGGCTTCCATGACAACTTTTGTATTTTTTACCCGAACCACAAGGACAAGGATCATTTCGACCAACTTTCTTTTCATTGCGTTTAAACGTGGTGGTGACGTTATCATCCTCACTCAGAGCCAAAGAATCGTCCGCATGAATGTATTGCATTTTTTGTATTTGCTCAGCACGACGTTGCTCTTCAATAGCATCCACATCATCTTCTGTTTTAATTTCAACCGAAGCTAGAAGGCGAATAATGTCATATTTTAAATTATCAAGCATCGTTGAAAACAATGTAAATGCTTCCCGTTTATACTCTTGTTTTGGATCTTTTTGTGCATACCCGCGAAGATGAATACCTTGTCGTAAATAATCCATAGCGGCCAAATGCTCCCGCCAATGGTTATCCATGGTTTGTAGGATAACTGACTTTTCAAATTGAGCGAGCACCTCTCTGCCAATCTGTTGTCCTTTTTCCTGATATTGGGAAACACACAAAGAAATGATTTTTTCTTTAATAACAGCAGGTTGAATCGTGTGGTCATCATCCAGCCATTTCTTAAGCGGTGCTTTCAATTTAAAATCATCGGCCAGTGCATCTGAAAGCGCTGAAATATCCCACTGATCTTCCAAGCTGTCAGGTGGAACGTAACTGTTCACCAACGCAGCTATCACATCTTCTCGCATGGACTCTACAGCCTCTAGAGGGTCCACTATCTCCATGATAGAGGCACGTTGTGAGTAAATCACTTTGCGCTGCTCATTAGCAACATTATCGTAATCCAGAAGTTGCTTACGCACATCAAAGTGATGTCCTTCTAATTTTCGTTGTGCGTTTTCAATGGCCTTGGTTACCAAACCATGCTCAATAGGCTCGCCTGACTTCATGCCCAAACGTCGCATTAATGAAGCCACACGCTCAGAGGCAAAAATACGCATTAAATTATCATCAAGCGATAAGTAAAAGCGACTGCTGCCAGGGTCACCCTGTCGACCAGCTCTACCTCGTAATTGGTTATCAATGCGTCTTGATTCATGGCGCTCAGACCCGATAATACGTAGTCCACCTGCGG
>Ga0247840_10010516_pt1 | contig 11522 bp, 6 predicted proteins | sample LaCruzMarch2015__FD_192404 | JGI IMG/M metagenome (GOLD analysis project Ga0247840, IMG submission 192404) | Freshwater microbial communities from meromictic Lake La Cruz, Castile-La Mancha, Spain - LaCruzMarch2015_17m | ecosystem: Environmental > Aquatic > Freshwater > Lake | place: Spain...
AGTTTTTTGGCTCCAGTTCCGCTTTCGGGCGTGCGTGCCGCGGAGCACCGAAAACGGCCTTGATCGTCATCCCGGCCGGCGGCGTGCGTAGTCAGGGCTTCCAGCCCTGACGGTGTCAGGCCAGGATGGCCTGACTACGCACCCGGCGAGCCCAAGTGGCCGGAATCTTGATCGAGGCCGCGCTGCTCATGCCTCACTTGAATGGCTTTTCCGACTACGACAACGACGATTGTGTTTAACTTGTTCTTGACTCGCTACGTTCCTGTCGCCCCGAGTGAACCGACATGACGCCTGCCCACCTCCCGGAGTCTGCGCTCGACGACCTGGCCGACCTGGACCTGGAGCATTGGACCGCGCGTTATGCCGAGTCCGCGGCCGCCGCCCGGACGGCCCTGCGCCCCTTCGTGCTGGTGCGGGTCGGCGGCGAGCGCTTCGCCGTCGCCCTGGATGACCTCGACGAGGTCGCCTGTGTGACGACCGGCATCGCCCTGCCCCATGTAAATCCCCTGATCCTGGGGCTCGCCAATATCCGCGGCGAGTTGCTGCCGCTGCTCGATACCGGGGCCATCCTCGGCGTCGCCGCCGGTTATCGGCTCGGCACCGCCAACCGGACCCTGGTCGTACGCGACCGACGGGGCCGCCGCGCCGGTCTGCCGGTGGATGGGGTGGAATCGGTGGAGGAACTGGACCCGGATCTCTTCCAGACCATGACGCGCGGCGAATCCTCGGATCTGGTCCGGCGCAACGGCCTGGCCGAGCATCGCGGACGCGCCCTCGCCCGGCTCGATCTCACCCCCTTGCGCGCGGGCAGCTTCAGCCATTTTTAGCCTTATTTTAGCCCTTTGTCCGCCGGGGACTCTGTGGCAAAGTAAGGACACGTTTACAAATGGCCCGGTCGCCTGGTCTGCACACCTGGAACGGCAACCAGGGGCAAGACGCGGCCGGACCCGGCGAACCAGTCAATACCGATTGCCAAGGCACGCACCATGAGCGCCGACCATCAGAGCGACCCCCACGCGGATCTGCACCGTGATCCGGGACATGACGAACCGCGCCACGAGGGACGACCGGGCGAATTCGTCGTCCCGGAACCCGACGGGGTGCACAGCGGGGTGCCGTTCGGGGACCTGGCCGGGACCGTGCCGGCCCATTACGCGGGCGGCGCGGGGCACGGCCGCCGTGAGCCTGACGAGGGTCGGGGGCGCATCCACACCGGCGGCGGGGGCAGCGCGGGGACCGGCGGGGGCGGCGGGCGGGCCGTGCTGCGGGGCATGAGCCTGAAACGCAAGCTCAATCTCTCGCTCGGGCTGCTGACCCTGGTGATCCTCCTGCTGGGGTTGGTCGCGGTCCGCACCATCGACGGGATCAGCTCCGACGGCATTCCGGAACTGGGACATCATGCCGATCTGGCGCGGGTCAGCGAGGCGATCAAGGGCGCCGTCTATCGCATGAACCTGGCCCAGGCGGATTATCTGCTGCTCGACGACGAGGGCGCGCGCGATGAAGTCATGCGCCTGGCGACCCGGGTGCGCGAGGAGATTGCCGGGCTCAAGCCCCTGGCCGCGCTGATCGAATCCACCACCGGCACCGACGTGGCCGCCCAGCAGGCCGCACTCGGCACGGCGCTGGAGCGGTTCGAAGCGCGCTTCACGGCCCAGGTCAAGTCCGTTGCCGCCCTGCGTCAAGGCCAGACCGAACGCACCGCGGCCCTGGCGGCGGGCGAGCAGGCTCTGGCCGAACGCCTGGATGCCGTGATCGACCAGGCCCGGGCCCTGGCCGCGGCGGCCTGGGGATCGGACACGGGCCCGAACGTGCCGGCCGAGAGCGGCGGACGGTTGGAGCTGGCGCGCGCCCTGGACCGCCTCACGGCCAACCTGCTGCAGGAGCGGGTGGCACTCCAGATCTTTTTCGACTCCCATGATCCGCTGCTCCAGGACAGCGCCCGCACGGCAGCCGCGGAACTCGCCGCCCGGCTCGATCAGGTCCGCGCCGCGGCCCAGACCGCGGGCCTGGACGAGCCACTGGCGCAGTTGCGTAAAGCCTTGGCCGCCTACACCGCCCAATGGCGGGAGACCGGCGCCCGGCTCGCCGGCAATGACGCCGCGGGACAGGATGTGGCGGCGCGGATCAGGACGGAACGCGAGACCCTGACCGGGGCGACCGAGAGCATCGTCGCCCTGGCGGAGGAACTGACGGCCTCGGCCTGGCACGATATCGCCCTGGAGAGTGCGGGCCTGCGGGCCACCGGGCAAGCCGCACTCTGGCTGGTCGGCGGGGCAGCCGGGGTGGGGCTGGCGGTGGGCCTCCTGGTCCTGCTCACGGTGCCCCGGCCGATCGTGGCCGCCATCGAGGCGCTGATGGTCGGTTCGCACCAGATCGCCCGCGGCAACCTGAGCGATGCGGTCGAAGTGACCAGCCGCGACGAGCTGGGCGCCCTGGCGGACTCCTTCAATCAGATGCGCGAGAACCTGCTCGCCCTGGTGCAGCGCATCCAGCGGGCCAGCGTGCAGCTCTCGTCGTCGATCAACGAGATTCAGGCCGCGGCCACCGAACAGGCGGCCTCCTCCGCCCAACAGGCGAGCGCGGTCAACGAGCTGTCCGCCTCGCTGAATGAAATGTCCCAGAGTGCCGCCACCCTGGTCGCCTCCTCCGAGACCGTCGGCCGCAACGTCAATGAGATCGCCGGGATCGTCACCGACAGTAACCACAAGTCCACCCAGATGATGGCCTCGATGGACGCCATCGGCACCTCCACCCGGCAGACCGCCGAGCGGATCAAAGCCCTGAATGACAAAATGGACGACATCAACGAGGCGGTCTCCACGATCTCCATGGTCGCCGACCAGACCACGCTGCTGTCGCTGAATGCGTCCATCGAGGCCAACAAGGCCGGCGAAATGGGCAAGGGCTTTTCGGTCGTCGCCCAGGAAATCCGCCGACTCTCCGACCGCTCCATCGATTCCGCCGGCAACATCAGCGGCATGGTGCGCGACATCCAGCGGGCGACCGAGTCCTCGGCGCTCGCCATGGACAAGTCTTCGGAGGAGATCCATCACGGGGTCGCGCTGGTCGGCGACTCCAGCCAGGCGCTGGCCGCCATCCATAGCGCCATGGAGCGCATCCAGGAGCAGATGACCATGATCCTGGAATCGGTCCGCGCCCAGGCGGAGTCCGCGCGGATGGTCCAGACCACGTCCACCGAGATGCTGTCCTCCGCCAACATGGTCTCCAAGGCGGCCGGCCAGACCCGCTCGGTGACCTACGAGCTGAACGCCATGGCGACCCAGCTCGCGAGCGCCGTCTCGGTCTTCCGCGTCTGAGTGCCCCCGTGGAGGCGCTCCTCTTCACCGCCGGCGGCGGACCGTACCTGGCCCCCTTGTCGGACCTGGACGAGGTGCTGATGCCGGCGCGTCTACGCCCCCTGGCCCAGGCGCCGGGGTTCCTGGCCGGGGTGCTGGACCTGCGCGGCGCCACCCTGCCGGTGCTCGATCTGGCGGAACGCCTGGGCCGCGCGGGTCCGGCGCCCGCGGCGGGCCAGGGTCCGGACCGGCGGCGCTGGCAGCGCGGCAACCGCATCCTGTGTTTTTCCGCCGCCGGGGTGTCCCTGGGGGCGATCGTGGAGTCGGTCACGGGGATTCGCACCCTGTCAGCCGGCGCGCGCCGCGAACCGGTCTTGACCGCGGCCGGCGCCCCCGCCTTTCTGGGCGATCTGTGGCCGGTGGATGGCCGTCTGATCCAGGAACTGCGCCTCGCCTGCCTGCTCCAACCCGCGGAACTCGCCCTGCTGCGGGGCACCGCGGTGGACGGCGTATCGTGAACGACCTCACCGAGATCTTTCGCGCCGAGGCCGAGGCCAACCTCAAGGAGGCGACCCGGCTGGCACTGGCCTGCGAGCAGGCCCCGCCCGGCCGGGCCGAGGTCGAGGCCATGATGCGGGTCTTTCATACACTGAAAGGAGCCGCCCGGGCGGTGCGCTTCGATCAGGAACGGGAGATCGCCCATCGCCTGGAAGATGTGTTCCACGCCATCCTGGACGGCACCGCGCCGTTCCGCCCGGAGGTGGTCGATCTGTGCCTGCTCGCCATCGACCTGACCCGTGCCACACTGGAGGCGCGGCTGGCGGCGCTCGAACTCCCCGACCTGGCCACCTTCCTGACGCGGGTGGACGACTACCAGGCCACGCCGCTGGACGCCGCACCGCTGCCGAACCCGGCTATGCCGCAGTCGCCCGACGCGGCAGACGGAGTCGCCGGCCTCGACCTGCTGGCCATCTTCCGCCTCGAGGTGCAGGAACAGTTGGCGCAGGCGCGCGCCAGGCTCGCCGACCCGGCGGCCGACGCGGAGGCCTGGGACGCTCACCTGCGCCGCGTCTTTCATACCCTCAAGGGCGCCGCCCGCGCCGTCGGCTGCGATCCGGTGCGTGAGTTGGCCGGGGCCCTGGAGGACTTGGTCCACGGGGCGCATGAGGCGGCGGGCAGCACCACGGTCCCGGCATCGCCCGACCTGATCGCGCTCATCACCTGCGGCCTGCGCTGGATCGAGACGGCGCTGGAAGGGATCGCCGGCGGCGCCGAACCCCTACCGCTCGCCGGTTTCCTGGAACCACTCGCCCGCTACCGGGACGACGGCATCCTGCCCCCGTGCAGCCCGCCGGCTGAGCAGACCGCGGACCAGGCCGCGCCCCCGGCCCCCATCCCGTCAGCGGCCGGCGCATCCGTCGTCGGCGCAGCACCCGAGGTCCCGCCGGAGCCGACGGTCAGTGTCACGGCCGTGCCGGTCGCCGGATCCGCCGCCGCGTCCAACGGGAACCCACCCGACGAACCGCGTGTCGAGCCCGCCCCGGCGGCACGGCGTCAGGCCCGGCTCGACTATGAACAACTCGACCGGCTGCACCGGCTCTCGGGCGAACTGACGGTGGCCGTCGCGGCCCTGGCCGGGCAGCGTCACCAATTGCGGGTCCTGTCACGGACCCAGGCCCGCGCCGCGGCCCAGATCGAGCGTCTGGTCGCGGCCGCCCTGAGCGAGGACCTGGACCGCGAGACCTTGCAGGAAACGCTACGCCAGGGCGCCCAGCGGCTGTCGGCCGGCGCCGGCGCACTGGATGTGCTCACCGCGGCGCACGACCGGATGGAGGGCCGGCTGCGGCATCTGGCTGACGGCCTGGCGGACCAGGTGACCCAGGCGCGCCTGGTGCCGCTGGGGGATCTGCTGGACGACTATCCGCGACTCGCCCGCGATCTGGCCCTGGAACTGGGCAAGCGGGTCGACCTGCAACTCGAGGGGATCGACAACCGCATCGATCGAGCAGTGCTGGAGCAGTTGCGCAACCCCTTGCTGCACCTGCTGCGTAATGCGCTGGATCACGGCATCGAGCCGGTCGCGGCACGCACCGCCCAGGGTAAACCGCCGAGCGGGCGCATCCTGGTGGAGGCGCGCCAGTTCGGGTCCCGGATGCGCATCCGGGTGGAAGACGACGGCGCCGGCATCGATCAGGCGCGACTCGCGGCAGCCGTGATCGCGGCCGGCCACACCACGGCCGCGTTCTGGGCGCACATGGGGGTCGAGGAGCGGATGCAGTTCCTCTTCCTGCCGGGGCTGAGTACCGCGGCAACGGTTTCAGCCACGTCCGGGCGCGGCTTCGGGCTCGATATCGTCAAGGCCGGCATCGAGGCCGCCGGCGGCACCGTCGGCGTGCGCAGCGAACCCGGCCGCGGCACCTGCTTCGAACTGCTGGTCCCCTTGAGCCTGTCGCTTACCCGCTGCCTGCTGGTGGTGGGTGGACGCCATCCCCTGTTCGGCGATCAACGCTACGCCTTCCCCATGGGCGAGGTGGCGCGGGTGCGCCGCCTGGCCGCCGTCGACCTGCGCGAAATCGCCGGACGGCTGGCAGTACACCTGGAGGAGGAAACCCTGCCCTTGGTCCAACTCCATGCCATCCTCGGGCTGGCGCCGGTCCACGCCGACCTGGAGCGCAAACACCTGCTGGTGCTGGGTGAAGGGGATGGCCGTTGCGCCCTCCTGGTCGAGGCCGTGGTGGACGAACAGGATATGGTGTCCCGGCCGCTGGACGAGCGTCTGGGCAAGGTCGCGGAAGTCTCCGGGCTCACCCTGCTGGAGGACGGCGGTCTGGCCCTGATCCTGGATGTCCCGGACCTGCTGCAACACCTGCACGAAGGCGTCGGGCACCTGCATCCGGCGGCGGCGCGCGCGGCGCTGACGGCACCCTTGCCGGAGTTGACGCAGGGTCCCGGCCGGACGGAGGCGCCGGCGGACACGACACCGGCCCAGGTCCTGGTGGTGGAAGACTCGGTGACCGTACGGGAGGTCGAACGGCACTTCCTGGAGCAGGCCGGCTATCAGGTGACCACGGCGGTGAACGGTGTGGACGGTCTCAATAAGGCCAAGGCGGGGGATCATCGCATCCTCATCACCGACATCGACATGCCGCGCATGAACGGACTGGAACTGATCCGCACCCTGCGCGGCATCGACCGCTTCCGCCGGCTGCCGATCATCGTCGTTTCCTATAAGGACCGCACCGAAGACCGCGACCGCGCCCTGGAGGCGGGTGCGGATCGTTATGTCACCAAGTCCGAGTTCGACACCGATGCCATGTTGGCGCTGGTCGCCCAACTGCTCGCGGCGGACGGTGCCGGCGGCGGCGCCGACCCGCCGGCGCCGCGGCCCGTCTGGACCCCCGGTCGCGCACCATGAGTCCCACGACCACGCGTACCACGGATGCCGGCGCGCCGCCGGCCGGGGTGGTCATCGTCAACGACTCACCGGTCGCGCGGGCGGTCACCGCGGCCGTGATCGCCGCCGACGGCGGCTTTCGGCTGCTCGGGCAGGCGACCGGCGGCCTGGCCGGCGTGGAACTGGTCTGCCGACTACGGCCACAGTTGGTGTTACTCGATCTGCACATGCCCGATATCGACGGGGTGGAGGTCACCCGCCGCATCATGGCCACCTGCCCGACGCGTATTCTGATCTCCAGCGCAACCATTCGCAGCAATACCGCTTATCTTTTCAACGCCCTGAAACAGGGCGCGCTGGACTACACCCACACCCCGAGCCTCAAGGCGCGGCCGGGTGAGAGCGTGACCCGCGCCGACTTGCTCACGGCGGGCACCGGCCTGTTGCGCAAGATGCGCACGGTACTGAGTCTGCGGTCCGGCGCCGGCGCGGTCGCGGTGCCGCCGTCGGCCGGCAGCGCGACCCGGTCGGGCACGGCGGCGGCGCCGGCCGGGAACGCAACACACCATGCCGAGGTGCGGGTCGTCGCGGTCGGCAGCTCCACCGGGGGGCCGAGTGCACTGGCGACCTTGTTCGGCGCCCTGCCGCGCGGGCTCCCCGCGGTCTATCTGGTCTCACAGCACATCGACCCGGAGTTCACCGAAGGGCTCGCGCTCTGGCTGAGCGAGGAGACCGGGCACCCGGCGACGGTGGCCCGGGCAGGTGAGATCCCGATCCCTGGTCATGTCTACCTGGCGTGTGGGGGACGCCGCAACCTGATCCTGTCACCGGGCGGACGACTCCAATACGAATCCGCGGGCGACGCGGTCTACTGTCCCAACATCAACCGGATGTTCGCATCGCTCGCGGCCGCGGTGGCCGGTCCGCCGACAGTACCCCCGGCCGCGGGTCGAGCACCGATCTGCGGGGTGGTGCTGACCGGACTGGGTGACGACGGGGCCGAGGGTCTGGCCCTCATCAAGGCCGCCGGCGGTCGGGTGCTGGTGCAGGACCCGGCCACCGCCGTGGTGGACGGGATGCCGGGTGCACCGATCCGCCGCGGGATCGTCACCCATGGTCAGGCCCTGCCGGAGCTGGCTCGCCTGATTGCCCACTGGATCGAGGACGGACGATGAGCCGCGGACCCACGCCGCCACCGGCCGCGGATGCGCGTCCGGAGTCTCTGTCAGGATGCGTCGCCGAGCCGTTGCGCGACTGGATCCGGACCCGCACGGGCATCAGCATTACCGACCAGAACCAAGCCCCGGTCGAACTGGCGGTGCGCATCGAGGCCGAGCGCCATGGGCTGGACCCGGCCCGGTATCTGCAACGGCTCTTGAGCGGCGGACTCCCGCCCCAGGCCTTCATCGACGCCGTCGCCACCAACGAGTCCTACTTTTTTCGCGCACTGGAGCAGATGCGGGTGGTGGTGACCCGGCTGATCCCGCAGCGGCTGGCGCGGCGGCCGGGTCAGCCGGTGCGCATCCTCTCCCTGCCCTGCGCCCGCGGCGAGGAGCCCTATAGCCTCGCGATCCTATGCGAAGAACACCGCATCCCGCCGCAGTCCGTCCAGCTCGTCGGCGGCGATATCTCGGCGACCTGTGTGGCCGACGCCGGCCGCGGACTCTACAGTCCGCTGGCCCTGCGGCGCACCGACCCGGAGCTGGCCAGGCGCTGGTTCACACCGGCGGGGTCCCGCGCCTGGCAACTGGAACCGGCCCTGCTGCCGCGGGTGGAGCTGCGCCGACTCAATCTGCTGGCGGATGCCGAAGTGGTGCTGGCCCGCCGCTTCGACATCGTCTTCTGTGAGAACCTGCTGATCTACTTCGACCCCGCGACCACCGTCGATGCCCTGGCCGTGCTGGGCCGGCTGCTGGTCCCGGACGGCTGGCTGTTCGTCGATCATGCCGAATGGAATATCCCGCGGGGCGCTTTTCGGATGCAGGAGTTCGACGGCTGCGTCGGCTTCCGTCCCCCGAGTGCGCCGGCCGCGGGCGAATCCGCAGCCGGGCCGCGGGCCGGCCGGGTCACCGATGCCCCGTCCCGCGGCGCGTCGACCCCGTCTCCAACCCGGATCCCGGCCCCCCCCTTGCCAATCAAGGCCAGTGGACCCGCGGCGTCCCCGGTGCCGCGGCCGCTGCCGCGGCCGGCCAGGGCCGCCCCGGCGGCGCCGTTACGGGGATCGGCGCTGAGCACCCATCTGGCCCAGGCCCAAGTCCATTACCGCGCCAAGCGCTTTGCCGAAGCCTTGAGCGCCTTCGACGCCGTACTGACCGCCGATCCCGGCCACCCGCTCGCCCGGCTCGGCAAGGCGCGGGTGCTGGCGGACTGTGGTGAGGACTTCGAGGCGCTGGAGATCGCTGAATCACTGCTCCATGGCGCCGCGGCCGGCGGCCTGAAGCTGGCCCCGGCCGATCAGGTGGAGGCACTGGTCCTGATGGGTCTCTTGCTGCATAAGAAAGGACTGAAGGACCTGGCCCAGGGCTATCTGCGCGAAGTGAAACGGCACGACCCGCATCACCCCAGCCTGGGACTGCTGCGACCGCATCGACCAGGAGACGCGGATGCCTGAGGAAACGCCTTTGCAGACCCCGTTCCGCGTCCTGATCGTCGATGATTCACCGACCATGCGGGCCGTCTGTACCCAGTCGCTGACGCAGGCCGGCTTTCGCTGCACCGCGGCCGACGGCGCCGAAGAGGGCTACCGGCTGCTCGGTGAGGCGCTGGCAGCGGGTCAACCCTTCGACGGACTGCTGCTCGACTGGTTGATGCCGGGGATGAACGGCTGGGAGCTCCTGGAGCGCATCGCCGGGGAACGCCGCCTGGACGCACTCGCGGTGATGATCTTCACCGAACAGCCCGACGACCGGGCCTACCAGCTCGCGAGTCTGCGGCCGAACAACGACATCCAGCTCAAGGAAGACCTGACGCTTCTGCCCTATCGGATGCGCAAGTTCCTGACCACCTACAGCGAGGCCGGCGGCATGGGCGACTGGCGCGCCCGCCAGCTCCTAAAGAGCCGCGAACCGCTGGGCGGCTCCATCCTGTTCGTGGACGACTCACCGACGGTCTGCGCCAAATACGGCGACCTGCTGCGCAACAACGGTTACGCGGTCCTGATCGCCGACTCCATGGCCGCCGCCCTGGAATTGGCACGCCGCCACAAGCCGCAGCTCGCGGTGGTGGATTATTTCATGCCCGGCGGCAACGGCGATGCCCTGTGCCGCGCGCTGCTGGAGGATGACCGCACGCGCGACATCACGGTGGTGATGCACTCCCAGCGCAAAGAGGTCATCGAAGACGCCCTGGATGCCGGCGCCATCGATCTGATCTGGAAAGACGACCCGATCAACATTTTCCTGATGCGCATCGCCTCCATCATGCGCACCCTGCGGGCCAACCGGCAGGCCAAGGACCTGGATATCCTGTTCGCCGCCACCCAGGCCCTGGATATCGGGGTGATGTCGGCGACCCCGGAGGGCTTCAAGGCGTTCAATGCCACCATGGACCGGTTCGCCCGCGAGTGCGGCGGGCTCGACCGCTTCGACCCCCAGGGTGTCGCCGCCCTGCCCCATCGCTGCACCGACCGGGACGGCCGCCGCCGCGCATTCAACATCCAGAACGTCGCCGGTGAAAGCGGCGGCCGGGTGGTGCTGGTGCAGGACGTGACGGTGAGCGCCGATCAGGCCGAGGTGCTCGAGCAGGCGCGCGACCGGGCGGTGGAACTGGCCAATGCCAAGAGCCAGTTCCTGGCCAGCATGAGTCACGAGATCCGAACCCCGCTGAACGGCGTCCTGGGGATGCTGGAGCTGCTCAAGGGGACCGACATGAGTAGCGAGCAGGAACATTACGTAGACACCGGCATCAACTCGGCCGAGGGGCTGCTCGGGGTGATCGGCGACATCCTGGACTTTTCCAAGATCGATGCCGGACGCCTGGAACTGGAGCGCACCGCCTTCAACCTCCCCGAACTGGCGGAAGAAGTGATGCAGATGCTGGCCGGCAAGGCCATGAGCCAGGGTCTGGAGGCGATCTGTCACGTCGAGCCGGAGGTGCCGACCTCGGTGGTGGGGGACCCCACCCGGTTGCGCCAGGTGCTGATCAACCTGATCGGCAATGCCATCAAGTTCACCGAATACGGCGAGGTGGGCTTACGGGTCTGGCTGGACGATCCGGACCCGCTGGCGCCGCGGATCGGCTTCGCCGTATGCGATACCGGGATCGGCGTCGATGCGCCGGCGCGGGCCCACATCTTCGAAGCCTTCCGGCAGGCCGACAACAGCACCACCCGGCGCTTCGGCGGCACCGGTTTGGGGCTGGCCATCAGCAACCAGCTCGTCCAGATGATGGGCGGCACCCTGGACCTGGAGAGCACCCCTGGTCAGGGCAGCACCTTCAGCTTCGTCATCCCCCTGGAACAGGCATCCCCGGACGCGGCGGCGCCGCCCTGGCGGATGGCCGATGTCAAGGCGCTCGCCGGACGGCGCGTGCTGATCGTCGATGACAATGCCACCAACCGGCTCTATCTGCATTGCATGTGTCGCGCCTGGTCCATGATCTGCACCGAGGCGGCGGACGGGCCCCAGGCACTGGAACTGCTGATTGCCGCCCCCGGCGCCGGCCCGCCGTTCGATCTGGTGCTCCTGGACCGCAGAATGCCCGATATGGACGGACTGGAAGTCCTCACCTGGCTGCGCGCGGACCCCGGCGGTCTCGGGGTCCGGGTGGTCTTGCAGACGTCCATGGACGAGGCGGGCGAGGCGCGGCGCGCCCGCGAACTCGGTGCCGAT
>Ga0247840_10010524_pt1 | contig 11516 bp, 6 predicted proteins | sample LaCruzMarch2015__FD_192404 | JGI IMG/M metagenome (GOLD analysis project Ga0247840, IMG submission 192404) | Freshwater microbial communities from meromictic Lake La Cruz, Castile-La Mancha, Spain - LaCruzMarch2015_17m | ecosystem: Environmental > Aquatic > Freshwater > Lake | place: Spain...
TTCTTTCCGGCACCGGCAGCGACGGCACCTTAGGCGTCCGGGCCATCAAGGGCGAGGGCGGCATGGTGATGGCCCAGAACCCCGAATCCACAGAGTACGACGGCATGCCGAGGAGCGCGATCGCCACGGGCCTCGTGGACTACGAACTGCCACCGGCCGAAATGCCTGCACAAATCATGAGCTACGTTTTTCATGCCTTCGGCAAGCCACCCCGACCAGCCACGATACCCCCACCCAAAACCGAGAATGCTCTGAAGAAGATTTTCATCCTACTACGCACCCAGACGGGCCACGACTTTTCCCAGTACAAACCGAGCACAATCACTCGCCGTATCGAACGGCGCATGGCCGTTCACAAGATCGAAACAATGGACGGGTATGTCAAGTATCTCCAGCAGACCACTGTTGAGGTGGAGGCCCTCTTTCGCGACATGCTGATTGGTGTGACCCATTTCTTCCGTGATCCCGAGGCTTTCAAGGCACTGGAGGAACAGGTAATCCCGAAACTCTTTGCCGGTAAAAGCGCGAGCACGGTGATCCGAGTCTGGGTATCAGGCTGCTCCACGGGAGAAGAAGCCTATTCCCTGGCCATACTGCTTGCCGAGCGTCAGGCGGCGATGAAACAGAGTTTCCAAGTGCAGGTCTTCGCCACCGACATTGACAGTCAGGCGATTGCCACCGCCCGCGCCGGACTTTATCCTGCCAGTATCGCCGCCGACATATCGCCGGAACGGCTGTCTCGCTTTTTTACCGCCGAGCCCGGAGGCAGCTTTTACCGTATACACAAGGGCATACGCGACATGCTGGTCTTTTCCGAACACAATGTGATCAAAGACCCGCCCTTTTCCAAACTCGACCTGATAAGCTGCCGCAACCTCCTGATCTACCTGAGCGGAGAGTTGCAGAAGAAGCTCATGCCGATATTTCACTATGCCCTTAATCCGGGAGGCTACCTGTTTCTGGGTACGTCCGAAACCACAGGGGAGTTCGTTGACCTCTATAATCCGTTGAACCGCAAGGAGAAGATTTATCAACGCAAGGACGATATGCACAGTACCCAGCGCGCTACCCTGGGCAGGTTCTTACCGCCCACGACGGCTGTTCATGCCACCGCCCCGCGTACCACTGGCAAGACTGTGTTCCCGGTGAAACTGTCGCTTCGCGAACTGGCGGAGCAGGCGCTTATGCAGCAGGTCGCCCCTGCTGGCGCACTCGTCAACGAGAAGGGCGACGTCCTCTATCTCCACGGCCGAACCGGGATGTATCTGGAACTGGCTCCCGGTAAGGCCGACGTCATCAATATCCTGAAGATTGCCCGCGAAGGATTGCGGCATGAACTGACCGCAGCCCTGCACAAAGCCAAAGCAATACAGCAAGTCGTGCGCCACCCGGGTCTTCGCGTCAAGACCAACGGGGACTACACAATGGCAAACCTCACCGTCCGCCCGGTTGTGCCAGGTCACGCCGCGACATCTGAGTCACCCCTGTACATGGTCATCCTGGAGGAAGCTCCACCGTTACCCCCGGAGCAAGGACAACACACCCCTCCGAAAGGCATCGCAGGAGCGCATGGTCCCGATGGGGATACCAACGCCCGCATCGAAGCACTCCAAAATGAGCTGCGGGCCAAGGAGGAATATCTCCAGGCTGCCACCGAGGAACAGGAGACAGCCAATGAGGAACTCAAATCTTCCAATGAGGAGATGCAGTCGGTGAACGAGGAACTGCAATCCACCAATGAAGAGCTGGAGACCTCGAAGGAGGAATTGCAGTCGGTCAACGAGGAGCTTGTCACGGTGAATGCCGAACTGCAAAACAAGGTGTCTGACCTGTCGCGCAGCAATAACGACATGAACAACCTGCTCGCCGGTACTGGCATTGCCACGGTTTTCGTGGACAATAAAATGCACATTCTCCGTTTTACTCCCGCCGCCACACAGATTATCAACCTGATCCTGAGCGATATTGGCAGACCGGTAGGCCACATCGTCTCCAATCTGGTGAACTATGACCGCCTGGTGGCAGATGTTCAGTCGGTATTCACCACGCTGATTCCCAAAGAGGCGGAAGTCCAGACCAAGGAAGGCAACTGGTACAAGCTCACCATCCGGCCCTATCGCACGCTGGACAACGTGATCGAGGGGGCAGTGGTCACTTTTATGGACATCACGGAGGTAAAGCGGGTAAAAGATGCGCTGCAAAAAGCCAATGATATGCTCCGCCTGGCCGTCGTTGTGCGCGATGCCCACGATGCAATCACGGTACAGGATATGGAAGGCCGCATCATCGCCTGGAACCCGGCCGCGGTCCGTATGTACGGCTGGAGCGAAGCCGAGGCGCTTACGATGAACGCCCGTGACCGGATTCCCGAGGAGTTGCGCGAGGAAGCGTTGGGCAAGGTGCACGAGCTCAGTCAGGCGAAAATCCTGGCGCCCCATGAAACCCAGCGCATCGCCAAAGATGGGTCCATCGTGAACGTTTCCATCGTCTCAACCGCTTTGGTGAACGAATCAGGGCAGATGTATGCAATCGCGACCACGGAGAGAACGACGGGCACCACGTAAGGGGGGGACACGTAATGTCGGGAAAAAAATCCGTGGCCAATCCAGCGGACGAACTGCGCAAGCAGGCGGAGCAGATCGCCAGGGAGCAGAGTATTCAGAAACCGGAAAACCTGGAAAGTCTCACCACAGAGGAAATCAGACAAACACTCCACGAGCTGCGCGTGCATCAGATCGAACTGGAGATGCAGAACGACGAACTGCGCCTGACGCAGATAGAACTGGAAAAGGCGCAGGCGCGCTACTTCGACCTCTATGATCTGGCACCGGTGGGATACTGCACGGTCAATGAGAACGGTCTGATCCGGGAGGCCAACCTGACCGCCGCGACCATGCTGGGCGTGACCCGAAGCGCACTTGTCAGGAAGCCGTTGACGCATTTCATCTTCAAGGAAGACCAGGATATTTATAGATACCATATAAAGCTCGGGGAAGCTGCCTCAAGACTGGAATATGGTGATGCACAATCCCTTGAAGCGGTGACGTGCGATCTGCGGGTGGTAAGAAAGAATGGGACGCTTTTCTGGGGTCGTCTGACGATGACCGTCGCATCGGAAGACGAGGGTACAAACGTCTATCGCGTTGTATTGAACGACATCACCGAACGTAAACTCCAGCAGGATGAACAAGCACTTACCGCACAACTTATTGTGTTGGTCAACACGCCGGGAGATTTCCGTTCCCGCATGGCGGACCTGACTGCTTCCCTACAAGGCTGGTCGGGGTGCGAAGCTGTCGGTATCCGGTTACGCGACGGCGACAACTATCCTTATTACGAAACTTGCGGCTTCCTGCCATCTTTCATCCAGGCGGAAAGCCACCTCTGTGCATACGACCGTGACGGCAAAATCCTGCGTGATGACACGGGCAACCCCATCCTCAAATGTATGTGCGGAAACATTTTGCGTGGCCGGTTCGATCCAGCAAAGCCGTTTTTTACCACCCATGGAAGTTTCTGGTCCAATAACACCAGTGCGCTGCTTGCCAACACCACCGAAACTGACCGCCAGGCCCTCACGCGCAACCGGTGCAATGGCGAAGGGTATGAGTCGGTCGCGTTGATTCCCCTGCGTACCAGCCAGCAGGTATTCGGATTGCTGCAATTCAACGATCGCCGTCCGGACCGTTTCTCTGCCGGCATGATAGAGCATTTTGAACGCATGGCCGACAGCCTGAGCATTGCCCTGGCTCAACGTCAAGCCGATGAAGCGCTGCAGGACCGGGAGGAAAAATACCGGCATCTTTTTAACAATGCCGAAGTTGGCATATTCAGGACGAGGCTTGACGGGTCCGAGGTTCTCGAAGTGAACCGCAGGTTTCTCGATATCGTCGGCATGACTCTGGAGGAGACGATTGGAAAACCGTCGGTAAATCTCTGGGCGGACCCGAAAGAACGCGCAGAGATGGCCAAAATGCTTGTTGCGAACGGCAGCATCTCGGGATTTGAATATAAAATGCTGAACAAACGGCATGGCGATGTCAGAAATTGCCTCACCTCCCTCCGGCTTTACCGGGAGCAGGGCATACTGGAAGGGTCAATTCTCGACATCACCGATCAAAAGCATGCCGAGGAGGCAAAGAGAAACCTGGAAGAGCGTCTGCACAATGCAGAGAAGATGGAGATGATGGGAAAACTGGCAGGACGTGTCGCTCATGATCTTAACAATGTGCTCGGCGTGCTTTCGGGATACTCGGAACTGCTGGCGGACCGGATCCCGGCAGACAGCCCACTCAGGACATTTGCCAACCATATTCTGCAGTCCAGCGAAAAAGCCGCCACCATTGTCGAAGATTTACTGACATTAACGAGGCGGGGTGTCAGGATCATGGAGTTGGTAAGAATCAACAAGATTATTACCAATCTCATGACGACCCCTGAATTTGACAAGCTGGTGGCATATCACCCCAGTGTTATTGTAACGGCAGATTTAGCAAAAGATCTGCTCAATATCAGCGGTTCACCGGTTCATCTTGAAAAAGCGATTTTCAACCTGGTGTCGAATGCGGCGGAAGCTATTGTCGGCGACGGAAAAGTTACCATTAAGACAGAGAACTGCTATCTCGACAAAGCAGTCGAAGGCAACCAAACTGTCAGGGAAGGTGAATATGTCGTCCTGACTGTGACGGATACGGGCAAGGGGATTCCCGCTTCTGAATTGAAAGCTATTTTTGAACCATTCTATACCAAGAAAGCCATGGGGCGGAGCGGGACCGGACTGGGTCTGGCAATCGTTTTAGGCACCGTTCAAGATCACAATGGCTATATAGACGTGCAGAGTATTGAGGGCAAAGGCAGTACCTTCACACTCTACTTTCCTGCAACTAAGGAGTCGGCTGAAGAGGCGCCACAGATGCCGATGGAGCAGTACCTGGGTCATGGGGAGTCAGTTCTGGTAGTTGACGACGTGCAAGATCAGAGAAACGTGGCAACCGCCATCCTCACGCAACTTGGCTACCGGGTGCATGCTGTGTCCAGCGGTGAAGATGCAGTAGAATATCTCAAAGGCAATAAGGCCGACATTCTGGTTTTGGATATGATCATGGAGCCGGGAATTGATGGTTTGGATACCTATAAGCAGATTCTGGAGATCAATCCGCACCAGAAGGCAATTATCGTCAGCGGTTTTTCTGAAACCGATCGAAGCAAGGGAGCGCAGAAACTGGGGGCTGGGCTATATGTCAAAAAACCCTATCTGAAGGGAAAGATCGGGCTGGCAATACGCAACGAATTGGCAAGAAAATAGCTGGCGGCAAATCGAAGAGTACAAACGAAAAGTGTCGATTTTTTGCAATGTTGGCAGTGTTTGTTTGTAGGTAGCGGCGAGGGATGTTCGCGTTGACTGATTCTATGCTGTACGGGATGAAACGTGGAAATGAAACGTGGAAATACTTGACAGCATGTTTCCTGTTCGGGTAGGATTCTAGCGTGCTTCCTTGTAGTCAATAAAACGCCTACCTCGACGGAAATGCTCGCTTTCGATTGGAAAGCAATGCCTGTCGACCCTAAATATAACTGACTTTACTTGGGAGTAAAGTAACAGGTCACACATAAACGAACCTTTCTGATTCTCATATTTTTTTATCATCTTTGGATATTTTGGGGTGGAATAATGTTTAGGGGAATCCATAATAAGACCGGCTGCTTGAATAGGCCCCCTCCTGCCAACGGCAGTAGCTACCCCCCCCCCCCCCACTTATCTTAACTTGCTGTATTTACATAGTAATAATTCAATTCAATATTTCCGAAAGTCCATACATTGACCCAGTACAGCTAACGTGGTTTTTGGGTGGAATACCAACTATCTCAAAGGGCAAGACATGGCAACTTTGAACAGTAGCAACTTCTTAGAGCGATCGAAACAGACTCTGCCCCTTTTCCTTGCCCTGATTGCCGCAGGTCTCGTGGGCAACTATTTCAAGTTTCCGATCTTCCTCAATATCGACTTTCTCTTCGGCAGCATCTTCGCCATGCTGGTCTTGCAGTTCTTCGGGCTGGGCCGGGGTATTCTGGCGGGCGCCATCATCGCCTGCTACACCTGGTTCCTTTGGAATCACCCATACGCCATCATCGTTCTGACCGCCGAGGTGGCGGTTGTCGGCTGGCTGATGGAGCGCCGCAAAATGGGGATGGTCCTGGCCGATACGCTCTACTGGCTCATCATTGGCATGCCGCTGGTCTATCTTTTTTACCACCTCGTCATGCATGTTCCTCCCAGCAATACCTATATTGTCATGACCAAACAGGCCGTGAACGGCATTGCCAATGCCCTGGTCGCCCGGCTGATATTTACCGGTTTCACCCTCCGATCACGCTCATCACTGACGTCGTATCGCGAGATTGTCTATAACATGCTGGCCTTTTTCGTATTGTGTCCGACGCTGATCCTGCTGGCGCTGGGCAGTAGGACCGATTTTACCGCAACCGACCTCCGTATTCGCACCTTGCTAATGCAGGAGATAAAGCAAGACGCTCTGCGCCTGGAAACCTGGATATTGAACAGAAAGTCTGCAATTCTCAATCTGGCCGAGATGGTGGCATCGCGATCCCCGCAACAGATGCAACCCTATTTAGAGCAGGCAAAGAAGTCGGATCTCAACTTTCTGCGGATCGGACTGCTGGACAGAGAGGCAACAACCACTGCCTACTTTCCGCTGATCGATGAGCTGGGACACAGCAACATAGGCAATAACTTTGCTGATCGTCCCTTCATGCCTGAGTTCAAACGAACTCTCAAACCGATGCTCACGGAAGCCGTCATTGGCAGGGTTGGCACCCCAAAGCCAATCGTATTGATGCTTGCGCCAGTGATCATTCGTGGAGAATACAGTGGCTATGTAGCCGGGACCCTGAGTCTGGAGCAGATACGGGAATATATGGATAAGAGTGCGGATGAAAATTCCATGCTCTACACACTGCTCGATAAAAACGGCAACATCATTATGACCAACCGCACCGATCGAAAGGTCATGTCGCCCTTTGGGCGCGGCCAAGGGTCTTTGAATCTTCTTGATGATAAAAGGATCCGTCAGTGGGTGCCGACGCTGCCCCCCAACATCCCTATCTCGGAGCGCTGGAAGCAATCGTTCTATGTCGCGGAAACCGCCATCGGCGACCTGGCAGAATGGAAACTGATCCTCGAGCAACCGGTGGCGCCATTCCAGAAAACGCTCTACGAAAACTATACCGGAAAACTGACCCTGCTCTTCCTGATCTTGCTCGGAGCGCTTGCGCTGGCGGAATTTTTGAGCCGCAAGATTGCTATTACACTGGAACAGCTCCGCATGCTGACACACGCGCTGCCGCTCAGGCTGGCGACGGATGGCCAAGAAATCACCTGGCCGGAAAGCGGCATTAAAGAGGCAAATCACCTGATCAGCCATTTTAGGGAAATGGCTGATTCACTTTTAGAGCAGTTTCTCGCGACCAGACAGATCAATGAATCCTTGGAGCAGCGGGTGGAGGAGCGGACGGAGGCGCTAAAATTAAGCAACGAACGTTTAGCAGACGCCCAAATATTCGCAAGGATTGGCAACTGGGAGGCAGATCTATCTACCAACGAGCTCTACTGGTCACAAGTAATATTCGATATTTTTGGCTTCGATTCTAAATCTTTCAAACCCAGCGTAAGTGCATTTCATAAGGCTGTCCACCCCGACGATAAGAGCATAGTCCTTGAAAGCGAAAAGCGCTCGGAGCAGACGGGATTGCACGATGTCGTGCATCGAATTATCCGTCCAAACGGCGAAGTCCGCTTCGTTCACGAGTTGGCTAAACGATACACTGATGATAATGGCAACCTGGTCAAATTGCGCGGTACGGTGCAGGACATCACCGAGCGAGGGCAAGCGGAGGAGAAGATACGCCAAGCCAATATTCTCCTGGACTCTATTATTGAGAATATCCCGAACACTATCTTCCTCAAAGATGCCAAGGAACTCCGGTTTACCCTGTTCAACCGCGCGGGGAGGAATTGACTGGTTATTCAAGAGATGACCTGATGGGGAAAAACGATTACGATTTTGTTCCAAAAGAGCAGGCAGATTTCTTCATGGAAAAAGACCGGGAGGTTTTGTGCGGAAAGGGTGTTGTAGATATTCCGGAAGAACCTCTTCAGACACGTAACAAGGGAGTCCGCACCCTGCATACCAAAAAGGTGCCTATCCTGAACGCGAAGGGAGAACCCGAATACCTGCTGGGGATCTCCGAGGACATCACCAAGCGCAAGCAGATGGAAGAGGCGCTGGAGGAAGAGCGCAGACGACTCCAACAGGCACTGGATGAGGTCAGGACATTGCGCGGTATCCTACCTATCTGTGCATACTGTAAGAAGATCCGCGACGATGAGGGTTACTGGAACCAAGTGGAGAAATATGTCAGCGACCACACCGAAGCCAAGTTCAGTCATGGTATTTGTCCGACCTGCTTTGAGAGGGAAATGAAGGGGATAGAAGCATAGCGGCATATCCAAAATTCGCAATTGCAAATCAAGCTAAGTGTTTTTGTGCGGAGGAAAGGTTATGGATAAAGAGATGAATATCCTTCTGGTTGACGATTTTGCCAACATGAGGAAGTTGATCCGGAATCTTTTAAGACAGGTGGGATATAGAAACGTCGTGGAGGCGGAAGATGGCGTATTGGCCTTTAAGACGATAAAATCCCAGAAGATCGATTTCATCATTTCCGACTGGAATATGCCCAACATGACGGGGCTTGAGCTTTTGAAGGCCGTCCGGGCCGACGCGGAAATATCAGCCACGCCTTTCCTCATGGTAACGGCCGAGGCCATTCAGGACAATGTCGTTGCCGCATTTAAGGCCGGGGTCAGCAATTACATTGTCAAACCTTTTACCGCCGAAGTCCTGAGGGAGAAGATTGCCAAAATCATAGAAAAAATGGGTTTCAATCGGTAATCTTCAATCTTGCAGGATCAAACTGGCCGAGGAGTTGTAGGTGCACACGCTAGCTGCACGAGTTTTTTCGGCCGAATCTTTCCGGTTGAAAGCTGCTACAAAATCAAATCGACCCTCCTCAACGACTTCAATAAATAGTCGTTCAATCTCACCATGATAAATGCTACAAAAAATCCCATGCAGATCACAGCCGCTATCGGAAAAAGAAAATGGTACAATAACGGCCAGCGACGTGATAAAGTTCTTGCCGGTAAAAATTGTGGAGGGCCATAAATAAATTATCTACTGATAATAGTCACATAAGAATGAACTCGTTAATAACGAACAGTTACAATCTGGTCATTACGGAGAGAGCCAAATAATTTGACCGATATTTTTTTTGAGGGGGAAGCGGCCTGAGCTGGAATGATGCATGCGTTGCGTAGGTAGTCGGATGGTTAATAAATCGTCATCAATGTGCCGGACAAGCTGCTTTATTGATAGAATAACTTTGACGAAAATTGAAAGGGAGGTACAGCATGATTTACGTTATCGCCACTATCGAGCTAGCAGAAGGAAAACGGGCTTTATATCTCGAAGAACTCGGCAAGATTATTCCACTTGTAAGATCTGAGAACGGATGTCTCGAATACGGTCCATCAGCGGATGTGCCTACAGGCATACCGGTACAGGAACCGATCAATGAAGGTACCATTACCATTATTGAGCGCTGGTCAGATGTTGATGCCCTGAAAATTCATCTGACGGCTCCCCACATGCTGAGCTATCGGGAAGCGGTAAAGGATTATGTGAAGCTCGTCAGGATAAGAGTTTTATCGCCCTTGTAGAATCAAATCCTATTGAAGTAGGTTTTCATATGGAACTTCTCATTACATATTTGGGAAAACAGTTTGAAAATCCGTTTGTCCTTGCATCAGGTCCACCAACGGCAAACGCAGAAATGATCAGCCGTGCTTTTGAAGCAGGCTGGGCAGGTGCTGTTGTTAAAACGCTCATTCGGGAGCCAGTGCATAATCTTCAAAACCGTTTTGCCAGTATAAAATCAGGTAAAAGCATATTTGCTTTTGAAAACATTGAACTTTTAAGTGAACAACCGCCTGATCGCTGGTATCAGGATATTGCCATATTGAAAAAGCGCTTCCCTGATAAAGTCGTCATTGCCAGTATCATGGGAGATGCGCGAAGCAGAGACTCTTGGGTCGAGCTTACCTTGGGCTGTCAGGATGCCGGTGCTGATATTCTCGAACTGAACTTTTCATGTCCTCATGGCTACCCTGAGAAAGGAAAAGGAGCGGCTATTGGTCAGAACGCAGAATATTCAGCTTCCATTGTTGAATGGTTGAAAGCGGATGGTCGGATCAGAATTCCTCTCGTACCTAAGTTGACAGCAGCAGTATCTGATATTTCTTTTATTGGCGAAGCTGTTTCTCATGCTGGTGCTGATGGGATCTGCGCAATCAATAGCTTCTCATCCCTGATGGGGATAGACCTAAAAACCCTGCGACCAAAACCATCGGTTAACAAATTGAGCACTTATGGGGGTTATTCTGGAGCTGGATTAAAGCCCATTGCCCTCCGTTGCGTCAGCCAACTCGTAAAGGACCCGGGACTTCCCGTTATGGGTTGTGGTGGAATTACCACCGGCTATGACGCGGCTGAGTATATCCTTATAGGCGCACCGATTGTCCAAGTCTGTACTGAGGTCATGCTCAAGGGATATGCCATTGTCACCCGGATGCTCGATGACTTGCGGTCCTTCATGGAGGATCATCGGTTTTCAAAGATCGAGGATTTTATTGGTTTGAGCAACAAGAACATCCGCCACTTTTCAGAACTCGATAATGAAGACCGTATGAAGGCGCATATCGAATTAGAGAAATGCAATGGCTGTCAACGATGCTACGTCTCCTGCAAAGACGGTGCTTATCAGGCGATCAGGATGGAAAATGATAAAGCCCTTGTCTTGGAGGATTTATGTGCTGGATGTTCTTTATGCATTCAGGTCTGTCCAATGGAAGCTATCAGTTTCGTTGCATGTGAACCCTAAAGGTTGGATATTTGAAATTTCTAATTTTCGGAGAAAAGTCAGCTCGCGGAAAAAGAATCTTTGCCGCCATCAACATTTTTCAGAAAAATTTGGAAAATAGTTTTTTGACCGGGAAGTACGTGTGATCAGCTCAACCCCAACTCAAGCCGGAGCATGGGGCTTATGTAAATATCCCCCAATCCAATGGTGCTGCCACTCTGAGTCAGATGGATCTGAAATTGTCCCTCCTCCAGCACAGAATAAATTCATCTGAACAGAAACTGAATAATTTGACCAGCAGGTTGAAAGACAGAATATTTAGCGATGTCGTCTGATAGATTATAAATGTTATACAGTTACAAATGTTCGCCGCGACGAACTATCCCCTCTCACTCATCTTCTACAGTTGCCAAAAAATAGTTCCACCATTTTAGATAGATATCTGCCTTGGGAAAGTTCTTGGCACCACACTTTGCTCTTTGACAACATGTTTCGTGTCATGTCACCTCCCGGATCGT
>Ga0247840_10010535_pt1 | contig 11507 bp, 8 predicted proteins | sample LaCruzMarch2015__FD_192404 | JGI IMG/M metagenome (GOLD analysis project Ga0247840, IMG submission 192404) | Freshwater microbial communities from meromictic Lake La Cruz, Castile-La Mancha, Spain - LaCruzMarch2015_17m | ecosystem: Environmental > Aquatic > Freshwater > Lake | place: Spain...
TGCCGGGCTGATCTTGTTGAGTTGCACAAATGCTGTAGTAGCAATTTGGTCATTGTCTGTGCCCAGCGTGGCTGTGGGTGCTGTGGGTGTGCCTACAAAAGCTGGACCAACAATAACAAATTCTGTGGTTGCAATTTGTGTGTTGGCAGTACCGGGCGTGGCAGTGGGTGCTGTGGGCACACCTGAAAATGCCGGACTGGTCTTGTTGAGTTGCACAAATGCTGTGGTGGCCACTTGTGTGGTGTTGTTGTTGACTGCGGCTGTGGGTGCTGTGGGCACACCTGAAAATGCAGGGCTGGCCTTTTCACCTTGCACAAACGCTGTGGTAGCCACCTGTGTGGTATTTGTGCCTGGCGCAGCAGTGGGTGCTTCTGGCACACCGGTAAATATTGGACTGGCACTTACAAAAGCTGTGGTAGCAATTTGTGTTGTGCTAGTTCCCGGGCTGGCTGTGGGTGCTGTGGGCACACCAGTAAACGCAGGGCTGGCTTTTTCGCCCTGAACAAATGATGTGGTAGCCACTTGTGTGGTATTTGTGCCAAAGCTGGCAGTGGGTGCTGTGGGCACACCAGTAAATGCAGGACTGGCTTTTTCGCCCTGCACAAACGCTGTGGTAGCCACTTGTGTGGTATTTGTACCTGGTGTGGCAGTGGGTGCTGTGGGCACACCAGTAAACGCAGGGCTGGCTTTTTCTCCTTGCACAAACGCTGTGGTAGCCACTTGTGTGGTATTTGTACCAAAGCTGGCAGTGGGTGCTGTGGGCGTGCCTGAAAATGCGGGACTAGCTTTTTCGCCCTGCACAAACGCTGTGGTAGCCAACTGTGTGCTGTTGTTCAGCGTGGCAGCAGTGGGTGCTGTAGGAATACCAGTGAATATGGGACTGATTTTTTGAGCCTGCACATAGTCCTGTGTGGCCAAGGCCACAAACACATTGGCTGTGCTGTAGGTGCTGATTTCATCTGTAGAACTGTTGTACCACAGTTGTCCCAGCACTGGTTGTGTGGGTGCAGCAGGGCTGGCAAAATTTTCTAGTAAAAACACAAAATTTTCGTTTTGAAAATCACCAAAATTTGTTACAGCTCGCCCAATCAGAGCCAAATCAGTGGCAGATGTGTTTATAGTGCCGTCACCGACCACAGCCACAATCTGCCCACGACTATTATTGACGATATATGCCATTGATCACTCCCATTGCAAGTATTTAGCACAATAGAAGTTTTGGTAAATAGCATACTGGAACACAAACATGGCACAAGAAATCATCAGCATTGGAACCACTGCCAACGATGGCGCAGGCGACCCCATTCGCACAGCATTTGGCAAAACCAACAACAACTTCAGTCAGCTGTTTGCTGCTGGTGGGGTCAGCGGTATCAGCAACGGTACCAGCAACATCAACATACTCAACAGCGGCGCCATACTAATGAGCCCGCAGGGCGTGGCCAACGTGATAGCTGTTACTGCCACAGGAGCCACGGTGACTGGCACACTAATTGGCAACACAGCTATTTCAGCTGTGGGCAACATCACAGCTGGGCAATTTTTCATAGGCAACGGAAGTCAACTAACCGGTGTGACATCTGTGGCAGCCGCAGCACTCATAACCGGCAACACACTCAGTTCCAACGTTACAGTCAGTAGTTTGACCACAGTGGGCACACTGGGCACACTCAGTGTCACAGGCAATGTGCGCGGTGGCAACTTGGTCACTCCTGGTGCAGTATCAGCTGCAGGCGACATAGCTGTGGCCACAGTAAATGCCGGGCAGGATGTCAATGCTGCAGGCAATGTCACAGGTGGCAACTTGGCCATCACTGGTCTAATCACAGTGGGTGACACAGTGAGTGCAGTGGGCAATGTCACAGGCAACTATTTCATTGGCAATGGATCACAATTGTCAGGTATCGCCGTGAGCTCCAATGCAGCCTTGCTCACTGGTGCCACACTCAGTGCCAATGTGACCACCAGCAGTTTGACCACAGTGGGCACACTGAACTTTCTCAATGTGAGCAATGCCCTGGGCGGCAATGGTGCCATCAGCAGCAACACAGTCACAGCTGGTCAGACCATGGTGGCCACCGGTAATATCACCGGCGGCAACATCAACTCAGTAGGCCTGGTATCAGCCACGGGCAATGTGATTGCAGGTGTAGATCTGTCAGCTGTGGGCAACATAGCCACAGCAGCCAACATTGCTGGTGGCAACATTGAAGCAGCCACACAGTTGGCGTCACTGGGAGTGATCACAGCAGTAGGCAACGTCATCGGTGGTAATATACTCACTGCAGGTGCCATCACTGCCACAGGCAACTTGGTAGGCGGTAATGTGCTGGGTGGAGCCAATGTCAATGCTACCACACACACAGGTACCACAGTGTCAGTCTCAGGCAACATCACCGGAGGCAATTTGGTTACAGCTGGTCTAGCCAACGTGGCTGGCAACATAGATGGTGGCAATGTTCGCACACCAGGAATAATATCGGCCACGGGCAACATCACTGCACCAAATTTCATTGGCAACGTGGTAGGCAACATTTCAGGCAATTTATCAGCACCGGGTGCCAATACTCAAGTGGTGTTCAACGACTTGGGCACAGCCAATGCCACTGCCAATTTGACCTTTGACAAAACTACCAATGCACTCACAGCCACAGGCACCATCACAGGCGGCAACATAGCCACAGGCGGCACAGTGAGTGCGGCTGGCGACACAGTGTTGGCCGGGAATCTTGCAGTGGGGGGCAGTACCAGCTATTTGAATGCCACAAATGTGGCCATCCAAGATCCTATCGTTGGTGTGGGCCGTGGAGCCAACAATGCTGCTTTGGCCAGCAATGACGGCTTTGATCGTGGCCAGCAGTTGTTTTATTACAGCACTGCAGAAAAATCAGCATTCATAGGCTACGATCAAAGTGCAGGCAAATTGATTGCTGCTCAAGAAGTAGGTATCACTAGTGAAGTGGTCACAGTCAGCAGCTATGGTACTTTTTTGGTAGGTGCATTGGAAGCTGCCACGGTCAGTGCTACCGGCAACATCACAGGTGGCAATGTGCTGGGCGGAGCCAATGTCAATGCTACCACTCATACAGGCGCTACAGTTTCGGTAACCGGCAACATCACTGGTGGTAATTTAAACGCCACAGGATTGAGCCTGAGTGGCAATGTGGTATCAGCCATTGCTACCACAGCCAACATCACTGGTGGCAATGTTATTTCTACCACAGCGGTGAGTGCGGTGAGTGTGACAGCCACTGGCAACATTACAGGTGGTAATGTGCTGGGTGGAGCCAATGTCAATGCTACCACTCACACAGGTACCACTGTGAGTGTGACAGGCAACATCACGGGTGGCAACTTGGTCACATCAGCTGCGGTCACTGCTGCAAGTGTGTCAGCTTCGGGCAACATCACGGGTGGCAACTTGGTCACATCAGCTGCGGTCACTGCTGCAAGTGTGTCAGCTTCGGGCAACATCACGGGTGGCAACTTGGTGGGCACACTCAACGGATCAGGCGCCAACGTGTCAAGTATCAGTGCCACCAACATCTCATCAGGTACCTTGGCGCAGGCACGCTTGGCCAATGCGTCAGTGACGCTGGGATCAACCCCACTCACACTGGGTGCCACTGTGACCACCATAACAGGATTGAGCAGTGTGTCAGCCACAGCATTCACAGGTGCATTGACAGGAGCAGCCACCACAGCTGGCACAGTGACCACAGCGGCACAGCCCAATATCACGTCAGTGGGTACCTTGACCAGTGTGAGTGCCACAGGCAATATCACAGGTGGCAACATCAACACCGCTGGCATTGTTAGTGCTGCAGGCAACAGTGTGTTTTCTGGCTCGTACATAGTGATTCCTACCAATTCCACCAATGCTATTGAGGCCTCAGTGACCACAGTTGGTGCTTTTTATTACAACACCAGCAATGCTGTGCTTAGAATTCGCGGCAACTCCAGTTGGGTAAACGCATAACGCCATGGCACAACCCATCTGGATCACACCTGCTGGCAGTTTGGGCATCATACCCGAGGGCGTATTCTACCAGCAAACACTGTCGGCCTATGACCCTGTGCCTGAACCTGGCACAGAGGTGTACTATCAGGTCATAGCCGGACGCTTGCCTGCAGGTGTGCAATGCAGTCTAACTGGGCTGGTGGCCGGTGTGCCGCAGGCCATTGCCAGCTTGCAGGGTGTGCCACAACTGGTCAATCGCAATGAAACCAGCAAGTTCACAGTGCGGGCCTACACTGAAAATGAAGCCACTGGTGCTGTGCTTCGCATAGCTGATCGCACGTTCACACTCACTGTGTCAGGCAATGATGTGCCTGAATTTATCACCCCTGTGGGCTCATTTGATGTCTCAGACACTGCGACATTTGTGGCAGCCATCAATGGCACTGAACTTGTGGTAAGTGCAGTCACAACCGGACCCATTGTGAATGGCATGTCACTGCGTGGCATTGGTGTTGTGCCTGGCACTACCATTGTGAACACTGGCACTGCCAACGGAGGTATAGGCACATATACCGTGAACATCAGTCAAAACAATCTGGGCGCTACAATAACTGGCTGGGTAGGCACCTACTATGATGGTGATCTTGTGGATTTGACCTTTGAAACCACCAATCAAGATCCCAACGAAACCATCACTGTGCGACAAGTGGCAGGAGAACTGCCTCTCGGGCTCACTCTCACCACAGCCGGCCGGTTGTTTGGCTACATACAACCTGCAGCCGACGTCACACAGCCCGCTGGCTACGATCTCACGCAAGTTGACACTGTGCCTTATGATTTTGTGGTAGAAGCCATCAACAAAAACTATCAGTTTACTCTGGAAGTCACTGATGGCAAAAGCAGCAATCTCAGAACTTTTACCATATATGTGTACAACAAAGATGACCTCACGGCCGACAACACAGAAGTCACCAGTGACAACACTTTTGTCACCGCAGATGTCAACGTAGATCGCAGCCCGTTTTTGCTGAATGCCCAACCCAGTGATCTTGGTCGAGTGCGTGCCGACAACTATTTTGCCTATCAATTTCGGGCCAACGACTATGACACTGTGGGACTGGTGTATTCTATTTCTGTAAATCAAGGCGAAGGTTTACCGCCAGGACTTACACTGGATCCCACCACCGGCTGGTACTATGGATTTATTCCTGATCAAGGACTGGTGGAAGTCACTTACAGTTTCAATATCACTGTGAGTCAGGTCAGCAATCCCACGGTGGTCAGTCAACCATATCCTTTTACCATTACCATTATTGGTCAGTCTGATACGGAATCTCTCTGGATCACACCCCCAGATCTTGGCTCAATAGAAAATGGCGCAACCAGTCTGCTCCAAGTTCAAGCTGTGAACCGTGGCGGCACTGTGTTGAGCTATAGACTCAAAAGTGGTGCATTCAACGAACTGCCGCAGGGTCTGCAACTGTTGCCCTCAGGTGAAATAGCCGGACGAGTCACATTCAACACCTTTGCAGTGGATCTGGGCTTTACCACATTTGATCGAACTCAAAGCAACATAACCGGAGTGGAAGAAACCACATTTGACAGTGAATTTGTGTTCACTGTCAATGCCTATTCTGAAAGCAGCACACAAGATATATTCAATGTGGCCAGTGTCACAGTGATCAACGGCGGATCAGGCTACAGCAGCCTTAATTTGCCTACACTGGCGTTTTCATCTCCAGTGGGTGCCACATCAGTCACAGCCACAGCCACAGCAGTGGTCAGTGGTGGCGCAATTACGTCTGTGATTGTGACTGGCCAAGGTGCTGGATACACAGTGCCGGCCACACTGACAGTGACACAAGGATTTGGCGGTACCGGTGCTGTGCTTGAACCAGTGATGCAGGTCACTGGTGCACTGGATGCAGTGTCGGTGTTTCGCACATTCAATCTACGCCTGATCCGTGAGTACAATTATCCTTATCAAAATCTGTATGTGGTAGCACAGCCGCCGGTGAATGATCGACTGCTGCTGAACAGCCTGTTGACCAACCAGGAAATTTTTGTGCCTGCCTACATATATAGACCTGATGATGCCAACTTTGGAGTCAGCACTGCTGTTGAGTACGAGCATGCTGTGGGTCTAGCACCAGAAACCATTGATACCTATGTTAGTAGTTTGTATCTTAATCACTACTGGAAAAATCTCATACTGGGCAGCATTGAAACTGCACAGGCCTTGGATGACAATGGCGATGTGGTATATGAAGTGGTGTACAGCCGGGTCATTGACAATCTGCTGAACTCAGCAGGAGACAGTGTGAGCAAGATTGTGAACTTGCCCTATGCCATCACTGACCCCAGCGATGGCAGCACATCTGTCACACAGGTATATCCCAACAGTTTGATCAACATGCGAGATCAAGTGATTGATGTGGTGGGACAGATATCCACCAAGCTGCCACTATGGATGACCAGCAAGCAGTCCAATGGACGGGTGTTGGGGTTTACACCAGCCTGGGTGATTTGCTATGCCAATCCAGGACGCAGTCAGCAGATTGCCTACTACATAGCTGAATATTTTGCTCAACAACTCAACAGCGTGGACTACAAGGTTGACCGCTATGTGCTGGACCGCACCTTGAGTCGCAACTGGGACACAGAAACACAGCAGTGGACCCCCACCGGCAGTCTCACTACTTTTGACTATGAGAACACAGCAGGCTTTGTTAATCTAGGACAGGTACAGTGTGCTACCAATTTGGCCTATGTGGATATCAACTATCGCACTCAAGATCAAATCAATGCCCTGGGCGGAGTGGATGGTTCGACCTGGATCGACGACGGTGGTACAGCACCGTTTGGAACCCGAGTGGTGTTGACCGACGGCTCAAAAATCATCTTTGTCAAACAGGAAAATTATGCCAATTACACAGACGATGAAGCCTGGCAAGAATACACCACATTGTATGACAGCACAGGATTTGATACAGCCGCAGTGAGTTTTTCCGCCGGTAGTTTTGACAGTGCCTACACCATTGCCGGTGGTTTTCAAGTTGACTGCACAGCCACCGCCGCGGCCACAGACCGTATAACCTGCACCGATACCACTGACATGACAGTGGGTGATATCATATGGTTCACCGGTGATGCTTTTGGCGACGTGGTGGCATTTGGTACCAACAACCAAATTTATTGTGTGTATGACAAACCCAATAGTACTCAATTTCGTATTGCAGAAATTGCCGCCACATTTAGAGGCTCAATATCTGGTACCACACTCACTGTGAGTTCTATGCTCACAGGTACCCTGGCAATAGGCACCGAACTCATAGGAACTGGAATAGCTGCAAATACCACAATCACAGCATTTCTTACTGCAGCCGGCGGTGCAGGCACATACACTGTGAGCGTGAATCAGGCAGTGAGCCTTGCCACCATGACAGCTGCCAACAGTCCTCCTGTACAACTACTCAATGACGCAGGGTTGATGACTGCCAACTGGGGCAACTACCGCATGGACATTTATGAAGTGAGCATAGTGCCAGCCACTGCCACTGATCCTGCTGTGGTCACACTGCACTCTCTACAACAGATAGCACCCAACAGCTATGTGCAAGTCACACAAGGTGAATTTTTCAACACAGCACAATTGTATCGTCCCACAGCTCCGGGCGTGGGACTGACTCGCATCAACTGGCAGAATTTGATCACTGTGGTCACTGTGATTGGCAATGAAACCACATTTGATGAAGCAAGCATGCAGTTTATTGCGCCAGTGGATATGTACGATACCAGTGACACATTGGATAAATATCTGGTATTTCCCAAATCTAATATTTTGGTCTAACAAGGATTATCGATGTCAAGCAATATCAACCCAAACAACATTGACGGCACCTACCCCATTGCCGGTCAAGACAACAACTCGCAAGGGTTTCGTGACAACTTTACACAGACCAAGGTGAATTTTCAGTATGCTGCAGATGAAATCAATGATCTGCAGACCAAAGCAGTGCTCAAGGCAGCACTCACAGGCACTACCTTGGACAACAACATGAATGATGCATTGCTATACGCAGCATTGATTCAGGATTTTTCAGCTGTGAAAGCAGCACCCAGTCCGGTATCTGGCACACTCACACTGAATTATGCATCTGCACACTATCAGTCTTATTCATCAGCCAGTGCAGGCAGTGTGACCTTGGCGTTTTCTAATTTTCCTGTCAGTGGCAACTATGGCTATATGAAACTGCAAATAGGGATTACCAATGTGGCGCACACATTGACCTTGCCTGCAGCAGTGAGTCTGGGCATCACAGGTATTCAGGGCATAAGTCCAGGCACGTCTGGGGTCAGCAACACCATTACATTTGCCACCACAGGCACATTTGAATTTGGATTTGGCAGCTATGATGGTGGTACCACCATCACTGTGTTTGATTTGAATCGAGGGTTGAGCAGCTTCCCCGGCGGTGCACTCACAGTGTCAAGTTTGACTGCCAGCACGTTTGTCAGTGCAACGGGCAATGTCATAGGAGGCAATGTCAACACTGGCGGGTTGGTTTCAGTCACAGGCAATGTCACGGGTGGCAACATAAATTCAGCAGGACTGGCATCTATCACTGGCAATGTCCAGGGCGGCAATTTGCGTACAGTGGGCTTGGTATCTGCCACCGGCAATGTTGTTGGTGGCAATGTCAATGCATTTGTGAGACCCACAGCAGGCACAGCCACAGTGCCTGCATTGAGTTTTGCCACAGGTACCAACATGACCACTGCCGCAGCTGGTGCTGTGGAGTATGATGGCGTGATTTTTTATGCTACTCCCAGTGCCAGCAATCGCGGTGTGTTAGACAGCACTCATTTCATGGTATTGGCAGCTCCTTACACAGGCAATGACAGCAGTGCAGCACAAAAAGTATTCAACATCGGTACCGGTGGCGCTGGTGCCATATCACTGCCAACCGGTACCAGCTACTTTATGGAAGCAGTGTACTACATTACTCGAGCAGTAGGCAGCAATCCTCATACCACCAGTGTGTTGTTTGCTGTGTCCAGTGCCTTGACTGGTATAACCTACACGGCTGATACCACCAGCACCACAGGCAATGCACTGGATGCTGTAAGCCGAATATATGGCACCGCTGCCACAGCAGTGGTGGTTACAGCGTCCAGCTCATCAAGCACAGAAAATATCACGGTGGTCATACGTGGCATTGTGAGAACCAATGCAGCTACCACATTCACTCCGCAGTTTCAATATAGTAGTGCACCAGGTGGTGCCCCCACCATTCTCACCAACAGTTATATCAGATTGACTCCCATTGGAGACAATGCTGTGACCTTTGTGGGCAACTGGTAATCCAAAAGCCTTGACTCTCACCAGCGGTTTGTACTATAATCAACTATGGAACATCCGCTGATAGGCTCACTTGATGATCAAACGCTGGAACAACTCAGCACCCGAATCAACGAACTGAGTAAAAAATTAGGCATTGCTGCTCGGTCTGGCAATGGTCACTTGTGCAATCAAATACGCATGGCCATGGAAAACTATCAAAACATGTATCAACAAAAGTTACAAGACAGCTACAAAAAGGCTCAAGGCGACAACAACTTTGACGACAAAATTAACATCCAATGAACGTTAGACTACAATACGACCTAGACTTTTTGGCTGGAATCTACTACGATGAACGCCTGCAAATGAACAGCTATTCGGTGAGCATGAGCCTGTTGACCAAGACCACAGACGCTGTCAACACCAACATTGCCATGGATCGACTCAAAATGTTCATGCATGGTGAACTAGCCCATACTGTGTTCGTCAATCAAGCTCTGCAGGAACGTGCAGAAATGTTGCAGATTATGGGTGCCAATGTCACAACCCTGCCCGAAGACCCAGTTGACCAGATCATTGGCATGATGCTATACTACAAGCTCAATGCCATCATGGAAGGGCGTATGACTGTGACACGACTGGATTTAATGAGTGTGCTGGGCGATAGTGTTTGGTATCAACACGATGCCGAAGAAGATAGCCCAGGGCCATTCCGTGTGGAAGGTTGGTGGCATGCACCCACTGTGCAACACAACACCATAGAAGCAGATGCCCTGGCAGACAATGTGCTCAAGGTTGTGCCCAATGCCTGGATTGAATACGGGCTGACCTGGCCCGAAGCCACCGCTGAACCCACTGCCAACACTGTGGTGTTTGCCAACTTTTCACGAAATGAAGACTGATCAATACGGACAAATCATCTACAACGAAAGTGATCTTGTGAGCATGATCATGCGTGATGCCACCATAGAAAGCCTTCAAGGCATGCTGGTGGAGCCGGGCGTGACGTTGGAAACAGCATCAGCATACCTAGAACAAGTGCCTGAACTGGTCGAGTATGCGTTTACAGACATGACTGTGGAAGAGTTTGACGTGATAAAACAGAACTCCTGGCATATGCCTGACGAATACAAACACATGGACATTGCAGAATACATCTTGAGTTTGTGTGATTCGGATGCTCAACTGCAACGTTGTGGCCAAGAATTGCTGTTATTTCAGGAACGCAACTTGTTTGACTTACTACGCTATCTCAAATATTTGGTGGATACCTTACGTGCCAACCGCATGATCTGGGGCGTGGGCCGCGGTAGTTCAGTGGCCAGTTATGTGTTATACTTGTTGGGTGTGCATAGAATTGACTCAATTTTCTATGATTTAGATGCCCGCGAATTCTTGCGTTAAATATTACTTTAGGAGAAAATTAATGACCAAAGACATATATAAAAGTGCTAGAGGCAAGCCTGTGGACATGGGAGCACTGCGTTTGAAAAATGAAAAAGAACGTGCAGTAGGCAACATGAAAGTCAACGCTCGGGGCGATGCAGTGGATGACAAGAATGTTCCAGTTCAAAGTCGTCCACAACAGGTACATGACCATTATCAAAAACAAATTCAAGCCAAAACAACATCACATAAATGGAATTTAGATTGATGAAAGCAGCATATTCACCACACCAAATCCGCCGTGAACAGTTTCGAGCCTTGGGCGATTCCGTCATTGTGGAAGACATGGAATTTGATCAGCGAATTACACAAACTGGACTGATACTGCCAAACGACAATGGCAAGAGTTCAGGTATACGTCCACGCTGGGGACAGGTATATGCTATTGGTCCCGAACAACAGGATGTGCAGGTGGGCGAGTGGGTGTGTGTGGCACACGGACGTTGGACACGTGGTGTAGACATTGAAGATGGCACTGCCAAACGCACCATCCGCAAGATTGATCCCAAAGACATACTGATCTCAGCAGACAAACGACCTAATGATCTCACATTCAGTGACGCCATCAACGTTGAGAAAAAAGACCGATGATCAAAAACTGGGATGCCGATAAAGTCATCAGTGAATGCCAAAAAATGCACTACGGGGCAAATGATCCATATGTCACAGGTTGGAACAATTGGCCTTGCAAACAAGACCTGTATCGTGTAAAATTTGCTGTAGACGAGATGCTGAAAAACACCAGCCGGTTCACAG
>Ga0247840_10010536_pt1 | contig 11506 bp, 10 predicted proteins | sample LaCruzMarch2015__FD_192404 | JGI IMG/M metagenome (GOLD analysis project Ga0247840, IMG submission 192404) | Freshwater microbial communities from meromictic Lake La Cruz, Castile-La Mancha, Spain - LaCruzMarch2015_17m | ecosystem: Environmental > Aquatic > Freshwater > Lake | place: Spain...
AGAACAGATTACGTTTAGGTAAATAAGTGATGCTGACGTCCACGTCGATAATGGTGTTGTCTTTGCGTCGGAAGCGCGACTCGAAATGGGCCGAGCCGGTTTGGATGACGTCCTGTATCGTGCGCTCGATCGCCTCCGTAGAATCATTTACCTCTACATCCGCTACCGACATTTTGAGCATTTCATCACGACTGTAATCCAACATGCTACTCATGGCCTCATTCACATCAATGATCTGTCCGCCTTGGGGCGTTGTGGTCCAGAAACCTTCCTGAATCTCGCGAAGCACGGTGCTGGCATTCTCTTCGCTCTCCTCCATTTTTTTCTTGGCTTCAATTTCTTTAAGATTTTTAAGCCCTGTACTGGAAATGACCTCGATCAGTCCCTTGATAAAGAACAGATAACTCTTCAGTTGTTCCTGGGTCCAAATCGGCACCTTCATTACCGCTTCAATATACGCTTCTTCATCGAATCCATATCTCTTTGCCTGCTCTCTGAAAAAGTTCAAATCAGGCGGCTCCAGAAAGAACTGGCCCGTAAAATAGTTGCCGTAATGAATGCCATCGATAATGATCGGCGTGGCATTGTCGATAAGGCCGTGGGGGCATCGGTAACTTACCGCTGGATTTGCTTCATGCAGGTGATCCGCAATATATTGATCGCTCTTGACACACTCTTTTTCGCATTCGCTGTTTTGTCTATGAAATTTGGTGCAGATGTCCTGCCAGGCTGTGGCCGTAAGAACCTTGCCCTCGTTGTCGATAATGGCAGATGGAAACGAGTAAATTTCATTCAACCGATCCTGAAGCATTTGAAACTGTTCAATATCGATCAAATCTTGAAGCTTAAATGCCATGAATATTTACCTCCGGTTTTTGTAGAACGTCAGATTAGTTGGCATTGCAGTGTTGTTCTTGGCCTATCGAAAACAATTGAATAATATTCGAATGAATCGTCATTGCCAATATTGAATACTGGTTGAAGAACTAAACCGCTGCGCGGTGGCCCCTGCTATTTTTCTTTTCGTCGGATACAATAAACTACCTCTCCATTTTAATCAATCCTGATTTTCGCGTTATTTCTTGTTGATCCCGTCGAATCTCCATACAGTTTCTTTTGTCGTGCAGTCGGCATGAACTGACGGATATCTGAAACAAAGGAGATTGTATTATGGGAAAGTTAAGAGATCAGATGCTTATGGACCTTCAGTTGTGCGGAGCCAAGTCGAATACGCAACGGAATTACGGGAGAGAAGCGGGAAACCTGGCAAAATACTTTAACCGGTCACCGGCTGAACTCAAGGAGTATCTGCTTCACCTCATTAAGGAAAGGCATCTATCATCCACCTGCCAGACCCTGAGTCCCTGCGCCTTTTCACTTCGTTTTACTACTTCTTGTGCCGTCATCGGTGGTCCATTTATTCTGATCCAAAATGCCAATGATGGCGATCCTGGCCCCCTTGTGGAGATAGAGTGTTGCCACTTCCGCAAGCTTTCCGAAACAGCTCACCTTGATCCAGTTTGCCTCCTTCTTTTTGGCGGATGATTTGAAAGCGATGTTGAAATGGGTGATGGCCAATCCCTCCGGCGTGTAATGGGCGGATGGATCGTCTCCGAGATTTCCTGTTAATACGACTTGATTTAGCATGGGTGTTCTCCTTTCTTGGAAATTTGTTGTGAAAAAGGTTCGTTTGACTACGGATGAAAATGGTCTGCAATTATCCCTCCTTTCGTGATAAATTGTATGTAATTACAATGACTAATATATAGCAGGAGCGGCCATACTGAATTGGGGAGATTGGCAAAGGGCTATAATATCTGTTGATTTTCCTGAAATTACGGCTATATTTGAGCCTGGTGATGTATATGTGGTGCCCGGTGATCAGGGAATTGCTCGATAATACCGGGGAAATAATTGAAGGAGGAGATACATGAACAAGGCTGGTCTATCATGAAAAAAATAAACCTTTTTTGTATCATAATCAGCCTGATTGGGACGCTGTTTGCGCTATCTTCGATAACATCATGCAGTTCATCGACAAATGCAAATGCAGCTCCTCCCCTATGGAAATTTGCCTACATGAGCGACCATAAATTGGATAAAGCCACCGATCCGATAAATTATACGAATCTACCAGCCGTGCAACGGATGGCCGCAGATATGGTAACGCAGAAGGTCAATATGGTTATCACAGGAGGTGACTTGATCGATGGAAGGGGCCAAAACGTTGCTGGTCTGAATACGCAATATAAAGCCTGGATTGGCGCAATGGCATCGGTTTATAACGCCAATATTCCCGTTTATGCCGTACCAGGCAATCATGAATACTGGTGTGATACAAAAAATAGCTGTACTTCCGCATGGGATGCAACCATTGCGCCTCAGCTTCCCGCAGGAAGAACGAACAATCCTGCTCATCCGGATATGGAATATAGTTTTGTCTTTAACAATGCCTATTTCCTCGGCATCAACCAGAATCAGGCTGAACAGGGCGTCAACCAACCCTACTATTACCATGGCAACGATATGGACTGGATAGAGTCTCAACTGGCCGGAAGGAACACTCTTACACAGCCCCATGTGATTGCCTTTGGGCACATGCCCCAGTTTCAGGCGGGATACGAATGGATCGATCATAACCACAAGTCGAACAGGGAGGAGTTTTGGGATACCTTGGGTAGCGCAGGCGCCAAAATGTACCTCACCGGTCATTCGCATCTATACGCTTTGGCATTGATACAGACGAAAGACGGGAGTAAATCAATTTACCAGATTCTTGCGGGTTCCGGCGGTGCCGAAAAAAGTTCATGGAACGGGAATTATGCGCCGTCAGAGGCTTCACGTATCACCGCTATCGACAAAGATACGGACTATGAAGGCTATGCATTGGTAACGATAAATGATCGTCAAGTGACCATGGAGTGGCGCTATTATGATCCAGTGGCAGGCATATTTAAATCGAAGGCTGGCTTCACATACAACCTGCCATAAACATTTCAGCCGAAATGACCACCGTCCAAGGCTGCAAGATAAAGGTCTAGAAGGAGGATTATGATGAAAGGGAATGTGGTTATTACGTTTTCACAGGAAGAGCTCCGGACGTTAAACGAGATCATTCAGGACGCGGATGGTAAGCGGGCCATGGAATATTTAACCAAACTGGATAAGAGGTCTGATGCGTTTCTCGAACCCAAGTGACGGCCAATCTTCGAGCTCGGTCTGGGAGCTCGCATCGATTTTTAAAGGAACCGTTAAGGAGGATGCCATGCCTGATCAGGCGGTCGTAACGTTTACGTACGACGAATATATAAAAATAAAAAGGATCGTCCTTGACAGAGATGTACAGGGCGCCCTCGATTTTATGAAGATAATCGACAAGCGGTGCGAACATATTCTAACCCGCCAAGGAAACATGAAGAATGCGATAGACGCCTAAGAGCGGGACAGGAAATGAAATTGCGATAATATTCTGGCCCTATTGATAACCAAGGAAAAGTATATGCGACGTTTTTCTTACATAGTAACGCTGATATTCATTGCCGGCGTCTTAATCCAAAGTAATGTATCTCTTGCAAATGACGCCCCAATGAACCTGCAAAGTGGAGGCGCACAAGCACTGACCGGGCCTCTCACCGTGTCTATGGACTCAGAGGTTGTAAAAATTATTCTTGGTAAAACATCTTACGTAGTCGATGCGACTTTCAATTTTTCAAACTCCGGAGAAACGGTACAGCTAAATGTAGGATTTCCTAAAAATGGAGCGGGTTGGATGGACAATCGTTTTTCGAGTACTTCCGACTTTATAAAATTCGAGACATGGGTCGATGGAAAACAAGTAAAAGTTACTGAACAGCCAAATACAGCAAGCATTGAGGGACAGTACACTCTCCCAGAGCTGATTAAGCATGTAAAGCGAACAAAAAAGACTCAACAATTGTACATGATGGCGAAAGATTACCGTTGGATGGTCAAAGAGAATGTGCCGTTTCCTTCAAAAAAAATAACTACAACAAGGGTTCGTTATGAAGCGCCTTATCAAAATTTCGGCGGACAATGCAAAGGCGGACTGACTTACATTTACGGGACTGGATCAGATTGGAACGGCAACATCGGAGAATCGAAGTTCATCGTGGATTCTACAGGTATCCCGAAAAGCGATTGGCCTAAGCGTATGAGCTTTGTCGCTGAAAAAGACAAAAGCAAAATTACGTGCGAGAACATAGGCACAGGTGTTCTTCAATGTGTAATGAAGGATTACAAGCCGGGATCTCCTGAGGCCGGAGTAGTTGTCGCGGTTGGTTGTGTAGATTTAGGTATCATTGAATAAGGAAATGACGGATTCATTTAAGGGAAAAAAGAGCGTTATGGATAAGATAAAAGTTTAGTAAAATGAAACGGAAATGCTTAGCCATTTAGGTGGGGAAGGAATTGAAGAAGAGGGTGAACGGTTGAGGTTGTGAGATGGATATTTTCATTGAATATTGTGGCGTTTGAAACTTTCTATCGGAAGCTTCCCGTGTGGAGGCGGAATTGAGGGCAAATTATCCTGACTCAAATATCAAACTGATCAAAGGCGGAGGCGGCATCTTCGATGTAAAATGTAACGGCAGCCTGATCTATTCCAAGCTGAATATGAAGGGGCAGCGATTTCCCAATGATGGAGAAATATCCAGGCTGATCGGACAAGGGGGCAGTTGATTTTTTCACAGGGAGGGGCAGGAAGGAATTCAGGCCAGCGTGGATGATCAGGGGCTTATTGTCGTAATATGGCCGAAGCTGAGGGTGTGCGACAAATTTATGAGAGCGATTTTTCACGCCGCTGCCCGATGCCCCCAGAAATTTCCCCAGCGGTTGCTCAGAATACAGCAGCGCAGGGCGACAATGCTGTTCGCTCCCCTGACTGTCCAATGCATACCCGACTGTTTCAGGCGCTGTCCAACGACGGTTCGGCACCCTGCCTCTAGAACGCCAGAACCTACAAAGAGACCTCTCTTCCTGAAATCCGCATACCGTATCCGTTCCTTGTTTTTCTCAAAATAACCGATCTCTCGCTCACCCATCGCTTGATCGTATCCCGGCAGGGATGAACAACGTTTGATGGCCTCAATAACATCTTCCGGCTTGCCATTATCCAGTTCCTTGCGTCCATTGGTACAGGATGTCTTTATTCTTCCCAAAGCATGCTCTGGCAATGATCCAGTAATGTTCTCGCGCATGAAAGAGATCGACAATCTGGGTGGCTCCATAAAATTGTTCATCCGCAATATTCCATATCCAGACGGCGCCGTCTCCGATCACAATAACTTCCCCCGCCCAATGCATACCGCGCCGCATTGCCTCCTGATAAATCCGTCTGCCAAACACGTCTGCCGTTTCAATTGCCCCAGTGTAGCTGGTTGAGGCATCATCCCGTATCGCTCTGCCTGCTTGGTCGACCGATGTCTGTGTAAAGACACAACCCAATTTGACTTCCCGCGTCTTGGACTGTCCCTCTTCTCCCTTTCCTTTTCTGCCAGCGGTCTCTTTCCTAACCACAGGCACCCCAGTTCCATCCAGGCATGCATATATTTTAGGAGCCGGTTCGATCGGAACAATTTTATCCGACAGCGACGCCTTGGCCTCCGCTGCATGAAACGCTTCCGCCTGATTCCCCACCATCTGGGATACACGCTCTACTTCTTTTGCGCTGACACGGATATCGGCAAGATCATTCAAGTCTTCATGGCCGAGACCAAATGGCCGAGCGCTTCAATTCGATACTGTGCGCCAAGTAGTTGTAGATCGCAGATATAATTCGTTAAACCGTCCGTAAACTAGGCGGTAGGTAGAGAACAAACGTCAGTCTATATCAGAAGAAATGGTCTCCATGAAGCAAGAAATTAAAAGTATTTCTTGAAAATTCCCCTGGCTGCAATGATCCCTGAAATTCCTGCCCCCACAATACCGCGACTCTTCCCTGTGCCGTCGCCGGCAACAAAAATACCGTTGATATTCGTTTCCAGGTTTTCATCCGTTACAAAATGCGTATCGAAAAACTTAATTTCAGGCGCATACAGCAAGGTTGACGGATGCAGAATCCCTGGTACTATTTTATCAAGTTTTTTTAAAGACTCCCAGAGGTTATCGATAATCCGGGCAGGCAAACCAAGCGTTATATCTCCCGGTGTTGCATTGTATGTTGCCTTACACACTCCGAAATGACGAGTCGCACTGTTAAATGTTGAGCTGGAACTTCTCCTCCCTTCCCGAAAGTCACCCACCCTTTGAACGATTGGTCTGCCTCCTCCCAGCAGAAAGAATTGTTTGGCAATCATCTGCCCGAATTCGGTCGTATCGGAATAGGGCTCGGTTAAAGAGATCGTATTGATTATCGCAAAATTCGTGTTTCCTGTTTTCCGGCTTGAGAGTGCGTCACCGTTCACCAGCTTGAAGTTGTAATAGTTTTCTACTCTTACCCGTCCGCCCGGATTGGTACAAAACGTCCTGACTTTATCTCCGTGGCGCGCTGTGCGGAAAATGAATTTCGGGTCGTAAACGATATCTGTAACGGCGTCATAATACTTTCGGTTCAATTCAAGGCGTATTCCCACATCTATCGGGCCAAAATTATGGTGAACGTGTAATTTTGTAGCTACATCACGAAACCAGTAAGCACCACTTCGCCCCGGAGCGGCAAGAACGACTTTTGCGGCATAGCATACTTTTTTCCGCTGACGACTACAGGAGACATGATAGGTGTCGTCATCATGTCTCACAATGGAGGTTACTGCTGTTCCAAGAAAAAATTCTGTTTTTTTCAGTTGCTTTCTCAGATAATCAACAACCGATTTGCCATTGTCAGTTCCCCAATGCCACTGCTCCGGCGCAATAAATTGAGCGTCCTGCTCTTTGGCAATGTTCCCAAGTTCCTCAATTGTTTTATGCTTATCTATAAAGGTTACCTGCTGACACTTTGGAAAATGGATGAAGACCTGCCTGATCTCTTCCATCAAATGCTGCGCCGAATTGAGATCTATTTGAAGTTCATCCAGATCGATTCCGACCCGATAGTCAAAATTCAGTTTGCCATCATTTAGCAATCCTCCAGCGGGATACGGGTGTCGATCAATGATGGCAATCCCGTCCAGACCCAGCCGCTCAAACTGCATAGCCGCAAACAGACCGGCAGGGCCGGAACCTATAATCAATACATTATAAACGTCCATAACCGTAACCTATGTGATTAGGAGTGGGAAGGTTTTCATCTTGTCTTTAGCTGGATTCCCGTTTTCGGGGTCGGCATAAGAGTGCGGAGTATATCCTCCTTTCCTTTGAAGTGATTCTAACATTGATTGTGAGAGAAAGCCACGATTGAAATTCATATACATTTTCTATTTGACATCCTTGATGATAAGAGGCATTAATATGATCATTTATAATACTTCGACAGGTGCTTCACCAGATTTCTAGTGTGCAAAACCGGCGAACCGATCAGACTCTGTCATACGGCTTAGATCAATTTCGACACCGGGGACGATCGGGAATTGCCGGGAGACCGTGTGGGACTATTCCTCATCCAGCACCTGATGAATGAGGTGACTTACGAGAGCAGTGGCGGCGTGAATATTGTCCGGATGTGCAAGGGGTATAAGAAGCCATCAAAGCTGATCGCAGGGCAAACCATTGAGGCAGTGGCGGGGGATTATGACCACCGTAAAGAGAAAAAAAGGAACCATCGGAATCCGGAATCTGGAAAAGTCGGAAGCTGAGCCTATGCGGAGAGAAAAGACTCTACAGGAAAATGAAATTACAATTCGCGATATGGCGGAACAATTGGAGGATGTCCTTTTTGCGACCGACAACGGCGGCTTTATCACCTTTGTCTCCCCGTCGGTGCTTCAGATGTTCGGATGGAAACCGGAAGAGATGGTGGGCAGAAGTTTCATCGAATTTCTGCCGGAATCTGAGATTCCATTCGCAGTCGCACAATTCAAAGATACTCTGGCTTCCGGACAGAAAACGCGGAACCTCTCCTGTGCCTTGAAGCGTAAGGATGAAAGTACTTTCTCGGCTGAGTTGAACTTTTCCGTGATCTGGAAAGACGGACGGACCGCAGGCAAGGTCGGCATTATTCGTGACATCACTGAGCGCAAGCTGTTTGAGGAGGCGCTGAAGGAGAGCGAGGAGCGTTACCGCAACCAGGTTGAAGCGATCAACGACGTTGCCTACGCCGTGGGCAGCGGAGGAGAGATCACCTATATCAGCCCGGTAGTGAGAAATCTCCTGGGTTATGAACCGGACGAAATTACCGGCAGGCACTTTCTTGAGTTTGTATATCAGGAGGATCACGATCTTTTGATGAGAAAATTTTCAGAACTCCGCGAGGGGGTGGTCAGTCATGACGAGTACCGCGTAATCGATAAATCGGGCGGCGTAAAATGGGTGAGGTCGCTGACCAGTCCGATCGTCGATATCGGTGGTTTTTTGGGAGGGCGAGGGATTCTGGTTGATGTCTCTCACCACAAGCAAGCGGAACAGGCGCTGCGGGAAAGCGAGGCGAGGTTCCGCGCCATCTTCATGCAGGCCGCGGTTGGAGTGGCTGAAGTTGAAATGAATACAGGGCGTTTTCTCACTGTCAACAGGTGTTTTTGTGAAATGGTCGGCAGGACAGAGGAGGAAATGATGGCAACCACTTTCCATGCGATCACCCACCCGGATGATCTCCATCTTCATGAAGACAAAACGGCACTGCTTATGGCCGAGAAGATCGGGCGCTATGTCCTGGAGAAGCGCTATATCCGGAAAGACGGGGCAATCATCTGGGTGAACCTCACGTCATCGCCACTCTGGAAGCCGGGGGAAGCGCCCACGCGCAACCTTGTCGTGATCCAGGACATCACTGAGCGCATACGGGCAGAAAAGGCGTTGAAGGAGAGCGAAGAGAAATTCAGGGCAATTTTTGACAGGGCCAGCGACGGGATTCTGATCGCAGATGCCATAACCAAAAAGTTTTCCCAGGGGAACGCTACCATCTGTTCGATGCTGGGGTACTCAAAAGAAGAGATCAATCATCTTGCTATCACTGATATCCATCCACCGAATGATATCTCCCATGTTCTTGATGAGTTTGAAAAACAGCTCAAAGGGGAGAAAGTTCTGGCTGAGGGTCTGCCGATCTTGCGAAAAGACGGATCAATCTTTTATGCCGATGTAGGCTCCGCCCCCATTGTTATTGAGGGTACACATTATCTTGTGGGCATCTTCCGCGACATCACCGAGCGCAAGCGTGCGGAGGAGGCGCTGCAGGGGAGTGAGGAAAGATTTCGGCTCGCTATCAATGCGACCAAAGATGGGCTTTGGGAATGGAATATTCAAACGAATCAGGAGTTCTTTTCTCCTCGCTGGTGTGAAATTATTGGATACTCGGTCGATGATCCAGCATTGCCTCATACTTACGATTCGTGGGCATCAAGAATCCACCCCGATGATTATGATCGGGTGATGAAAGCGATGAAGGACCATCTCGAAAACGGGATGGAATATGATATTGATTACCGGCATCTGCATAAATCGGGCGAATACCATTGGCAAAACTCCAACGGGCAGGCAGTTTTCAGTGAGAGTGGCAAGCCCGTCAAGATGGTCGGGTGTATCTCTGACATCACCGAGAGTAAGCGGGTTGAGCATATGTTGCGGCAGAAACGGGAAGAACTCTTCCATGTTAACCGCGTATCAACCATAGGAGAGTTTGCCGCCTCCATCGCCCATGAAATCCACCAACCCCTTACGGCCATTTTGAACAACGCCCAGGCAGCTCAGCGTTTTCTGTCATCAGACACACCGGCGGTAGATGAGGTGCGGGATACCATCCAAGATATCATCAATGATGATCGCCGTGCCGCCGAGGTGATTCGGCACCTGCGGATGTTCCTGAAGAGAGAAAAGGCGGATCGGTCAATTCTGGATATCAACAACATTATTGGCGAGGTTCTGACAATACTTCATAGTGAAATCATAGATAAATATGTCTCGGTAACTCCGGATCTAAGCCCCGATCTAGCTTGGGTGGAAGGCGTGCGTGTAGAATTGCAACAGGTTCTCGTAAATCTGATTCTCAATGGCTGCGACGCTATGTTGAATGTTGATCTTCAGCGGCGCCTGATGCGCATTGTTACATCAGTTGATGAACCGAACAACATTCTCATTGCCGTTCAGGATTCAGGGATGGGATTGGACAAAAGCGCAATAGAGCGTGTTTTTGAGCCCTATTACACCACCAAGCGAGAAGGTCTCGGCATGGGTCTGTCTGTCAGTAAAACAATCATCGCGGCTCACGGCGGACGGATATGGGCGGCCAACAACCCTGAAGGCGGAGCGACGTTCTCCTTTACCCTGCCGATACACAAGAGGAGGACATTGTAAGGTAATGATAACAGAAGCAATCATAAAGCTGCATCGCGCCAGCATCATGCAGAAAATGGGCGCTCAATCCCTCGCGGATCTGGTACGACTGGCGGAACGATTGAAATAATCACCGGTTTTGATCCCTATTAGACTAAAGTCTAATATCTTTTCTATTCACCCGCGATACAATCCCAATCAACGGAAGTCGCATTTACCATAAGGCAATGATGTCGTCACGGGAGCAACTAACCATGTTCAAAAATGATGCCGTGATATCTGTTGTGGATGATGACGAGTCGGTCCGCAAATCATTGCAAAGGCTACTCAGATCAATGGGATATGCAGTAATGACATACTCTTGCGCCCTGGATTTTCTGCATCAGGGAGCTCTCCATGACCATGGCTGTGTGATCATGGACGTCCGCATGCCTGAAATGAATGGCCTTGATTTGCAGCAGAGACTCTCTGATTGCGGGGTCTCGCTGCCGGTCATATTTATAACGGCATACGAAGATCCCGGTGTCCGTGAACAGGCCATGCAGGCCGGAGCCGTGGCCTTTTTACAGAAACCTTTTAGTGATGGATTACTGATTGACTCCATAAAATCAGCTTTTGAGTACAACAGTCAGCAGACGGGAGCAAGCATCGGCTTAGATATCGGACCAAAAAACATGAGTGGTGGATGATGAAATAATAATGGAAAACCTCACCGCGACCTACTGGGGATAGGTGTCATTATGAAAGCAATGCCCATCATTTGTCACAGATGTGGAATAGAAGGTGAAATCGAGTTTCAAAGCATCAACAGAAACACACCATTATCGCGTATATTCAAGCATATAGGGCACAACCCCTATTCCGGCGACCTGCACTATCAATGCCCGGTGTGTGAAATTGTCCTGCTCATCGATCCCATGACGGTCCTGGAGAGCTTCAGCCTTGAGTACCGAAAGGGTTACACTGGTAATAACCTGATGCACAACAGACAAAAGACTTCCTCCAGGTCGATCAGAAGGTTGGAGGCTTTTTTAGAACCCGTAAAGCGAATCATTTTAGTGATGTCCAAGAATATTACTTCCCGGACTGAAAGGACCTCCCAAAGCTGTCAAGGGAAATCGTCGAT
>Ga0247840_10010538_pt1 | contig 11505 bp, 10 predicted proteins | sample LaCruzMarch2015__FD_192404 | JGI IMG/M metagenome (GOLD analysis project Ga0247840, IMG submission 192404) | Freshwater microbial communities from meromictic Lake La Cruz, Castile-La Mancha, Spain - LaCruzMarch2015_17m | ecosystem: Environmental > Aquatic > Freshwater > Lake | place: Spain...
GAACCACTCACCAACCCCCAATCCCCAATCCGCGCGTCAGCGCGTCCCGCAAGCGCGGGGACCAATCCCCACCCACACCCTAATGCGCCACCCCATCTTTCCGTATTACTTTAATCTCTCAATTTCACTACCTCAGTCAAACCAGGTGGAGCTTTTTCATGTAAAGGACGAGTCCTCGAAGCGACCAAGACAAGTTCTTCATCCCCATCCATTCTTTTTACAAGTCCAGATATCTGCCGCAGAGTCCAACTTCGGACTAAGAAATTGGTGACGGTGAATGCGATTAGTTTTAAATCAGTAAAAGAATTATGATTTTCAATATATAAAAGCCCTAGTCTGGATTTCCAAGGGCGGATAATTTGGTGATAGCGAAGATCCGGGTCTTTAGCCCCTTCCAATATCTCCCCTTCATCCGAAAAAACAATGGATGAAATATCGGTGATACCTGGGCGAATCTCTAAAAGCCTGTTTTCCTCTCGGGTATACATGGCCACTTCCCTAGGCACATTCGGCCTCGGGCCTACCAAAGACATGTCGCCTTTGAGTACATTCCAGAGTTGGCTGAGCTCATCCAGTTTGAGTTTTCGTACCAAGTGCCCAACGGGAGTGATTCGCTTGTCGTCTCCGGCTGTCGAATCCACTCCCGTTCGGTCCGCTTTTACAACCATTGAACGTAGCTTTACCATGCGGAAAGGCCTCATTTTCCAACCTACTCTATCCGCTATGTAAAAAGGTGAGTGTCTGTCTTGCAGATAAATCAACAAACAAACTGGCACTAGAATAGGACCTGCAAACAGTAGCCCCACCAATGCTACCGAAAAATCAGCCAACCTCTTAATCAAGAGCGCACCATTTCCATCGCTTTACGAAAAATATCTTTAGCTTGAAAATAATATGCTTTCTCCAGCGGCTTGCTAGTAGGGGCCGGGGCATCGGGCAGCGTAATTCGGCTCGGCGCGACCCTGAGGGCTGGCGGCGGAACTTGCTCGACGGCGGAGGCGATCACCTCGGCCGCCATTCCGCAGGTTGACCAATCCCCATCTACTGCCAACAATCTTCCGGTTTTCGCAACCGATTTCACAATCACCTCCCTTTTCAGTGGATTTAGCACTCTCAAATCCACTACTTCAGCACTGATCCCCTGCTTGGAAAGTTCTTCAGCAGCCTCGATACACTGCTGTGCCGCATAGCTACAACTTACCAAAGTGATGTCCGTTCCCAATTTCCTTACAACTGGACCTTGTTGACGCAGGTCGATTTCCTTAACAGGCGGTAGCTTCTCCTCCAGCTCATAGAGCCAACGATCATCGATAAACATCACCGGATCGTCACAAAGTACAGAGGCAATCAGCAGATCCCGCGCATCCTGGACTGTGGAAGGCATCACCAATCGCAGGCCGGGAATATGGGCAAACCATGAGTGCAGGGATTGGGAATGTTGTGCACCCTGCTCCCCGCCCCTGTTAATGATCGCGCGAATAGTCACCGGAACCGAAGTTTGCCCCCCTAACATATGGCACCATTTGGCCGCCTGATTCACTATCTGGTCCACCGCCAATAACGCAAAATCTACCCTAGGATGGATGATGACAGGCCGCTTCCCACAAACAGCCGCTCCCACCGCCACTCCGGTACAGGCCAGCTCTGCCACTGGTGTGTCGATGACACGTTCTTTTCCGAACTCCTTTTCCAGATCTGTCATCGTGTTTCCTACATACCATGGACTCCATAATCCTTGGCCTATCGTAAACACTTCCGGATAGTTTTTCAGCAAGTAGGCAAAGCCCTCCCGCAAAGCATGCCCATAGCTTGTTTTTTTGATTTGGTTCACAATCTCAGCTTTTTTTGTAGTAAACTCTTCCCAGAAGGGCCTCGGCAGTAGGATAAGGATCTCTTGAAGCTTGTTCCCAAGCCTTTAAAATATCCTCCTGCGCCTTTTTAGAAATTTCCAAAACCTCTTTCTCGAGTAGAAACCTTTTTTTAACCATTCCTTTAACTAATCGCGCGATCGGATCCCTTTTTTTCCATGACTTAAGATCGTCTTTCCGCATTACCCCGACATCAATATCCTCGCGGTGCCCCACATGCCCCCTCCATCGGTAGGTCACCGCTTCAATGAATTGAGGCCCCTTCCCTTTGCGCGCAGAAGAAATGGCCCTGCCCGCGGTCTGACTGACAGCCAGTACATCGTTCCCATCCACCCGCTCCCAAGGAATTCCATTAGCCTCGGCAAACCTACACGTGGAGTTAAAGGGCTGACGTAGATCGATATGCAGATGGCTCGAAAACAGATTGTTCTCCACCACAAAGATCACTGGAAGCTTGAAGTTGGCCGCAAAATTCAATGACTCATGAAAAACCCCCTCCTCGGTCGCCCCATCTCCTAAAAAACTGACTGCAATCCCCTCTTTCCCATCCATCTTGGCGGATAGAGCTGCCCCCACTGCAATTGGGATGGTCGATCCAACGATAGGTACGGAACCATGAAATCCGACCAGGGGTTGATAAAGATGCATCGATCCCCCCATTCCCTTAGAACATCCCGTCTCTTTCCCCAACACCTCCGCCATCAGCTGGTGCAAATCCCCTCCTAAAGCCAGATAGTGAGCGTGGGAGCGGTGGGCTCCAAACACCTTGTCGGTCGGCCGAATGTGATCAGCCAAACCTACCGCCGGAGCCTCTTGCCCAATGACCAGATGGCATGGGCACTTGATCACTGCTTTTCCAAACTCCTCCCCGATCTTTTCTTCAGCACAGCGAATCAGAATTAGTTTTCTAAGCCAGTCCATAGATTGATCCTTCGTAATTCCCATCAATGAAATGGGCTCATGATGCTTGCCTGATTTAGCCAAGTCGCCCAACCGAGCTGGATCTTGGCTGACCTTAGGCAACTTGGACTTAATCACTTGCGGTAAAATCCCAGGATGCAATCGCAGATATAATCCACTTCCTCGTCGGTCAGGGAAGTGTTCATTGGAAGCAGGAAGCATCTTTCCATAAACCTCTCTGTGTAAGGCAGCTGAACCCCATCGAATCCCAACCCCTTGAACTGATGAACTGCCTTGCCCGCCCATTGGATGATCGTGCCGATTTCCTTGACTTTGAGATGTTCCCTCAATTTTTCCCTGCTTCTGCTTTCGATTTCATAATTTTGGTAAATATCAAAGTGATCCGGGTCTTCATCTGGTCCTGGGGGAAGGGTCAGGTCCTCCAGCCCTTGTAATCTCTTATGGTAAATGCGCGCAATGGCACGGCGACGCTCGATTTCCTGCGGGAAAACCTTGAGCTTCACGGAAAGAATGGCGGCTTGGAGGTTGTCGAGGCGTGAGTTAAGGCCCCATCGAACAACCAGCCCATCGCGGTTTCGTCCATGGTCACGCAACTCGCGCAAGGTTTCAGCCGTTTTGTCGTTTTGGGTAAAAAGAAGCCCTCCGTCACCAAAACAGCCCAATACTTTGGCAGGATAAAAACTAATGGAACCTGCAAAACCAAAGATTCCCGCACACTTGCCTTTCCATTTCGATCCCAAGGCTTGGGCCGAATCCTCAATAAGAATAAGATCATCTTCCCGACAGATAGCTTGAATTTCATCCATGTTGCAGGTCCGGCCGTTGAGCTGGGTTGGCATCAGACACCGGGTTTTCTTACTGATTTTTTTACGGACATCATCTGGATCCATCAGCCGATCCTTCCGGCATTCGACTAAAACAGGCTTGGCCCCAACAAAATGAACCGCCGAAGCTGTTGCGATATAAGTATGCGACGATAATATCACCTCGTCCCCATCGCCGATTCCCGCCGCAATTAGGGCTAAAATCATCGATTCTGTGCCATCAGCAACTGCGATTGCGTGCCTAGATCCTGCAAAATTAGCTGCTTCAGCCTCAAAATGTTCCAGCTCTTTCTGCAGGATAAACGAACCCCTCTCGAGAATCGGCACCATTGCAGAAAGAATTTCTTCTCTTTGCTGTCCAAAGACGTGCTCATACCTGAAAAACGGGATTTTCATGAAGGTTTAAGTTGTAAGGTTTTAGATTTTTTTTTCACAACGGCAACAAATTTAAACGCCTGATTCCGTAATGCCGGAAACGAAAGATCCAAATAATCCAGAACCCTCCTTGTTGTAGATGCCCCTAAAAGGGGCTTTAGAAGTGGAATTAAAAAAGAAAAAATACCGTGAAAACTTCGGCAGACCACTGGCCCAATTTCACGTTCAAAATCATCGAATACTCGCATGGTTGGCATGCGCAAAAGCGTGCTTTTTGTGCGATCCCCTAAAAGGTAATGAATCCACCTGTTAAATCGATAGATTGGGTTGTGATTTAGAGAATCCACGCAAATAAAGACCCCCTCCTCCTTTAATATGCGATGAATTTCAGTAAACACTTTTCTATGATCTAGGTATGACAAGCTTCCAGCACATGTGACAATATCGAACGAATTGTCTTCAAATTGCAAGCCCTCCGCATCACCCACTTTTCCAGATAGAGATATGCCGTGGTGTTTTCCTCGCAAAAGTGCCAACTCAACGTTATGCAGCGCGATATCTGTCACCGTTATGGAAGCCCCACCTCGACCCCCGACTAACGAAAAGACTCCACACCCACAACATAAATCTAATATCTGCACTTCTTTTTTGGAGAAGTTCTGAATTTGTTTTTCATAGATAAGGTATGGAGTTCGAATTACTTCTGGAACACCAGTCGCACCCAAGTTTTCGAACGTTTTGCATTTTTCTTCACTAAGAGCTTTTGCCGCGCGATTGTCATATCTCTGTTTTTCTTTGTTTTTATCTTTGCTAATGGCGTCCAAAGACATGTCAGTAGGCTTGTTAAATAAGCTCAAAAGTTGCCTGCCACGCCCAAAGCTAGATACCCGCCAATCACAGACTGACTTGATCCAATACATTTAATTTCCCAAAACATGGCTCTGCTACAAAAGTCTTGCATTGAGGCGCGGTAACTAAACGAGCTAGCCTACAATAGCACATCGCTTTGTACAAATGAAGCTTCCTACACTTCGACAATATTTTGTTTTTGAGAATATGATTCTTTTATCACTTTGGATGCAGATGCTCGCTTCGGTTGCGTTAACGCAGTGTTATCGAATTGTGACCAAGAGCCTCAACTTCAATACCTTCCGTCTTTTGATTTCGGAATAGTTCCCGGCAGGCTGATTTTTTTGCTTGGAAAGTTGGCAATATCGATCTTTTCGAAAAATCTTTCATAAGGTTTGATAATTCATGGGTAAAGAGTTATTTCCTCATCTGACAGACATTCTCAATATGAGATACAAAGTGCTTATAAACCATATTAACCTCGTATCCCTGCCGAAAGGCAGATTGGATCTTATTCCGATTCTGTTCGCTATTAGCGATACTTTGATTTACAGTTTCATCGATCGCTTGCGCGCAAGCAGCAACATCTCCTGGTTTATATATTCCCCCCACGCCAATCTGTTTAATAAGGGCAGCGATTTCGCCCACGTTCGGCGCGACAATCGGAGTCCCATACGAGCAATACTCAATGATTTTATTTGGCAGACTTGCTGCAAAATCTGATCGATCAATATACGGCGCGACAGCGAGTATTGAAGTGCTTAAGATTTGTGCAATGCCAGAGCTATCTAACCATCCACAAAATTCTACTCCCAGGCATTTTCTGGCAATTTCTCTAACTTTGCCTTCGTCATCACCAGTACCACAGATAAGAAGCCGTCCATTGTTAACTTTATGAAAAGCAGAAATAGAAAATCCACGAATGAGAGTTTGAAAATCAAATGATGATGTAATTGAACCAATAAACGCAATCTGGTTCGATTTGGATTTATATTCGGCTGACAATTTTATGGATGGGTCTGCAACCCCAAAAGGAAAGACTTTGTCGGTAGAACTCGGCGGCCTCCCAGCATATGAAAGAGCCCATTCAAGAAATGGCTTGGACATGCTCGTGATACCGCCTGCATTGCGAAATGAGTACTTTGCAGAATTTGAAAGAGGCAGCAACCCAAGCCGGGCTAATGGACGCAGCCACGCAGGCAATTTATTCCAAAAAATCTCTGGCCATTGGTCTTTTACATCTAAGATCGTCGGGATGGCCCATTCTCGAGCTAATCGAATCGCTTCTGCAGCAAGCTCGATTGGTGGGAATCCGACAACCATAATATCGGGGCGTTCTTGCAAACGAGCAATCTTTGCGAAGTTCTTTCCAAGCTTCCAATGGTCATGAAACCTAGCGAGCCCAATGTGTCGCCGATACCCAGGGCTTGGAATGAGTAGTACTCGGCCGTTCGGTGCAAATGCTATTTCCGTTAATTGACCGGTGCGGTGAATTTTTTTTTGGTGCCAAAAGTCACTGCTTATAACACTGATCTTATGCCCTTGGCGCATTAAGGCGTTCGTTAAATTTGTCGCGCGCATAGCGCGCTCAGACGGCCCATCTGTCGGGAGCGACTCACCGGTTTGCACAATCCAAACATGTAATTGATTCATACCGAACCTATAGGCTTAAATTTTGCGCTGACGAAGTGATGTTTAATTTTGAGAGCGAACGGAATCGCCCTTGTATTTATGAATAATGCTAAATACCAATGCATATCCTAAGATCATCCATAGACCGTAGACCCAAATAATTGCCTGTAACGAAGACTGGAACGGCAAAAGACTTAAGAGCGTAATAGAGATGCAATAAAGCGGTGTGCCAAGGATTCCGACCCCTCTTACGTGTATCAGAAAGAAACGCAGTCCTACGAAAATGCAAATTGCAAGAGAGGCACCGAACCATCCTTTTCGGCTAAAAGCATCGGCGTCAAAGGAAGCGTTGGCATTAGCAAAAGACATATAAAGAGTTGGAAACCTCTCAACATAAGCCCATATCGCGATGAGCCTACTCGGCCGTTCTTCGGGTGGAGGTCGTAAAATGGCCGAACTAAACCCTTTAGGCGATTTGACGGTTGTGAAATATTGATACCACCTTATGGATACGTCCGAGGGGCAAAATATTACTCTATAAATAATAGCTTCTGTTTTCATGGCAAGCAGGGATATTTTCTGACGACGCTCAATTGAACCAGCCGACCAAATTCGGTGTCTATCAGCGATTGTATCGTAGTTTCTTGGATCTGTTTTTGACATCTCAATTCTAGTGCCCAGAAGTGCAGTTTTCGGATTGAACATCGGCGACAACTTAAATGCGAGAGTCGTAATAGATATGAGAAATAAGATGATGCTAGCACTAACGAAGAGCATTGTTTGTTTTCTCAGATAACGCGAAGTTGCGGAAAGCGCTAGAGTTGTGCTAGCAGCACAAATCACAAGCGGAAACTTGGCGGTAGTGGCAATGGCGTAGAAAGCAATCCAGGTGAATGAGAACATGGCCATCCAGAAACGCCTTAAAGCACACCAGCATACAATTGCGATTGGTGCAAAGATAACGAGAGCCCAAGTGGATAGGTAATCAATTAATGGTCCGCTGGGCAGAAGTTTTGTTGCTTCGGCCCGTTCTCGCGCCAATCGTTCAGCCTGACCTGCAGTACTTGATAGGTCCCAAAGGCTCAGGAATGGGATTTTGGGCATTAATACCAAATGCGTTACAGTGAATATACATGTTAAGGCGAGGCAAATAGCCGCTACTGACAAGGTGAATGAGACATTGATTTTTCTTATATCGCTTAAAACAAACGGCCTTCGGAATGCCATTAAGTCAGCAAATAAAATAGCACCACTACAAACTAAGACTAAAAGCATTTGTATGCGAGTACTCCAAAGGTAAAGTGGCGGCGCCTGCATGAAGAAAGGAAACACCATGAAGAATATCCAACATATGCTTGGCAAGCACTCAATATATGCAAGCGGAGATCTTTGGCGAGCCTGTTTCAAATTAGATTTTCTTGAGAGTTTTTATGGTGGAGGTATATAATGACAAAATATTGTGCACACGCAACTGCGAAAGGCATAACCAACAAAGCAACACCTGAGGAAATCCAAGATGCGAATACACCACATCCGAAAAAGGCCGCAGAAAAAACAAGCGACCATTGACTTAAGATTGGGTGGAGCGTTGGCATATTAGTAGATATAACAATGAAGCCGATGGAGAGCGCTTGAAAAATATACATTGAGATTCGAATAATGGCCGTAGAGGTGTAACCGAAAAAGAAAAACTTCGAATCATTAAAATGTAGAGCCCAAAGAAGCATTGTAGCAGTTCCTACATTTAAAAGTATGATTGTGCGAAATAAATGTGGTAATTTTTGCTTGACTGGCCTGTGTAGAAAAAGCTTCCCCCATTGGGGTCGCGTGATCCAAAATATCCAAACAGTGCTAATCAGCACCCCGAAGACAAAGGCCAGAATTGTCGAAATACCAAGAATTAGTTGCAGTGCCATTGCGGCTGAAAAAAGAGCATCGCGAAACCGCGCCGTGAATGCGAAGCCCGCTGACATTTGCGCTCGTGATGCTACTGCGCCGAAAATCCACATTATGACTACCGAACAGATGGCGATGAAATATGCCGGGGACCAATTGAAGTAATTTGGTCTCCAGAACCACCCCACAATCAGAAGCCCAAGAGAAACTATCGAAAGGCAAGCAATAAAGCGAACAGTTGGCGGCTTTAAATCCAACAGGATTGAATTGATGGCAAAGACTGAGCATAAACTACCAATATAAAGCAGATCGTAGAACTCCTTACTACCATCCGAAACATTTAAAACCACATAGTCACGAACTATTCCAAAAATAGCTGATATAACCGCTGCTATATAGGTTGCTTGGGTTATCTTTGAAAGTTTAGAGGTTGCATAATGTTTTAACGCCATATTCAAATTAAATAGATTAAGAATATTTTCTTGTTAAAGCACGCTTTGGCTTATTTTCCTAGGGGAAATCAAGTCCGAGAAATGTCTATTGGTTATAAAGATGAATAAAAGAAGTAATCCTACACCATCAGTCAGATCTCCACTAACTTGTACCCTCACAAATTCACTTAAGAATAAAATGCCGGCAAACAAGTTTGGTGAGTTATTTGCTAAGGAGATTTCTTGTGTCGCGTAGATCAAAGACAAGAAAAGCCCGGCCCCGACTACTAAGACCGGAATCCAGCCGAATTGCAATGAAAGCTCGACGAAAAAGTTGTGGGGATAGGTGTATTCGTTTTCGTTATTGGACAGATCGCGCACATCAACATATGTTGGAATTTGTATTGCTTGCGGCCAAATTCCTGTTGGATAGGTTGCCATCAGATCGAGGCCAGTAGATATTAGTTGGTATCTATCGTCTTGTATTGATGCAGAATAATTTATCGTGTTTAAAATTCCATTTTGGGAATTTTCGCTCCCTCTTAAGAAGGTGGTTTTAATCTTGAATAACCTCAGAGTGCGAGCCATTCGAGATGTCCACTCGGTTGTGGTGTTTTCCCCACAAGATTCGAAATACGGATAGTGAGTGTTTATATTGCCGCATGCTGGGACAATAACTAGGCAGACCATAATCACGATGGATAGCATTTGGGTTGTAACACGACGCTTATTTTCACGCGATTGCCTCCATTTAAGAATAATATCGAGCAGAGATCCTAGAATTAATATTAGATATAGTGCAAATACCGCTCTTGAAGTAGTACAAATCGCTAAATATAACCAAGGAGTTGCCAAGAGCATGCGCAAGATTCCTGATCGCCAAGTAACTATGGAATAAATTGCCATAAAATATGTTCCTAGCATAATCGGCATTGACTTCATGTTGAGATGGACAGATCCGTCCGTATTTTCAGATCCCCTCCACCAAACCAGAGCCGCTAATCCCCATCCAGCCACAATCAGGTAATTTAAAAAATCACCAGAATAGTCGTTTGTAATCGTGTTATTAGTATTGCTTTCAAAAAGTTCACTATTTTTTTTGCTGCATTTAGTAAGGCTAAGCACAAGAGTATTGACGGACTGAGAAAAAAAAACAGATACAATTGCGGCAGAGAAGTTTGTGTAAACCGTAATTTCGGCTTCGGGGCTATACATATATTTAATGATAAGATACAAACAAAAAAGCGTTACCGCGGTTCCGTAAAACGTAATTTGACGCAATTGATTTTCTTTAATTATCCAGTAACGGCGTAACCGCCAGCAAATAATAATTCCGGCAAGCAAAAAGATTGACTGCATGGTTCTTTTAAGTTCAAAGTTTCCCACGCAAGTGCACCAACAAATTATTGACCCAATGGCAGGATATCCGCCTACGCATAAGATCCCTAGAGATAGCCAAATCTCTTCTTTATTATTTTTCTTCATCATATAAAAATTTTCGTAGATTTTGGACCTTAATTAGTATTTGCACTGTTGGGTTATTTTAATAAATTAGTAGATGTAACTTTCGTTGTATTATCTTATTTCGTCACTTGGCATGCCTGTTCTCTTCTCTCACTTGACGTTATTTTTAATGCTCTCCGAATCCGCTTAACCATCCAGCTTGTCTTGTTATGACTCCTGCCATCCATTCACAAGGCTTTACATCCTGATTCACCACCGCCCCAGAATCGATAAATCAAATCTTCCCTAAGGTGACAACACAAATAGTCATCACATTGGCTCGTATATGCCCTTTATCACCAAGGTTTTCGGTTCTCCTCTTTCCTGGGAATCCCGGCACGGGGGTTGTAGGCATTGGTCAAGACTATGCTGGCCTCACAAAAATATCGTCCTCGATTTTCACCTCGTCATAGGTGCTGACATTATTTTGCAATTTCTCCCCATCACTAATTTTCGCCTTGCTCACATAGTGGTCCTGATCCAGTGAACACCGATTCCACACTCCTAATGAATGCTATTCTTGGTCTTCTACGGAGAGGCTCCAGATTCCGCCAAGACCCTGCAAGGCTTGCCCATGGCTGATTTGGAGCCAGTTATAAAATCCTAGGATAGAACTGACGATGCTTTTAAGAAACAGCCCTAGATCCGCCCTTGCAAACCATACATTGAGGAATCCGACCAGCCCCAGATAAAGAAGCAAAGCGGGCATGAGGCGCCGTAACCGGTTGATCGCGAAATCCCCAAGCCCCGGCCAGCCCCGAGGAATTCTGCGCAGGAGGGTTCGCGTGATCAGAAAACCGCTCAAGCAAAAGAATCCCTCCATGCTTCCCTAGCCCAGCCCCACCGGGGCTCCGGGCACAATGTGGTAAATTAGAATCCCCAAGACAAAAAGCCCCCGAAGGAAATCCAAATCGAAGCTTCTCGAGGCCTTGCCATCAGCAGACACGCCCTTTATCGAGCAAACCCAAAAAATCCCCTTTGAGCCTCCTTCAGTGGAGGAAGCCAGCCATAAGGCTCCGGGCAAACATGACAGTTTAAGGTCAGGATTTATTTTCTATCCGCAGGATGTCGCCTTCCAACAAATACACGTCCTGGGTGGCCTGGCACCGATATTCCCCTTGGCCACTAAGCTCAAGAGGAATTCGCTCCCCAAACCGGCTCATCCACCCCGCCTGCCTGGCGGGAATACCCATCATCAAGGCATGG
>Ga0247840_10010540_pt1 | contig 11501 bp, 10 predicted proteins | sample LaCruzMarch2015__FD_192404 | JGI IMG/M metagenome (GOLD analysis project Ga0247840, IMG submission 192404) | Freshwater microbial communities from meromictic Lake La Cruz, Castile-La Mancha, Spain - LaCruzMarch2015_17m | ecosystem: Environmental > Aquatic > Freshwater > Lake | place: Spain...
GCCCCAGGTGCGCCGCCCGCGGGTCGACCGGCGGCACCGCAGGGTCCCGTCAAAGTCCGGGGGCGTGACGGAGCGGCGGGGGCCTCGATCATCGTTCCGGCCAGCGGGCATCTTCTGGAGTCCAAGGCTTCAGCCTTGGTCCTGCCCATCCAAGGCTGAAGCCTTGGACTCCGTCCGGGAGGTGGCCGGGACCACGGAAGGGGGTCACGGAAGGGGGTCAGGCGATTTCCGAAAAACTCCGTACCACGAAGGCTCGACCTATCGATGGCCGGAGCGACTCGACCGGAGGCTGACGCTTTAGCGGGCAGCGACGCCGCATCCGGCTGAAGCCTCGACCTCCGGTTTGTTGCGCGGGTACAAAGTTATCCCGAATTCACCTCAGGTCTTGACTTATGCCTCGCCGTGACGGCGGTACAGAAACCGCAGGGTCAAGAAACGGCAGGATCAGGTCTTGACTTGTGCCACAGGGAGAACTCAAGACCTGGCCCCATCCTCCTCAGAAAGGCATAAGTCAAGACCTGACCCCATCCTCCTCCAGATCGAGATCCAGTTGTTGACCTACGCGGCCCTGCTCGGGCGCGTCCTGTACACTTGGAACGACCTCTACAACCATCAGTTGGGGAGCGGTGAGGACTACGGCAAACTCAAACCCGCCTACTCCATCTGGATTTTGGGCGAAGACCTCCTGCTGGGCGACGCCTATTACACCCATCGTTATCGCCTGCGCGACGAGCGCGGCCAGTGTCTGCTCAACCACGGCGGGATTTATCTCCTGGAACTGAACAAGTTCGCCGACGAACAGGTCACGACCGAGGAGCAACGCTGGCTCAAGTTCTTCAAAGAGGGCGAGCACCTGGACGTCGACCGGCTCCCCGCGTGGATGCAGACCCCTGAAATGAGGCAAGCCATGAATACCCTGACGGCCTTTTCCGAGAAAGAACGCGCCTACGATGTCTATCAGGCGCGGCAGGATTTTCTGCGCCAACAGCGCGCCATCGAACGGGAACGACGCTCGACTCAGCAGGCGTTTGAGGAGCAAAAGGCCGCGCTCGCGGAGAAAGAGGCCGTGCTGGCGGAGAAGGATGCCGTGCTGGCGGAGAAGGATGCCGTGCTGGCGGAGAAGGATGCCGTGCTGGCGGAGAAGGATGCCGTGCTGGCGGAGAAAGATGCCGTGCTGGCGGAGAAGGATGCCGCGCTCGCGCAAGAGCGCGCGGCGCGGGAGCTCGAGCGGCAGGCCAAAGAAGCCGCGTGGCAGGACCAAAAAGCCACCCTCGCGGAGGTTGAGCGCCTCAAGGCATTGCTGAAAGGCGACAATCCCCCGGCCGGCTCCTGAGCTTCTTCCTGCAACCGGCAGGACGCGAAACAAGGGCCTTGATCATGACTCCGGACACGCGCCGTCGCGGCAGCCCCCCGGCCGCGGTGGATATCACCCGCGAACTGGCCGAAATAATGATCGAAGCCGGCTCTGCGCGTGGATGCAGACCCCTTGAGATGAGGCAGGCCATGAATACCCTGAAGCCATTTTCGGACGAAGAACGCGCCTACGATGTCTACCAACGGCGGCAGGACTTCCTGCGCCAACAGCGCTCCATCGAACGGGAAATGGCCGAGCTCAGGGAGAGCCTGGCAGCGCTCCGGCAAGAGCAGGCTGAGTGCGAGGAAGCGCGCGCGGCTCGGGAGGTCGAGCGGCAGGCCACGGAAACCCGGTGGCAGGAAATTGAAACAGTGCGCCAAGAGACAGAGGCCGCCCTCGCGGAGGTCGAGCGCCTCAAGGCCCTGCTGAGAAGCAAGAACTTAGGGGATGTACCGAGGTAGCCGAAGCGGGGGTGAGGGGGATGCTGAGCGTCTCGACGCTTGCCATGGGTCAGCCGGTAGGACGGGCGAGCAGGAACGGGGTTTACCAAGCCAATCAGGCAGCCAATCAGGGACAGACCAGAATGGCGCTAATTTAGTCCAACCGACTGAAAAATTTAGGGCTAGCGCACACGAGTGGTAGGCTGAAAGTTGCGAAACCCAACCGACCACCGTGCGAGCCAGCCCCCATGCATCCTAACCAGAGCGCCACGACCCGGCAACGTGTCCTTGATCACGCCGGCCGTATCGACGCCGGTGGTCTCTTCAATCTGTTGACCGCCCCACGGCTGCTCGAGCGGGTCGCGGCGCTGGTGCCGGAGCATCGTGAGCGGGCGTTTCCGCCGACCAAGACGTTGGCGATGTTCATGACCCAAGCGCTCTCGGCGGACGGCAGTTGTCGCCAGGCGCTCGACGACTACGGGGTCGAGCGGGCAATCGCCGGGCTGCCACCCCTCAGTACCAGCACCAGCGCCTACTGCCAGGCACGCGCCCGGCTGCCGTTGCCGATGATCAGGACGCTAACGCGTCAGACCGGGGGGCTCGTGACGGATGGGGCGCCGGACTGGTGGCACTGGCAGCAGCGTCGGGTGCGGCTCGCCGACGGGGCGACGATGACCCTGGCGGACACCGCCGAAAACCAGGCCAAGTATCCGCAACCCAAGAGCCAGAAGGACGGGCTGGGGTTCCCGATCGGTCGGATGGTGGTCCTGCTCTGTCTGGCGAGCGGGGTCGTGCTGGATGCCGCCATCGGTCCCTGCGCGGGCAAGGGCAGCGACGAGCAAACGCTGCTGCGCGTGCTCCTCGACAGCCGTCTAAGCGGCGAAATTCTGGTTGCAGATGCCTATTATGCAAAGTATTTTCTACTCTGCGAGTTGAGACGCCGCGGCGTTGATGGGGTGTTTGAGCAGTACGGCGCCCGCAAGCGCAGCACCGACTTTCGCCTGGGCGAATGGCTCGGGGTGCGCGACCACCTCATCGCTATTCGGGACAGACCACGGTTTCCTGAGCCAACCAGAAAAACCGGAGTTCCTGGGCGGCAAGCCGCGACTGTGTAGAGATGACGCAGCGCGACGGCCTCAAGGTCGGCACCGACGAGCCCACCATGCTCGCCAACGACCTGGAACTCGGGTACGCCGTTGCCGCCGGGCTCAAGACCGCCATCGTCGTCTGCGAGCGGGAGCACGACGTCCAGACCAGGACCATTCTGGAGTCCAAGGCTTCAGCCTTGGTCCTGCCCATCCAAGGCTGAAGCCTTGGACTCCGTCCGGGAGGTGGCCGGAACGATGATCAAGGCCGCGGTCACTGACCGCCCTCCTCGAAGCTCAGCGCCCGAACATCGCGCGCACCATGCACTACACGCACGATGATGACTTCCTTGTCAGTGAGCCGGTAATACGGCACCTAGTCGCGGTGGAAATGCGCCCGCAACCCCGGGGCCAGACGCTCGCGGCGCGGGCGAATCTCCGGATGCGCCTGGACCGTCGCGAAACGCCCCTCGATCTCGCGGATCAGCTTCGAGGCGGCCCGGCGATTGTCCTGGGCGATGCAGCACCAGATGTCGATGAGATCCTGTTCGGCGCTGTCGGTTATGCGCAGGCGTCGCGAACCGCTGATTGTTCGTTGCGAGGCCGGCAGACGGCCTTCCCTGGTTCCTTGCCGGACCCAAGGCCCTGGATGCCGGGTGCTGCGTGTTCTGCGGCCCTGCCGACGCTGGGTGGACAGGAATTGCCGGGGCAGACCGCGGTTGCTTGTGTTGCCGCAGGAACAGCAGGAACTCGTGGTCGGTCCCCGCGGTATCGGCTAAAAGCGAACCTTCAGCGTCATGCCCGCAAAGGGGGCCGTGGCGTAATCCGCAGCCGCCAGTTTGTCGCCCTGGGCATTCTCCAGTCGCAGGTTGCCCGCCGTCTTGGCCCCGGCGATCAGGCTCAGGCTGCCGAAGCGCCCGAGGGTGTACACGACGCCAAGATAGACCGGGATGGAACTGTCCTGGCCCACGCCGTTGGGGGCCGGGCCCTGGTCGTTCAGGCGAAAGCGCTCGTTCTCATAACGCGCGCCGAGACTGAGGGTCCAGGCGTCCGCGGGCCGCCATTCCAGGACCAGGCCGGGTCCGCGGCTGGCCGCGAGACCGCCGCCGGTGTTCAGGCTCAGGGTGTCGGTCAGGCGCCAGTCCAACGCCAGGATCGGGAACAGGCTGGCGTCACCCTCGATCTCGGAGAAGGCGCCGAACCCAGGGCCGATGGTCAAACGGTCGCTGACCCGGTAACTGGCGGCGGCCAGCACCCCGCCGAAGGCCCCGTCATCCAGGGCGGCCCCGTCCTCTGCGGCCCAGCGGATGCTCGGCAAGACGAACAGGGTCCACCACTCCCCCAGGCGAGCGTTCAGGCTGACCCCCGCCCGGGCGCTGCGGATGGTCGACCAGGGCGCGGCGGCGGCGAGTCCCTGCGCACCGGCGGTGAAGTCGTACGCGAACTCAGCGTAACCCAGGCTCAGCCCGAGCCGCAGACTGGGGGTCAGGGGCCGGGAGACGCCGATGCGCAGCGCCGTTTCATCCATCGCGACCGTACCGCCGCCATCGCGATCCGCGCTGAATTGGTGGGCGCCCAGCGCTTCGACCGACAGACCCCAGGCGTTGGCCGGCGGTTCGCCCGCCCCGACCCAAGACGAGATGAAGAGTAACGTCACCCCAAACCAGACAACAGTCAGTGGCTGCATCGGAATGCCTCGTGTGGATTTCATATCATCATGCAAAGGGTGACAGAGGCGCGGATCGCTTCGGCACGGTGTCACGTCGGCGACGCAATGGCAAGTCTGAGCGACGGACTTCTGCGGAAGGTGCGCGCGGCGCACCCTGCGCCGATCGCCAGCCGCGGAGCGGCTGATGCTTGCGCCACTAAGGCGCCGCGATTAACCTCTGACGCCATGGACGACATCGCCACCCCCCACGACACCTATTTCCGCGAGAGCTTCGGCCGTCGGGAGATCGCCGTGGACTTCCTGCGCCACCACCTGCCGGCCGAACTGCTGGCCGAGATCGACCTCGAAACCCTGGAAATCTCCAAGGACACCTATGTCTCGGCCGATCTGCGCTCGGCCTACTCCGATCTGGTCTATCGCGTGCGCCATCGCGACGGACCCTTGACGATCTACGTGCTGTTCGAGCACAAGAGCAGCCCTGAGTACTGGACGGCGCTGCAATTGCTGCGCTACCTCGCGGCCGAGGGCGATGCCTACCGCAAGCAACACCCAAAGGCCCGTCGGCTCCCGCCGATCTATCCCCTGGTGATCTATCACGGCAAGGGACGCTGGCGCGTACCCCGCAACTTCCATGACCTGATCGCCCCGTTGCCGACGGTGCTCGTGCCCTTCGTGCCGCGCTTCACCTACGCGCTGCACGACATCTCCGCGCGCACCAACGCCGAGATCAAGGGCACCGTGCTGACCCGTCTGGTCCAGTTGGCGATGCGCTGGATCTTCAGTAAAGAGCCACTCGCGCGGCTAGGCGATCTGCTGACCCTGATCGAGCAGGTCGAGAACCGGACCACCGCGCTGGAGATCCTGGAATCCCTGCTGCGCTACTATGTCCAAGGCACCGGGCGCGTGGAAGAACGCGACGTCCGCGCCCTGTTGGAACAGAACCCCACGGGAGACCCAATCATGCAAACCTTTATCGACCGCTACATTGAGCAAGGCAGACAGGCGGGCAAACAGGAGGGCAGGCGGGAGGGTGAGGCCGCTATGTTGCTGCGGCAGATCGACCGCAAATTCGGTCCCCCGAGCGAGACGGTGCGCGCACGCGTCGGCAGCGCTGACCCCGAGACCCTGCTGCGCTGGTCCGACCGCATCCTTACCGCGGAGAGTCTGGACGCTGTGCTGCATTGAGCGGCGCGGGAGACGCGGTACCTCCGCTATCCTTCCGCGACTGGACGCTGATGTCTGCCGATACGGTGACAGAGGCGCGGATCCTTTCGGCACGGTGTCACGTCGGCGATGCCTTGGTGGATAGGAATTGCCGGGGCAAACTGCGGTTTCTTGTGTTGCCGCAAGAAACAGGAACTCGTGGTTTGTCGCCGAGTTCGCTCCTTTGCGCAGTCGGGACCCGAGTGCGGCGACTATCCGCGCCGCCCTTCTCCAGCTTTCCCAGACCGGAGATAATCCCCCGCGTCGCACACCGCCCCAGAGGTCGCACTGATGGCCCTTCTCTATCGTCTTGCCGCCGTCGTCGTCAACGCGACCCTATGGGGCGGCGGCGAGCTGGCGACCGGGATGGTCCAGGACTGGCTCGGCGACCCTGCCGGGCGCCTGCCCGAAGCGCTGATCGGCGCCGCGCAGGACACCCGCCAGGTCCTCGAGCTGGCGCTCCAGCGGCAGGCCGGCACGCCCGTCGCGGGCTGGCTCGGGCGTCTTGGCATCAAGGCCGAGCACCGCGCACTCGCGAACGCCATCGCCGACTTCCTCGACACCCAGCCGTTGATCCTCCCGGACCCGGACCAGGCCCGGGCAGCCCTGGCCGAGCTGCGCTCCGCCCCGGGCCAGGCCTTGCTGGCCCTCGACCGGACCGAGATCGGCCCCGAGCGCTTCCAGGGGATCGCCCGCTATGCCGATTCCCGGGCGCTGATCGCCGCGGCCCAGGCCGCCATGGCGACCCTCGCCGACGGACTGGCGGGCGACTGCCCCAACCTTGCCGCCGTGCTGCGCGCCCAGCCCCAGGACCAGCCGCCGCTGCTGGTCCTGGCCTATGCCTACTGTTTGCGCCGACGGATCGAAGGAGACCCCGATCTCGCCCGCGGGCTCCAGTTCGAGCAACTCGACGCGCTGACCGCCGGTCTGGCCGGTATCGGTGCCACGGTCGCGCGCATCGAGACCGGGATCCTTGCGCTGCTCAAGCAGTATGGCGCCGCACAGGGTCCGGTGCGCTCCGGGCTGACCTCCGTTATCCGCGACCCCGCGGACCTGGCCGCCGTGCACTCGCTGCTCGAACAGGTCCGCCGCCTCCCCGAGCCGGAGCGCAAGCGCTATCTGGCACTCATCGGCAACGCCGGCAAGCTGGCCCAGGGCATCGGCGATTTCGGTGAGGCCCAGGCACTGTTCGTCGAGGTGGCCGACCGGGCCAGCGCCGGTGCAGAAACCAGTGCCGAGGCCGAGGCGCGCTATAACGCCTACCAGGCCGCCCTGGCGGCGAAGGATTGGGATGCCGCCCTAGGCCACCTGCGCCGCGCCGCCGAGCTGGACCCCGACCGCTTCGCCCCCTTTTCGTTCCACGACTACCCGCCCGAGCGCATCCTGGGCGCCGGCGGCTTCGGCGCCGCCTTCCTCTGCCGGCCGCTGATCGGCAAGCCGGCGGTCATCAAGACCCTGCACAACGACCCGCATCGCCGCGCGCTGCGGGAGGGCCAGCTCCTCGCCGGCATCGACCACCCCAATGTCATCCGCGTCACCGACGTGCGCTATGCCTGGCGCGACCGGCGCCCCTATCTGGTGATGGAATACTTCGAGGGCTCGCAAGGCTTGGACCGCTTTGTCGAGACCCAGGGGTGCCTGACCCCGGCGCGGGTGCGTGAGCTGGGGCTCGCACTCGCCTGCGCGCTCGCCGCGGCCCACGCCCAGGGCATCCTGCATCGCGACGTGAAGCCCGCCAACGTACTGATCCGCGACGGCGGCGACTGTCTCGTGAAGCTGATCGACTTCGGGCTCGCCGCCCAGGTCTCCCAGGCCCAGGAGGACCCGGACCCCGGCGCCCCGGTCGGCACCCACGATTTCAGCGCGCCCGAGGCCAGGGGGCAGCGGCGCGGTGCCCCGGTCGATGCGCGCTCCGATCTCTACAGCCTGGGCGCCACCTTGAGCTGGTGTCTGTGTCTGGAGTCCCGCCCCGGCCGCGAGCACTGGGCCGCGCTGGAGCGCGAGGACCCGGAGCTGGCCGACATCCTGGCCAAGTGTCTGAGTTCCAAGCCGGACGATCGCTGGGCCAGCGCCGCGGCACTGGTCGAGGCGCTGAGCGCCGCCGTCCGGCGCGATACCGAGGCCTGGACCGCCGCCGAAGCGGCCGCCGGCATCCCCGCCTACTCGGCCTATCTCGCCGCCGCGGCACCGGTGCGGCGCCACGCGGACCAGGCCCGCGCCCGGATCGAGACGCTGGAGCGAGCGGAGTCCGAGCGCGCCCGGCAGCAAGAGTCCCACCGGGCCGAGATCGAGCGCGACGACGCCGCCTGGGCGCAGGCGCGCGCCGCCGACAGCGTCGCCGCCTATCGCGCCTACCTGGCCGCCGAGTCGCCCTGGCGCGCCCACACCGACGAGGCGCTGGCCGCCATCGAGGGGCTGATCCTTCGCGAGCGCGACGACGGCGCCTGGCACGAGGCGCGGCACCGGGGCACGGTCGCCGCGCTGCGCGCCTATCTGGCGGACGAGACCCTGCCCCGCGCCCATGCCCGGGAGGCCCAGGCGCTCGTCGAGCGCATCCAGTCCGAGGCGGCCAAGCACCGCGACGAGCAGGCCTGGGCCCTGGCCCGATCGCAGGACAGCATCGCCGCCTACCAAGGCTATCTGGAGACTGCCGACCTGCTCCATGCCCATGCCGAGCAGGCGCGGGCCCGGATCGGCGAGTTGGAGCGGCGGACGGGCCGCTCGCACAGGCGGGTCTGGACGGCCGTCGCGCTGGGCGCACTGGCGATCGGGCTCGGCGCCTACCTGGTCCATGGGTCGGCCCCGGCACCCGCGCCGCCCGATGCAGCGGCGCCCACCCCGATCGCCCCCCCGGTCGCCCCGGCCGTGCCCGCGCCATCCCCGCCGACGCCCGCGGCCCAGCCGACCCCCCAGCCGCCTGCGAGCCCGCCCGTGGTCCAAGGCCGCCAGCCCTTCGAGCCCGAGATGGTGCGCATCCCGGCCGGTCGCTTTCTCATGGGCTCGCCAACGGACGAGGCGGGGCACGAGAGCGACGAAGGCCCGCAACACGAGGTCGCGGTCCCGGCCTTCGAGCTCGGCAAGACCGAGGTCACCTTCGACCAATGGGATGCCTGTGTCGCCGATGGCGGCTGTACGCACAAACCGGACCATTACGGTATGGGCCGAGGTCGGCGCCCGGTCATCGATGTCTCTTGGGACGATGCCCAGCAATATGTGGCTTGGCTCAGTCGCAAGACCGGCCGGACCTGGCGCCTGCCCACCGAGGCGGAATGGGAATACGCCGCCCGTGCCGGGACCGGCACCGCTCATTTCTGGGGCAACGACGCCAACCGGGGGTGTGCTTATGCCAATGGCTACGACGAGACCGGCAAGCGAGTGAACCAAGATTCTAGGGATAATCTTCAGTGCGACGACGGGAAGGCGCACACCAGCACGGTTGGCAGCTATCGACCCAACGCATTCGGGCTCTACGACATGTCGGGAAATGTCTGGGAATGGGTGCAGGACCGTTATCAACCTGGCGGCAATTACCGGGGTGCCCCCGCCGATGGCAGTGCGTGGGAGGATGCCTCGGGCGGGAGGCGTGTGGTGCGCGGCGGCAGTTGGTTCGGCGGGGCGCGGTACCTGCGCTCCGCGTCCCGCGACCACAGCGACCCCGTCAACCGCTACCACCGCTACGGTTTCCGGCTTGCCCTAGGTCCCGAGCTCGGGTCGGCAGCGGCAGGCAAGTAGGGGCAGGGAGCGGGGCCGGACTGCCCGCGCAAGGAGCGAGCCGGCAGCGAGCGGGAGGCGCGGGCGGTCAGGCCCCGCGGGGGCGCATCAGCCGACGCGGGCCGGGGTTTGCCATCTGGTGACGAAGCTCCGCTTCGTCACTCTTCTGCGAAGCTCCAGCTTCGCGAGCGCCGAGCCGATCGATATCGACTGGCTGGGCACGCTCGCGAAGCCGGAGCTTCGGGAGGGAGCCCCGGGTGGACAAGCGCAGCGCGGTCCGCCAAAGTTGTGGATGGGTAGAGCGCAGCGAAACCCATCGTTCGCACGCCCAAGTCATCGATCGCTGGGTTTCGCTGCGCTCTTGACCCTCTGTTTTCCTTGATTTACCGTAGCGGCATGAACGGGCATGAGATCATCGCCAAGCTCAAGGCCGCGGGGTGGGTACTGGACCGTGTTCAGGGCAGCCATCGCATCATGACCAAAGACGGTCGTGCGGTTCCGGTGCCCGTGCACGGCACCCGCGATGTCGGCAAGGGGTTGGTGGCGGCGATCCAGCGCCAAACCGGCGTTCAGCTCAAGTGAGGTCATCGTGGAGATTCGTTATCCTGCTGTGCTGGAGCCCCAGGAGCCCGAGGGCTTCTTGGTGCGTTTCATCGATCTGGAAGATACCTTCACCGAGGGGTTGACCCGCGAAGAGGCACTGTTCAATGCGGCAGAGGTCTTGTCCGCCATGCTGGAATGGCACATCGACAACGGCCATGCAATCCCAGCCCCGTCCGTTCGCGAAGGCGCCGACTATATCGCTCCCAACGCCAAGACCCAATCCGCGCTCCTGGTCCGCCGCGCCCGAGCGGACCGCTCGCTCGCCGACTTGGCCCGCGCACTCGATACCTCCTGGCCCGCGGCCGAGCGGCTCGAGGACCCGCACCATTCGCCCACCCTCAAGCAGTTGGAGCGGGCAGCGGCCGCGCTCGGCAAGCGGCTGGTGCTGGTCTTCGAGTAAACCGGGGATAGCCCATGATTTATTGCTTGGCTGGGAGCGGGCCGGAGATCGGCTACCGGTTCCAGGCGGCTGGGCGCACCATGGGGATCGACTTTCGCTGGTATTACGAATTCGCCGCCCGGAATCGGGTGGAGCGAAACCCATCGTGCGCGATGCCGAGACCGGCCGGCGCTACGCCGACAAGCTGGTCGCGGTCGCGCGCCACGACGGCAGCACCGCTTGGGTCCTGGTGCATGTGGAGGTGCAGGGCGAGCCGGAGGCGGCGCAACGCCCAGCGCATGTTCGTCTACAACCATCGGCTGCGCGATGCCCGCGGCGTACCGGTGGCGAGCCTCGCCGTGCTCGCCGACTTAAGCGCGCGCTTTCGCCCGCAACGCTACCGGGATGCGCTCTGGGGCTGCTCCATCGACTTCCGCTACTGGATGATCCATCTCCCCGCGGAGGCCGAGGCCGCCTTTCGCAAAGACCTCTACGACTTCGAGGCGAGCAAGCAGATGCCCTATATCACCACTGTCGAACGTGCGGGAATCAAGAAGGGCCTCCGGCGGGGGCTCCGGCAAGGTGAGGCCGCACAGCTCCTGTGGCAGATCGAGAAGAAATTCGGCACGGACGTAGCGCAAGGTTGCCGCGATCGGGTGGAAACCGCCGACAGCGACGACCTGCGGATCTGGTCGGAGCGCATCCTGACGGCGGACAGCATTGCGCAGGTGCTCAACTGAGCATGTTCAACTGGGTGATTGCGCGGCCGGGAGTGCAGCGGAAAAGTGCTCCGAGTCGAGGATGTCGGGTTGATGCGTCCGCGACCCCGGGGATGTGCAGATCTGCCGTGATTCCCGGGGTCGGCCCCATCGGCGTTGCGTTGCCCGCGCGCGCGATCTAGCATCCCGATCTCCCCGGCCGACTCGCTCACGACTGCAACCCGATGGGGCTCCGATCGCCCGATGATCTTCCATGCCCGCACGGGCTTCCTCTTCGCGAGCATCCTCAGTCTGGTGATCGGGTTGGCGCTGTGGGCGGCCCTGTGGAGCCAGCGGAA
>Ga0247840_10010542_pt1 | contig 11498 bp, 18 predicted proteins | sample LaCruzMarch2015__FD_192404 | JGI IMG/M metagenome (GOLD analysis project Ga0247840, IMG submission 192404) | Freshwater microbial communities from meromictic Lake La Cruz, Castile-La Mancha, Spain - LaCruzMarch2015_17m | ecosystem: Environmental > Aquatic > Freshwater > Lake | place: Spain...
AACAAGCTGCTGCAGCTGCCCAGCAGAGCGGTGTCCCAGCTTCTGATGAGCAGATAGATCTTAAGCTTGTTCAGGAAGTCAATTAATTAGTCAGAGCATATGAGCAAGTTAAATGAAATTGGCATTTTGCAGCGATTTGTGTGATGGGTTGTTTGAAGTCAGCAATGACTTAGACTGTCTCATCTGCTGCGGAAATTTTTTACCAATTTATGATAAAGAATTGCTCACTTGGAATATAACAAATCAGGTAGATTGGGTAGACTCAACTCTTAATAAATGGATTGAGCGCTACCCTTCTACCTGTTTTGTTTTTAGCGGAGGTCCAAATGATCATTTGGCAAAATTTTATGGATCTCATGCTAATTATTATATTAAAGCAAACTATATACAAGACGAATTGCTTTATTTTAAGGGCTTAAATATTTACTCAATGCCCTGGCTCCCGCCACATGCATCTGAGATGGAGCCAAACGCTTTTAAGACGAAAGACGCGTCTTTGTATATAGCTGCTGTTGATAGTATTCCAGAAGAAACTGATATTTTGATTACCTGGAATCACTGCTATCTGCATAAAAATTGCAAAGACATTGCTGAGCAGGGTGACCTATATCTTAAGAAAAAAGTACAATCTTTGCGAAATTTGAAGATTCATTCCTTTGGTCAGTCTGTAGAGGATAATGTTATATTGCATTCGTCCAAGCATCTTGTCGTGTCATCGAATAGGGCTCGCGTTGGGCCTTACACGACAGTGCAAATTTAATGGAGAACATATGAACGCTGAAGATATTAGTAGATTCATACACGGTTGTGAAGTTGCGGATTTTAAAGATTCAGATCTCGAAGGTCATGTCGGGATCGTGATCATGCATAATTATCTTTCTAGGCCAAACTTTGATTTGGATAGATTTATAAAAGATAATAAGTTAGACAGAAAAATGTACATAGATGTTTCTGATCGTCTTGATCATAATGGTTTGTACTGCAAGTACAGCTGGCCATGGCGCTCGCGCATATCATTGCTTTCAGCTCTTAAGCACAAGAGCAAGACTACGGTTCGTGACTGGTGTCATATTGCTGGCGTTTCTTCAGGCTACGTTGGGAAATAAACAGTGAAGCCTGCAAGAAATATAGCACATAAGATTGCGGATATTGTTCTTAAATCTGCAAACAATGCACTTCATCCAGATCGTATGAAAAATATGTACGCCAGTTCTTCCACTCTGTCCAACGCTGAAGGTGCTGAGATGGACCCAGAAAAGAGTGGAGCGATTTTGAATATTTGGATTGATTCTATTGTTGAGCATGTTTCTACCTGCAAGGACAGAATCATATCTGATTATATCCTTGACTTGATAGAGAATACGCAAAAGCATTTTGAGAACAGCTATAATGAAGAAGAACTGAATGCCATAGTATCCATTATGGAGATTTCAGCTTTTCAGAAATTATGGTCTGATGATGCAGTGTTTAATATTATTTCCGACTCTAAGGAAGGCTTTAATCAGCACATCATTAAAGAGATGCAATCGGAAGAATGTTTAAATGTTATGCAAAAAAAGTTACATACGCTGTTAGCGAACAATGGTTTTGACGATAACTTAGATACATCCGATCAAGGATAAAACAAAAGGAGATTTAGCTATGATGATTTATAAGAGAGTTGTTTCAACGAAGCGTCACACGGTTGGTTACATGGTTACTGGTGTCGGCGAGGTTTCTCGTCGCGAGGCGGTTCGCCTCACCAAGGCTGGTAAGATTAAGGGCGTTCGCGTTGCACGCGGACCAAAGGGTGAGTACATTGCGAGCAGTACTTCTCGCAATCTATACAGTCTCCCAATCGTAATGGCTAGTGCTCGTCGCAGCGAGCGTCGCACCAAGCGCTAATTTTTATAGGTAGAGTTTGTCGAAATAATAGGGAAGGCCACCATGGCCTTCCCTATTATGCTTTTATTAAGAGAATTAGAAATTCCATCTACAATTACCGCATCTTTAAAGTGCGAATATAGCTATTTTCCTTTTTGTAGTTTCTTTTATGGAGAAGAGCCTTCTACTGAATATTTTGTTAATAAAGATTTTGAATTTGAGTTACTTAAAAAAGTTCAAAACAATTCTTTTTCTTTTGAAATAGAAGAACGTAATGCGTTGTATTTTTATGCAGTCATAAAAAGGCTGACAATCTTAAAGAGAGCCAAAGATGTTTCGGTATGTTCATTATTTTATCTTGCCAACATGCATTATAGACAAGAGCTAATAAACATGTGGCAAGATTTATATTTGCATCCATTATTTATTATTAAGAACAATGGAGTTATACAGGAAGATTTTATACTCACGGAGTTGGCAGAATCGATTAATAAAAATAAGTTTGAGATTCAGAATAGACACATGTCGTCTGACATTAGTTACGTTGATAAGATTGATTTTAGATTAAAAAGATTTGTAGATTTATATCACGACTTATTGGATGAAAGAATTTTTAAACAATCTACTATCTTGAAAGAATACGTAGATAAAAAGAATGATACTCAAAGTGTTTGTTATGATAAAAATATTGATACTTTTGTAGAACAGTTTCCATACCTACATAAAGATATTATATCAGTATTACTTTATCATGTTGTTCACAACAAATTTCTAAGCGCAGTGAATGGTCACATAGTGGCAAAACCCAGGTTCATTCATGATTCTAAAATGTTGATTAGTCAAGAAAGCAAAAACTTTATTAAAGAACTGAAGGAGCTGCACAGTTCCATGCTAGGAAATTCTCATATACTTGTTAGGTGTGACGACAAAGATGTATGTAAATTATTCAAGAAAGCTTCTTATGTCAAAATGTGAATGGATTGAAATGACGGATGTAAGAGATTTGGGAATGTCACTAATAGATAAATATCCAAATCAGTTTGGTCACATTCTTATAGATAGAATGAAGTTGATCGGGCTAACAAATGCAAAGCCCCCTAGAGAGGGCGCTAAAATCTGGAACTTTATTTCTATTCAAACTCCAGTAAACGAGTTAATAGGGATAGATATAGTTGGGCTGGTACACTTTGACTCGTGGTCAAATTTAGATGATAAAGCAAGGGCTTTAATTATTGCTTCAATGCTTTCGTGTATTGAGTGGAAAGATCGCCTTACCGTTAAGGGATATGATTTACATGATTCAAAAAACATGATAATCAATTTTGGAGTTGATTACGAAAACAACCCAGAATCACCCGATATACTTAATACAAACTACAACTGGAGGTCAGTATGATAGAAATATGGATGAGAGATGAATATGGACAAGCAAACATTCAGGGACGTGTTGCAGATTTCAGTGCAGCCATTACACGTGGACACGAGCTGTTAGATTCTTACAACATGGACAATGCTCTTACTTCAGCAGAAAAAGATAAAAATTGGGAATGCTTTATACCTATATGCACGGAAGCACCAGATATGGTATATGGTGGAAAGATTAGAGGTAGTATTGATTTTTTCTTTGACCCAAAGGACGGAACAGTCAAAGAGACAAAGTCTGCCAAAATTCTGCTTGGTAAGAAGAATGGTGAATTCTGGTATGCCAAGGATCATAAAAATAAAGAGTTAAGCTCTCTTGGTGACAACGGCCTGTCTAATAAGGCTTATATATTTTTTAAGAAGGTTTGAACCACATGAAAGCAGTTATCGCTATTGCTGGATGCAAAAATTCCGGCAAAAGTAGTCTTTGCAAATATATATCATTTCTTGTAGCAAGAGTAGACGGACTGATTGCAAATGATATGTTTGCTGGAGCTTTTGACAATAGGCATTTGGCTCAAGTTGCTAAGGATGGCAGCAAAAAGGTGTATCTTAGTCAAGATGGGTCTACATACAATGAAGCTAAATTAATTCATGAACCAAATGTAGACTTTATTAGTTTTGCAGATCCAGTGAAAGACATATGCGTAAATTCACTTGGATTATCTGACGATCAAGTATATGGTGCAGATCAAGAAAAAAATACTTTCACTAAATACTTATGGGAAAATATGCCAGATCATATCAAGCATGGTTATGGTGGAGAAAAGTCTGGAAATTTAACTGCTCGTGAAGTAATGCAAATTGTAGGCACAGATATTTTTAGAAACTATTTTTCTAAGAATGTTTGGGTTGATTGCTTAATGTCTAGAGTGCATCATTCTTCTGCCGATGTAGTGCTAGTGGATGACTTGCGGTTTGACAGTGAAGCAGAAGCTCTCATGGCTCATGGGGCAATGGTAATTCATCTCCAGAGAATGTGGGGCAGGGGAGGTTTGCACAAAAGTGAAAACGGATTAAATCTTGATTTATTTAAGGGTTATCCTCATTTTTGTAGTGTCCCAGACATAGATATAATGGCGAAAAACGATATGGCCTTTAGGTCAATTAAGGAATATTTTAAGCATGTCATCCGCACACAAAGCGACATTCGCGAACAAGTACCGGCCTAAACTACTAGAAGATGTAGTCGGTCAGGATCATGTAAAGGCATACTTTAAAAATGCCATTGCAAAAGACATGCTTCATCATGCTTATCTTTTCACTGGGTTCTCTGGAACAGGAAAAACTACTGTCGCAAGAATTATTGCTGCAGCAGTTAATAACCCTGGAGGCCAGTCCTTAACTCCAGATATGTCGGAAGTAAGTTTATCAAGACGTATCGTTGAGGGTCTTTGCAGTGACATTAGGGAGATCGACGCCGCATCTAATAGAAGCATAGACGATATTAGAAACTTGCGTCAAGAGATTAAGTATGCTCCTTTTGAATGCAGAAAAAGATTTGTAATTATCGACGAAGCTCACGGCTTAACTGGCCAGGCAATTGAAGCTGCACTCAAGATGATAGAAGAGCCTCCGTCTCATACTATTTTTATATTTTGTACGACTGAAGTAGAAAAACTTAAAGACACTATAATTAATCGTTGCATAGATTTTGTGTTTAAGCCTATTTCTGACCAGATGGTTACAGATAATCTCTCAAAAATATGTGCCTTAGAAAATTTTAAGACAGACAGACAGGCGCTTGCCTTGATTGCTGAGCATAGTGATGGGTGCGTTCGTAAGTCTCTGCAGCTACTTGAAAAGGCTGTCATCTCCACCGATGGTGAACTCACAAGAGATGAGGTTAAAAAGTATCTTATGATTGTTGAAGAAGATGCTTACGTAGACCTTTTTAATTGCATACTAAAGAAAGATGCAGCTGGCTGTGTGGAAAGAGCAATTAATCTACAAAATAATGGAATCACATACGAGAATAGCTTGCGTCATTTAGCAAAAATTATTCGTTATATACTTTTGGCAAAAACATGCCCCAATGCTTCAGATCTTGTTGACATGAACGAAAAGACAAAGTTTTATATTAAACAAATTTTGTCGAAAATAAGTATTGAAAGCATTATAGAAGTAGTAGGTTTTATAAAAGAGGCTAGAGATGGAATGTCTAAGGGCATGATCCCAGCCTTGGCTTTTGAAACATTTATTATTAAATCTATTATATCATATCATAAACATCATGGCCAAAAAGAAAACAAATAAAAAAACTTCTAATAAGAAAGTCGTCATAAAACTTATTGCTAAAGATAATATCCAAAAAGATAAGCCAAATACAGGCGTCGCAAGACCTGGATCTATAGCTGAAATGGTAATCAAGCTTCAGAAAGATAAAACTAAGGCTGGCCAGGAAGCTATATTTAATGATATCATTGAAAAAATAGATCCATTAATTAAAAGAATAGTTGGTAAATTCAATATACCTGGATATGAAAAGTCAGACCTATATCAAGAGTCATTATACGCAGTTAGATTCAAGGCTATTTCAGATTTTGATGTAAGCCGAATCATAGGAGATGATTTTGTAGGATTTGAAAAGTTTGCTGCCTTATGTGTTAAAAGGCATTTGTCAACTCTTTTAAAGTGTAGTTTTCAAAACAAAAAAGCAACATTAAATACCTCTGTAAGTTTTCATGCACTCTCATCAGAGAATGATGATGATATGTTCGACATGAGTTCCTTAATGAATTCTGGAGAAGAGTCTCAGGAATCAAATAGTGAGAAGAAAGAAATTTTTAGAAAAATTATTTCCAATCTTATGGAGCATCTTTCTGAATTTGAAAAAAAGGTACTTGCGCTTTATTCACAGCGCTTTAGCTACGAAGAAATATCCGATATGTTGAATAAGAGCGGCGAAGAAAAAAAGATAAACATAAAGGGCGTTGATAACGCTTTGAGCCGCATAAAGATAAAAGCAAAAATAGTTGTTGACGAACTCGGAATAGAACCTTTCTAATGAATATAAACGAAGCAGCAAAATGTCTATCTGGTATGTCTCAAAAATTAATACCAAAAGATGATTCTATGCACGGGTTTATATCATTCGTGCATAAAGAAGGCAAGACATTTCTTGCCTTGAGTAACGACAAGTTTTCTTGCGTAGTGCCAATAGTGGTTAATCATAATGTTACTGAAAACTTGCATTGCATGATTGATGGAAAAATGCTTTCAAAGGTTTTGCAGAAATCAAACATTGATTCTGTTGAGCTTCAATGTTCAGTAAACATAGAGGGCAAGCCTTCTGCAATTACATTAAAAAGCGATGTGAGCACAAGTGTAAGTATTCCTGTCTCTGGAGCAGATCATAGTATAAGGCAAAAGAAGCTGTCATCATCGCACTATGTGATCGACAGAGAATGTTTTGTCTCTTCTTTGAAGAGTACAATAAACGCTGGTTCTGATATTGATGCAGAACGTCCTTATTATTATTTATTACTAAAGTTTGATGAAGAAAGAATGTCTTGCACATGTGGCAATGGCTCATTCTTTGCTCACGTTGAGTGCAAGGCAGTTAAGAACAATTCTGCCAAGGACTATTGCCTTATTCCTATTCCAGTTGCATTAAGCATCATCCCTTTTCTCGATCAATGTGAAGATGACGAAGTTAAGATAAGTTTTGATGATCATTCTTTTGTAATCCATGGAGAGTGCATGAAATTTTCTCTTTCTATTGACAGAAAGTGTGTTGTCTGGCCAGATACCACATCTATACTGAATCGTAAAACTGGTAGTATTTGCAAGATTGAATCCGCCAAGATAAGAGATGTTGCGAGCAACATAGAGCTTGCAGCAGAAGGTTATGATTCTAAGAACGAAACATTAAAATGCAAATTGAACATATCAAAGACAAAAATGTCGTTCTTTATTAATGGATACTGCAAGGTTGAATCCTCTATAGAAATAGATTCTGATTTGGATACTGAAAAAGATATAGTAATAGACGCTGCATGTATACCCTTGTCTTTAAAGTCAAAAATGCTTGGTAGTTTTATTTATTTAAATATAGATGACTCGTCTTTTAAAGGCAGGCCATCCCCTATCGTAATTTCTTCTGACTCTAAAGATTGTTGCTATAAAACTTTTTTTGCTGTATCATGATTATTCTTGCCGATGTTCCATTCTTTGACGCGTTCATGTATGCAAAAAAAATGACCGTAGATACTCATATGGCTTACTGGTCTCCTGGAGAGCCAATGCCAGTTTCTAAAGATGATATTTTTGCAGAGCATGCGAGTAGTAGTGTATGTTTTGCAACAGAGTTAAAAGACCAGTCAGATTTTAATCATATTCTTCATTTAAATAATAACTTTAAAGTTATTGTAATTTGGAATTCTAATTTTGAATCTCTCAAGAAGTTTATAGTACTTAATTCACTTGAGTACAAATATGTACAAATACCAAAATATATAGATCTTAAAAATAGTATTTTACAGTCAGCTAATCTCCATAAAGATGTTCTCAAGCGTGTAGTAGACGAAGTATCAGTGCTTCCGGTATCTGAAAAATTGAATAGAGATAACGTAAGTAGCATAGTACATAAAATAAGTACGATTTATGGTAGCAATCAGTATCCTTGTCAGGTTGGCGACATAATGCTTGGATTACCGGCAAGTCTTCTTGATTTGACATCTGCATTTTGTAAAAGCGAACAAGATTTTGCATATTTTTGTTATTATCATTTTTACAACAAAGACAATATCGTTAGTCAGCAGTTGCGTAATTGGATAAATTTTATGAGTAGATTTTTGATTTCTGGAGGAGACAATAGTCATGTGATTTATCAAACTGGCTTTTCAATGTCTGGTAAATTGTCAGAAATGATTAATCAAAAGCTAAATGGTCTCATAAAACAAGAATCAACAATGTTTTGTTCTTTATGCTGGACTCACGTAATGCATTTAGACGGATTTGAAGAATCTGTACTTGCAATGACCAGCATGAGAGCGGCCATATCAGGGAAACTAAATAAAAAAGATTCGATAAATATTATAAGGAATTTAGATGAGTAAAAACCCAGAAAAAAATAACGGACAGCCACTTGATGACTTAGGAATTAAGAATGACCAAATTATTAATTGCGCTGAAAAAATAGTTGATGATATATGGATAAAATTAAATAGCAAAAGCTCTAATGAAATGAATGCAAATGACATGCATTTATATAGCGCTACTTTATGCAATGTCTGGTCACTTGTGAGAAATATGATGGAATTCTTAGAAGATACATATGATTCAGAAGTGAATTCTATTGACGATACTTCAATGAAGGATTTTTATGATGATGAAGATGATGAGGATGAAGAAGATGAAGAAGATGATGATGAAGATGGAGATGTCCCAATTAATAAAGGTTAAAAATGTTATATAAAAATATTAAACACGCTTCTTCTGCAGATATAGAAATTTTAAATGATATTAAAGATATTAAATTTCAAAATAATGAAAAGTACTTTATGATTGCAAAAAAAGATTTACTATATGTCATACAAAGTAAGGATGGTTTTGGGTTAATCGTAGACGAATACATTATTGATCTCTTAAAAAAGAGTGAGCTTATAGGAGGAGTAAAGTGAATTTATTGATTACTGGAGCTGCTGGATTTATAGGAAAAGCTATTTATAAAGAAGCTGCTTTTCACGGAGGGAATTGGGGGATTAGTAGCTTAACTGGCGTAGATTGGGATGATTCCTTATGCCGTAAAGTTGAGCACGCTATGGGTAGCGACATTTTTTCTCAAGAAACAAAGCTAATTTGTTCTGATTTTTCTTCAGATCATATGTTGAAGTCTATAGAAAATAAAAAATATGATTGCATTATTCACTTGGCTGCGCTTCCTCGTGTTGCCTTTTCTGTTGACAATCCAGCAAAAACAGATTTAAATAATATAAATAAAAGTGTTTCTCTTCTTGAGTCTTGCTTGAAGTCAAATACTCCGATGGTTTTTGCTTCATCTTCTTCCGTATATGGCGGAGCTAAAAACCTACCAACAAGGGAAGATGAGCCATTGTCTCCGGTAAGTCCATATGCTTTGCAGAAGGCAACTTTTGAAAGATATCTTGATATATATAAAGAATTAAAAAACTACAATAGTATAGCACTTAGATTTTTCAATGTCTATGGTCCTGGCCAAGACGGCTCTAGTGCATATTCAACGGTGCTTGCTGCCTGGATGCATAAACTAAGAAATAATTTACCTATATCTCTTGAGGGAGACGGTGAGCAGCGTCGTGATTTTTGTTATGTAGGCGATGTTGTTAATGCATGTCTACTTTCTGCTCAAAAGGTTAATACGGTGCAGGGTTGCTTCAATGTTGCTTATGGGGAAAACCATTCTTGCAATGAGCTTTTAGCGCATTTAAATGAAAAGTTTCCAAAAAATATAGTAAGAGTTGAGCCTAGACCTCCTCGTGGAGGAGACGTTCGTGTCACACTTGCTGATATATCAAAAGCAAAGTCATTGCTTGGATATAAGCCTGTTACTCATTTTTGGGGCGGTGTTGACAAGACAATAGATTGGTGGTTTTGCTGATGCATTACATGGGAATCGATCCAGGTATTAGTGGCGGGCTGGCTGTAATTGATGGCAACGGCAAATGTGTATTTGCAAAGCCTACGCCATGTCTTAAAATAAAGAAAAATAATAAAGAAAAATTAGATTATGATGTAGCGGCAATGTCTGATTACATAAGAAATTTTTTAGATGAAGATATGGTTGTTTGTCAAGAGCTTACACATGCGATGCCAGGGAACGGCGGTGTGTCAATGTATCACTTTGGTCGTGGCCATGGGATCTGGGAGGGTATTGTTGGGGCGCTTGCTCTTAAGCATATATTTTGTACGCCACAAAAATGGAAAGCCATGTACCCAGAGCTTGCTCAAGAAAAGCTTGCTAAGGAGCAGCGTGCCCTAATGACATCAAATCAGGCCGCTTCTTGGAGAAGAAAGCAAAAAGCTGAATCTAAGAAAAAAAGTATTTTATTAGCAAAGAAAATGTTTAAGGAAGTTGATCATGAAATGACAAAAGTCAAGCATGATGGAGTGGCCGAGGCCCTACTTATCGCCAATTGGCTAAGGAGTCAAAATGTCAAATAATGGATTTATGGAACCAAAACCGTTCTCAATAGATGAGGGCATATTGGAAAACATGCTTTTAAATATAGGCTCCAGCTCTCAGAAAGCGCCCAGACAGCAGGACTTGCCCAAGGCTGCTTCGGCTACGCCTTCTTCTCCTCACGGGCTAGAGAAGGTTTCCGCTGCCCTGCATGGCATTCCAGAGGAGTTTATGGAAGACTGCATTTCTCATTTGCTCAATCAGGTGGTTAGGTTTAAGGCAAATATGGTATGTCAAAATACCAAAAATCTAGGCCTTTCAGGTTGCACGTTAGGTAAAAAAAGTAATCAAATTATTTATAGAAATACCTTAGTTCAAGGTGATTGGACTGGTTTAGAAGTAATTATAGATGAAGAAGGGTCTAATATTGTAGTTGCTCGTTCTGACGGCAAAGACTGGCAAGATGTTACAAAATTATATAAAATTACAAAAACATGATATATTATATTGACGATTTTATGACAAAAATGGTTAAAGCTCACAATACTGTGACTTCTGACCAGCGTAAAGCAATCAATATGGTAAAAAATGTTATAGAAACGTTTCAGCCTAAAGATGAAGACATATTATTTTTATTAAAATCAGCATGTGAAGTTGGTTTAGATAATCCGAAGAAATTTAAGGGACTTATAATGGCTTGTATCGATAAGGTTCAGGTCAATCATGACCTAATGATTAAGTCATTCAACCAACGTAAAAAATCACATGGAAAACAAATCTCTTCATAATATTCAAAAGTACGCTGAAAATAAAGTTTCTTCTGTTATTATAAAATCAAATTGCAAATTGTGCAACAGCGAATACCGATCTAAAGCTGAAGATTTGTACCTAGAAACAAGTAATATCAGTTCGGTTTTTAGAATGTTAAAATCTAAAGATGAAGACATATCTATCCCTGCTATACGTTCTCATTTAAAAAATCATTTTATTGATCAGCAACAGCAAGAAAAAATTAAAGACTATGCTGCAGACATTGTCAAGTGGAAAGAGATGCAAGCCAGTAAGGAAGAGCGTTTAAAAACTTATTTGGCTATATTAGAGAAGAGAATTT
>Ga0247840_10010543_pt1 | contig 11496 bp, 11 predicted proteins | sample LaCruzMarch2015__FD_192404 | JGI IMG/M metagenome (GOLD analysis project Ga0247840, IMG submission 192404) | Freshwater microbial communities from meromictic Lake La Cruz, Castile-La Mancha, Spain - LaCruzMarch2015_17m | ecosystem: Environmental > Aquatic > Freshwater > Lake | place: Spain...
ATCGGCGAGGAGGCCACCGTGGAGCTGCTCAAGCGCGGCGCCGACGACATCGTGCTCAAGGACAAGCTGGCGCGCCTGCCGTTCTCGGTGCAGCGCGCCATCGACGAGGCGGCCCGTCGGCGAGAGCTCGGCGAGACCGAGGCCGCCCTGCGTGAGAGCCAGGAACGCGAGCGCTTCGCTCTTCAGGGCACCAACGACGGCCTCTGGGACGTGCAGATGGACAGCGGCGCGGTGTACCTCAGCCCGCGCGACTGCGAGATCCTCGGCTACGGCCCGCAGGAGATGGCGACGATCGCGGAGACGTGGGACCAGATCGTCTGCCCCGACGACATGCCGGCGACGCTCGCCGCCCTGGAGGCGTACCTTCAGGGCCGCACGCCGATCTTCGATGTCGAGCAACGCCTGCGCACGGCGTCCGGCGAGTGGAAGTGGGTGCGCACTCGCGGCGCCGCCGTCGCGCGCGACGCGAGCGGCGCGCCGACGCGCATGGTCGGCACGCATTCGGACATCAGCAAGCGCAAGCTCGCCGAGAAAGCGCTGGCCGAGAGCGAGCGGCGCTTCCGCTCGCTCTTCGAGAACCTCCTGAACGGCTACGCCTACTGCCGCATGATCTACGACGCCGCGGGAGAGCCGGCGGATTTCGTCTACCTCGAGGTCAACCCCGCGTTCCAGGGCCTCACGGGGCTGAAGGATGTGGTCGGCAGGCCGGTGTCCGAAGTCATCCCCGGCATCAGGGATCTGAGCCCCGAGCTCTTCGAGGTCTACGGCCGCGTGGCGCGCACAGGCGCCCCCGAGGCCATCGAGCTCGACTTCAAGTCGCTGGGCGCCTGGCAGTTCATCGCGGTCTACAGCACCGAACCGGGGACCTTCATCGCCGTGTTCGAGGACGTCACCGAGCGCCGCGCGGCCGAGCAGGCGCTGCGCCGGCAGGAAGAGGACATCCGCCGCGCCTACGTGGACGTGCTCGACGCGGTGACCGGCGGCAAGCTCATCCTCCTCACCGAGGTGGCCCTTGCCGGCGAGCTGGGTCAGCCGCTCAGTGACGTCATGCCGATCAGCTCGCCGGCGGAGCTCGCCGAGGCGCGCCGTCTGGTCATCGACGCCGCCGAGCTCCGGTATCCTGGGCGGATACGCCACACCGACCTGCTCAGCCCCGTAAGCGAGGCCCTCAACAACGCCCTCAAGCATGCTCGCGGCGGCGTCTATCAGGTCTTCGCCAGGGACGGCTGTCTTCAGGTGGCCATCACCGACGAAGGCCCAGGCATCGACTTCAGGACGCTGCCGAGGGCCACGCTCGTGCGCGGCTTCTCCACGGCCGCCAGCCTGGGCATGGGCTTCACGATCATGCTCCAGCTCTGCGCACGCGTGCTGCTGTGCACCCGGCCCGGCCGCACCGAGGTCGTCCTCGAAGTGGCGGCCGCCGAGAGGCAGGCGCCGCGCGGCTGAATCTCCTGGCCGCTGGTTCGTACACGGCCGAGCTCGTGAAGCTCCGCTCTCAGTACGGGAAGTCGATGCCCAGGGCGTGCAGCTCCTCCTTCGCGGTCTGGTACTGGTCGAGGTACCAAACCTGGGGCCGTACCTTCATCACCTCGTAGCACTCCTGGAAAGGCTTACCGGGCGGCGCGTCGGCGATCTGGTCCTCGTACTTCACGAGCAGCTTGTCGACGATCTCGTTGGCCTGGGCGCGCGTCATGCCTTGCCGCGCCACGGCGTGGCCGACCTCGCCGGCGAGGCGCGCCTCGAGCGGCGTCGCGTAGTTGCGATGCTTGTTGTGCCGCGGCGCCGCGGTCCACAGGTCGCCGCCCGAGACGACGCTGGCGATAGCGTGGGCGGCCGCCTCGCGGAAGAGCATGTCTGTGCCCGGTCCGGCGTTGAAGAAGCCGTTGCTCGTCGAGAGGATGCGGCTGTTGCGGGAGAGGGCCTGTTGCACGAGGCTCACCAGCCAGAGCATCTCGCGGCCGCTGTTCGAGGTGTGCTGCAGGTGGAACGGGAAGCTGTTGTTGAAGTCGTGCTGGTAGACGGTGAGCCCGACGAGGTGGTGGGCGGTCTCGAGCACGGCCGTGCCCTCGGCGCCGCCGGCGTAGCCGCCGTAGATGGCGCCGGTGAGGCAGCCGATGGCGCAGCCGAACTGCTTGCAGTGCGCCACCTTGTTGAGCAGCTCGTTATCGGTCTTCATCTCGGTGAGCACGCCGATGAGGCGGCCGTCGCTGGCGCGTACGCCCCACTCGTTGTTGCTCACCGAAACCTGGCCGACGTCCGACTGCGCCGTGCCGACGGCGACCAGGAACAAGCCCGGCCGGCCGACCAGCCTGGTCGCGTTGCGCAGCAGCATGGCGTGCTCCATGACGCCGACCATCTCCGAGGGCGTGCCCGAGGTGATGTTCCTGCCGAGGCTCTCCTCGAGGATGGGGCCGCAGACCCCGTCGGCCAGCGGCTCCTGCACGTAGGCCATCGAGGCCTGCAGGAAGATGTCCTCGTCGTAGGTGATGTCGGGGCTGAAGATGCAGAACGGCGGCCGCTCGTCCTCTACCCGGCGCGGCCGCCAGAAGCGCGTCTCATGGCCGGCGCCGACGACGTGCTGCTCCGGCGCCAGGTAGAGCGCCTCATTGAGCTCGGCTTCGCTGATGAGGATGCGCCGCTGCGTATCGACGTTGTGCACGCCGACCGCGAGGAAGAGCTCCACGGCCGCCTGCCACACGCGGTCGGCGAGGTCGTCGTCGGCGGGCACCGGCGAGGCCGGGTCGAACTTGATGTCGTACTTGCGCACGACCTCCTTCATCTTCGGGAGGAAGAGGTCGTAGAGGAACTCGTCGTCCTCGCAGTACGGGCCTTCGGCGGCCCTCTCCATGATCTCCCACATCTTCAGGTGAGGCATCTCGTCAGCTCCCCGCGCTCGCCGTTTTGTCGGACATGGCCTTCTCCAGGACCGTCACAGCCGTGCCGGCGTCTTCGCCCCAGCTGTCGGCGCCCGCTTCTTCCACCCACTCCGGGGTGACGGGGGCGCCGCCGAGGATGACGTGGTACTTGTCGCGCAGACCCTTAGCCACGAGGATGTCGACAAGTTCCTTCTGGGCGGGCATGGTGGTGGTCATCAGCGCGGACGCGCCGATGATGTCGGCCCGCACCTCCTCGGCGCGGCGCACGAAGTCGAGGGCGTTCACGTCCCTGCCCAGGTCGTACACCTCGAACCCCGACGCTCTGAGCATGGTCATGGCGATGTCCTTGCCGATCTCGTGGACGTCGCCTTTGACCGTGCCGACGACGATGACGCCGCGCTTGGCCGTCGCCGCGCCCGCCTCGAGGAGGCGCGGCTCGAGCACGGCCATCGCGCTCTGCATGGCGCGTGCCGCGAGCATCAGTTCGGGCAGGAAGATCTCGCCGGCGCCGAAGCGGTCGCCGACCTCGCGCATGCCCGCGCTCAGCCGTTCCACAAGCGCCGTGACATCGGCGCCTTCATCGAGCGCCGCGCGCGCCAGATCACCGGCCTGCGCGGCGTCTCCGTCCTGTACCGCCAGAACGAGCTCGTCAAGCGTACTCATCGCGCGACTCCTGTCCGTTCGTTCCGCCTCCAAGGCGCATTCGTGTGTCCATCATACGGGTTTGCGGCCCACCCGTGGCGCCTGATGCAGGCCCTACTGCGGTCGCCATGCCGGATTCCGCTGGTCGCTTGGGGTCGACAGATCCTTGTGCCGCGGTCCGTCGCGGCGGGCCTTGCACGATCGGGAGCCGCGTCCAGAACGGGGCATGGGCCGCGACGACTGTGGTTCAGTCGTCGCGGCCCGTGCGGGGCCAACGGCTCCCGGGCGCAGGAGGCGGAACGCCTGGGCAAAGTGGGCTCCGACTCGGTGGGGGGCACCGTACTGCAGTCGGATCCCGACGGCCGGGGGGACAACCGTCGTCGCCGTCGTATGGCTTGATGGCATTCTGCCCCTCAAAGATGAGTTCCGTGTTGCGACGGTGTTGAGGAAGATGTTGTCGCCGGGGATGGTGCTCTGCGGGCATGACGTCCGGGACGGCGTTCTCCATGTACACCTGGAGCATCAAGTACGGGCCCGGCGTGACGACAGCGAACCCGTCGCCGTGACCCTCACGGCCTTGCGCGGCGCCGGCATCGACGCCGTCCTGTTCGACCAGGCGCAGGTGTAGCCGACCGACGCCTCGCTCAATGACGCCGTCCGGTCTGCCGTCACCGGCCGCTTCGACGGGTACGCGGCCGTGCTCATGGGTCTGGACGCGACCGCGGCCGGCGCGGACGACGACGGCGAGCTGCCGGCGCACGGCCGCGGCACAGCGTCACCCGGCTCTCGCCGTCGACGCGCCACGCGCGGCGGATCGGGACGACAGGGCGGGACTCGCGGAAGCGCCCGGCCAGGTTGCTCGCTCGGGATCCATCGGCGCCGAACTGCAGATTACCGGGATCGGCGCCGATACCTTGGTGATGCGGCGGCAGTCGATCGCCGTCCCGCTGGACTCACAGCCATCGAAAGGAACACCTGGTGAAACCATCACACGAAGGATACCCGATCGCTTCCAGGGTCTTCACGACGCTCCAGAGGACGATCGTGCCCGACCCGATCCCTGCGGACGCGGAGACGGTGCTGCCCTATGAGCTCACGAAATACGAGCAGAACGGCTACGGCAAGTGGAGCTATGGACCAGGTCTCGATGCCGTGCGGCGGCTCGACCTCGTGCCGGCGGGCTATGACGGAGCGTCAGTCACCGACGCGACCAAGCTCCTGCGCTTCTTCGCCATCACCGACATCCACATCACCGACGTGCAGTCCCCGGCCCAGGCGATCTTCTTCGGCTACAAGGGCTTTCTCTCCTCAGCCTATTCGGGCGTCATGATGTACACGCACCACGTCCTCGATGCGGCCGTGCGGACGGTCAACGCCCTTCACAGGGAAGACCCGCTCGATTTCGGCGTCTCCCTCGGCGACACGTGCAACAACACCCAGTACAACGAGCTGCGCTGGTATATCGACGTCCTCGACGGCAAGCGCATCGACCCCGATTCCGGCGTCAAGACAGACCCTCCCGGAGCTCGGGCCGGGTTCCTCGACGCCTACGAGGCGACGGGGCTGGACAGGTCCATCCCGTGGTACCAGACGCGCGGCAATCACGACCATTTCTGCACGGGGTTCCTGCGCGTCGACGACTACCTGCGTCAGACCTACATCGGCGCCGAGATCCTCGACCTCGGGAACATCTTCGAGGACCCGCTCGGCGCGGACAGCCGCGGCTTCTACATGGGCTGCCTCGACGGGCGCACCCCCCACGGGGACATCTTCGGCCTGGGGCCGGTCGCGGACTTCGCGACCCCTCCGCAGGTGCTCGCCGCCGATCCCGACCGCCGCTCACTCACGAAAGCGGAGTGGATGAGCGAGCTCTTCGAGACCTCCTCAAGCCCGCGGGGACACGGCTTCCCTCTCTGCAACGTGGAGATGGGATTCGCCTGCTACACCTTCGAACCGCGGGCGGACGTACCGCTCCGCGTCATCGTGCTCGACGACACCCAGCGCGACGACGAGCCCTACGACAACGGCTACGGGCACGTGTCTCTCGACAAGGAGCGGCATGACTGGCTCGTGCGAGAGCTCGACAAGGGCCAGGCTGAGAACAAGCTGATGATCATCGCGGCGCACTGCCCGATAGGCGTCGAAGCGGCGGGTTCGCCCATGGGTTGGGGCTCGAGCGCCCATGGATCCGAGGCGGAGCTGATCGCAAGGCTGCACACCTATCCGAACCTCATCCTGTGGATCGCGGGGCATCGTCATCGCAACCCGGTCACCGCATTCACGTCCCCTGACGCCGACCGTCCTGAGCTCGGCTTCTGGGAGGTCGAGACCTCGTCGCTGAGGGACTTCCCTCAGCAGTTCCGCACCTTCGAGATCGTGCGCAACAGCGACGATACCGTGTCGATCTTCACGATCGACGTCGACCCGGTGGTCGAAGACGGGTCGCCGGCCGCGACCTCGCGTACTTATGCCGTCGCGGCTCAGCAGATCTTCAACAATCCGCTAGGGCTGCTGCCCGCGTGCTCGTACAACGCGGAGCTCGTGGTGCAGCTCAGTCCCCAGATGCAGGCAGAATTGAATCGATAGGGAGATGGGACATGACTGGACAGCCTGAGCCGGGCCAGAGCATCGCGATCGCCTCGGCGGCGACGCTGCTGACGCTGCCTGGCGTCCCCGACGCGCTCGTGATGAAGGAGTACCTGCTGACCAACGAGGAGCTCCTACCGGCGGTGAAGCCGGAGCTCGACCACTTCCGCGCGCTGGGGGGCGACCCCGACGCGCTTCGCCCACTGGTCGCCGTGGCGCCTGAGTACCTGGAGGCGGCCCTCGACGAGATGCGCAAGGAGCTCGGCGCCATCGAGGAGTACTTCAGCGAAGCGCTGAAGATAGGCGAAGGCGCCCAGAAGGCCCTTCGCGCCGCCTTCCTGGAGAGCGTCTGAGGTCGGAGAACGCCGATGGCGACAGACTCCGCGCCGCCGAGTGCACCAACGGTCACCGTCCGCATCTTCGGCAGCCTGCGCCCGCTTCGCACCGCGCGGGGGCTGCCGCACACCCTTGCCGTCCAGGTCCCCCAGGGCGGCATCGCGGCACGCGATCTCGCCGTCTCGCTCGAGCTTCCTCCCGAGAAGATCGAGGGCGTCTTCGTCAACCACAGCCTGCACGGGATCGGCGTGCACCTCTCGCCGGGTGACCGCGTCGCGTTCGTGCCCTACGGCACGCCCGGACCGCATCGCGTGCTCCTGGGGCTCTACGCGGCCGGCAAGGAGGACAGCGGCTGCGGCTGAGAGCTGCCGCGACGTGAGCGGCCAGGAGCGGGATCCTCGGCGGTCGGCGGCTCAGCCTCCCGCGATCGGCGGGAAGATCGCCAGGCGGTCGCCGTCGGAAAGCGGCTGGTCGTCGGCGGCGTGGCGGCCGTTCACAAACACCGCGCGGGGTCCGTCCGGCAGCCCGAGACCGGCGATCAGCTCGCCCACCGTGGCGCCGTCAGCGACATCGACGGGCCGCGCCTGGCGGCCGCCCTGCCCGTCGGGCTGGTACCGCGACAGGTAAGCGAAGAGTGCCACATGGACGGTCATGGCATCAGCCGTGGCGACCCCCGTGCCGCGAGTGCGCGCTCCACGGCGCGGGGGCCTGCCCGGCAGTCCTACTTCAGGCCCATCTGGGCAGCGGTCTCATCGACAAAGTCGAAGACCGCATCGAGGTCCTCGTCGGAGACCGAGAACACGACGTCGTGCGGCGGCAGCTTGTCCTCGTAGAAGAACCTGGGCAGCCGGTCGTCGGCGGCGGTGAAGCCGACGCGCTTGTTGTACAGGCGCTCCATCGTGAGCACTTCTCGGCCGAGCTGCATGAGCTCGTCGGCGCCCCACTTGTCGCCGGTGTGCGCCTCGACCATCTCGTGGATGGCGGTGAACGCCTCGGGGATGTCCAGCGCGGGGAAGGCCACGAAGATGCACAGGCCAAGGCTGTCGAGCATCGCCGTGGCGATCTGCAGGTTCTTCGAGAGCGCGGCCTGGCCCTCGGACTTGAGCGGGTCGACCGTGCCGCCCACGTTCAGGATGTTGGCGGTGATGGTGTAGCCGGCCGTGTGATCGGCGCCCATGGGCGTTGTGGCGTAGGTTACGCCGATGCCTTGGACGGAGCGCGGGTCGTAGGCGGGCAGCGCCTGGTGCTTGACCACCGGGATGCGCGTCACGCCGAGCTCCTTGCCGGTCGCCTCGGCGCCGTCCCACAGCACGCGCAGCTCGTTGCCCGGCTCGAGGCCGGCCTTGAGCGCCGCAAGCGCGCCGGCGGCGTCGCCGAACTCGAGGGCGCCGGAGTCCATGTAGACGGCCAGCGTCGCGCCCATCTCGATGGTGTCGAGGCCGAAATCGCGCAGGCGCGGTCGAGCTCGGCGATGTCATCGAGGTCGCCGATGCCGCAGTCGGCGCCAAACGCCCACACGGTCTCGTACTCCGGACCCTCGGTCTTGTAGTGGCCGTCCTTGTCGACCCAGTAGCGTGCGCACTGGATGACGCAGCCGGCCATGCAGCCGTGGCTGACGTCGCCGCCGCGCGCGAGGATCGTGTCTCGCTGCGTCTCACCGCCGGTAGCGTCGGCGAACTCGAACGTGCCTGCCGAGAAGTTCCTCGTCGGCAGGCCGCCGGCCTCGTTGAGGATGTTGGTGAGCACGTTGGTGCCGTACATGGGGAGCCCGGTGCCCGATACCGGGTGCTCCTTCAGCGCCTTCGAGAAGCGCTTGGTGGCCGCGGCGAACGCCTCCTTGTCCGCGTGCCCCAGCGAGCTCGTGCCCGCATAGGAGACCACGATGCCCTTGAGGCCCTTGCTGCCCATGACCGCGCCGAGGCCACCACGGCCGGCGAAGCGGTTGGGGTAGCCCTTGGGATCGGAGACGGCGATGCCGGCCGCCTTGGCGAGCGCCTCGCCCGCCGGGCCGATCGAGATCGTGGCGTACTTGTCGCCCTCAGGCCGCAGCGCGGCGATCCTGTCGGCGACCTCGTAGTTGCCCAGGCCGGCCCAGTCGTCGATGCGCTGGAGGCGCGCCGCGCGGTCCGCCTCGATGACGAGCACGTAGCGGGCGTTCTTGTCGGCGGGAACGCCCTCGACCACGACCGCCGCGAGGCCCACACGCGCAAGCGCGTGGGCCGCCTGGCCGCCCGCGTTCGACTCCTTGATGCCGCCGGTGAGCGGGCTCTTCGCGCCCACCGACAGCCGGCCGCCGTTGGGGGCGGAGGTGCCGCCCAGCGTGCCCGGGGCGAAGACGAGCTTGTTGCCCGGACCCAGCGGGTCGGCGTCTGCGGGAACCTCGTGGTAGACGATCGCGTCGGTCAGCGCGCGACCGCCGTACTTCTTGACGAAGAGCACTGCCCAGGCTTCGGGCACAGGCTCGACGTTCGCCGAGAGATCCGCCATGTTGACTCGGAGCAGGTTCTGCATTTCCATGCGTTTCCTCCTTAGGCTCGTGCGGGCAGGACTTGGCTCAGCCGTAGATGGCCTGTTCCGAACGCGGGCGAGGCGCCGGAGGGGTCTCTGAACTGGCTCCGCGCGATGCCTCTGGAGCCTCGCACAGTGACGGTGTATCCCCATGCGGTGTCGAGTGCAAGCGTTTGGGGACAGCGCAGAGGCGGGGCGCCGTGCCTACGCTCGACAACGTCCGTCGCCGGCGGGCGGCGCCGGCATCGCCGGCCGCATGACCTCCGGCGCCCACCGTTACACGCGTTCTCCGCCCCCCGGCGGGCATGGGCGCGGCACACGCGGATCTGCCGGGCCGGGCGCCGCGCCGACAGCCAAGCGGTTGCGGCGGGCGTCTTGGGGCCTATCCCGCCAGGTCCGCACGCCCAGATGCGCCCGTGCGCACATCGCGGACACGGCCCCTCCCCGGCTCCCACGTAGCTTGGCCACGAGGGGACCGTCTCGTGACCGCCCCGCTCGGTCCACGAACGCCCCGCACGCACATCTCCAGCGGGAGAGGCCCTTAAAAGAGCCTGTCCACCTCTTCGTAGACGTGGAGGTCCGGCACCTGGTCGGCATTCCAGTGCGCGATACCGGCGCGGATCGAGGGATCGCGCATGAAGCGCTCGGCGCCCTCACGGTCGGCGAAGTAGTGCACCACCGTGACCGAGTTGGGGTCGTCCAGGCCCCGGTAGACCACGTACCCCTCGGCGCCCCAGGCATCCCGGGCATTTGAGTACTCGTCGAAGATCTCCTTCCAATGACCGTAGTCGGTGGCATGGAACGGAATGATGACGTAGACGGACATGCGCCCTCCAGTGGCTGACTCCCGCGGTACGGCGACAGGATACAGCCGACGAGTCATGCCTGTCACACCGCTGGGTTCTCAGCAGCCGGGAGCGGCAGCGGCAGCACCTGTACACCGCTCTTCAACAGCCCTGGAGCGCGTCCTCGCCGTCCGCCGGGGGTCAAGCCCGGCGTCCGCGTCGTCGCTGCCCCAACGCGTGCCGAGAGACCTTTGCCGGTCCCGCATCCCCGCGAGCGACGTCACGCGGGCCAGGACGTTCTACGAGACGATCTGCGGCTTCTCGCTGGAGAAGATGGAGGCGCCGAACATGGAGGTGTGGGCATTCCCCGCCGACCGGCGCAGCGGTGAGGTCGGCGGCGCTGTGGTGGCCGCTGAAGGCGTTGTCCCCAGCGCTACAGGAACGGTCGTCTTCCTCAACGGCGATCCGGAGCTGCAGGTCATCCTTCCCAGGACCGCCATTGGGATGGAAGCCGGCGACTTCGCGAAGATCGCCGGCACCGAGGGCAATACGGTGGGGCCGCACTCGCTGGAATGGGACTTCCAGCCGCTTGTTGGGTTTCTGAAGCACCCTGATAGTAGTGCGCCCAGGAGAGCCTTGGGGTGGAGCTGCCCTGGCGCAGGAACCACACCGATAGGGGGCTTGTCGTGAGATCTCGATGCGCTGCGTGCGCCTCTGCCGTCCTTGTCCTCCTGGTCTTGGCCGCCGCCAAAGCCGACACCGTCAGCGTATTGCTGGGCACGGCCGGCGGTTTCGCCGCCAAGACCGACTTCGCGACCGGGCACTGAGTCCGCGAACGTCGTCGCCGGCGACCTCGACGGCGACGGCAGACCGGATCTGGTGACGGCCGGCTACGCGAGCAGCGCCGCCGTCGTACTGCTGAACGGCGCCCCGGTCGTCCCGGTCATCGGCGGTCTCGCCCCCCGCCCGCGGCCGCATCGGCGCGACCGTCACGCTGACCGGCTGGCACTTCGGCGCCGCCCGCGGCACGAGCCTCGTCAGGTTCGGCGCCAAGAGCGCGACCAGGTACGTGAGCTGGAGCGACACCAGGATCAGAGTGAAGGTCCCCATGGCCACTGCCAAGGGCAAGGTCATGGTGACCGCGAAGACGGCCGCCGGCACGAGCGCTGCCATGGGCTTCAAGCGTCTGTAGGACGCCAGGAGTCCCACGCTCGCGCGTGCGAACCCGGCAGGCGACACGCGAGACGCGGCCCACGCACAGCCCGAAGGGTCCGCGAGTATGATCGGTCCATGGCCGTTTCGTCGCTGCGGTCGCGGCGCCGCGGCGGGCGCGCGTCTCGATGACGCGTCGTTTGCCTGCGTTCCGTCGCGCCGCCATCTTCGGCGCGCTGGCGCGACCACAAACGGGAGTGCAAGACGGAGGAACGGCAGGCGCGCAACGCATCGGCTGGGTTGGCTTCAGGCGTGCGCGGCCGGCATCCTGGCGCTCGTCGGTTTGATGGGGTGCGGGTCTGCGGCGAAGGAGAGCCCGCTCGTGGTCCTGTTCAGCGACGTCGGCGCCGGAGCCGCGGTCACGCTGACCCGCGCCGGCGCCCAGACTCGGACGAGGCCGGCGGATGCACAGGCCGGGAAGGCGCCGGCCGTCCTGACGGCGACGCAGAAGGCCGTGCAGACGGCGCTCGATCGGCTCGGCGCGGCCCAGGTCGGCGCCAACCTCTTCCTCGACCCGCTCTGCCAGCCCTACCCGGACCTGCCGGCCCTGG
>Ga0247840_10010545_pt1 | contig 11496 bp, 9 predicted proteins | sample LaCruzMarch2015__FD_192404 | JGI IMG/M metagenome (GOLD analysis project Ga0247840, IMG submission 192404) | Freshwater microbial communities from meromictic Lake La Cruz, Castile-La Mancha, Spain - LaCruzMarch2015_17m | ecosystem: Environmental > Aquatic > Freshwater > Lake | place: Spain...
ACCTCGGCCGCGATGCCTTCCCCCTCTTGCACCAGACCGAGCAGCAAATGCTCGGTACCGATGTAGGGGTGGCTGAGCTTCCGGGCTTCTTCGACGGCCAATTCGATCACATGCTTGGTGCGGGGGGTCAGGGTGGGTTTGCCGAAGGGCGGACGAGGGTTACGCGGGGCCATGCGCTCGACGATCCGGCTGACTTCGGGGCCGGTCGCACCCTGCTCACGCAAAATACGGGAGGCCAGGCCGCTTTCTTCCCTGACCAGGCCCAGCAGCAGGTGCTCCGTCCCAATGTAATTGTGATTAAGCCGAACCGCCTCTTCCTGGGCGAGTTGTAATACCTGGCGAGCGTGTTTTGTGAAACGATCTAAGTTGTCTGCCATAGTTTCTCATCCCTTGCATGTTGCGCGCAGATAAAAATTGCGATAAACCCACAAACCATCCATACCCACATCAGCTTCTTGTGTTCACTGCGACGCCAAGCGCGATTATAACATACTCCACGAAAGCGGGCGTAAGCAGGCATCCGCAATAAACAAAAAGGAGCGGCGCACAGCGTGCCTCCGCTCCTTAAGCTCACCTGGCATATGAGCAGATTCAGCGTCTCTCACCGGCACGCTGTGCAGATTGCCATACGCGTACCCGCCAAGCACGCATGAATTCAGAAAGTGACCACCGGGCTAGATGCGCCGCTCAGCTCGGCCACCGGCCCGGCCTGGGCCTCATCCCGCCAATCCACCTCAACGTAGGCATCCTCGGCGGCCTGCCGCAGGCTGAGCGCGATGCGCCGCCGTTCGGCGTCAATGCGCATGATGCGCACATGAACCTCATCCCCCTCATGGACGACCTCTTTGGGGTGAGTAATGCGATAGTCCGCCAACTCGGAGATATGGATCAGCCCCTCGATGGTATCGTCAATCTTGGCGAATGCGCCGAAATTGGTGAGCTTGGTGATCTTCGCTATCACGACCTGGCCCGACACGTATCTTTGATCAATCACGCTCCAGGGTTCAGGCGTTAACCGGCGCAGGCTGAGCGCGATGCGCTTTTTCTCATCATCCACGCCGAGGACATAGACCTGAACCTCCTGGCCCATATGCAACACCTCGGCCGGATGCTCCAACCGCTGCCAGGCGATCTCGGACAAGTGGATCAGGCCATCCGCGCCACCGATATCCACAAATGCGCCGAAGGCCGCCAGACTGGTCACGGTCCCGTTCAGGACATCGCCCCGTTTCAACTCCGACAACAGGCGATCTTTCTGCCCTTGGCGCACGTCTTTGGCGGCCGCGCGTTCCGAGAGGATCAGCCGATTGCGCTCGCGATCCAGTTCCACCACCTTCAAGCGCATCTTCTGGCCGACCAGCCTGGCCCACCGCTGTTCGGGATCCCCCTCGTTATCTTGCTGCGCCTGCCACTTACCCGAAAGCTGCGAAGCCGGCACAAACCCGCGCACCCGGCCCACCTTGATGATCGCGCCGCCGCGATTGTAGCCGGTCACGACCCCATCGAAGCTGTCTTGCGACTTGAACAGGTCTTCCGCCTGTCGCCAGTCCTGCTCCTGCTGGGCGCGTTGCAACGAAACGACGACATTGCCATCCCGATCTTCCGGCTGAACGATATACGCTGAGACCGGATCACCCACCGAGAGATCCGCCAAGAAGGCAGGGTCGAGCCGCTCCAACTCGCGGCTATCCACGATGGCGTCGGCTTTGTAGCCGATGTCAACGAGGATCTCGTTGGGGCTTACTTTTACAATGCGGCCATTGACGACATCACTGGGGCGGAGTTTCGGAAAATTAAACGCCTCCTCCAGTAATGCCTCCATGAGGTTCTCTTCCGTTGCAGCCTGGGCAAACTGCACTGTCTGGTGTTTCTTCATGAGAAAAGGGGCTCCTCCTCCAGCGAAGACTGCCCAAGATTATAACGAAGGAACAGGGAAAACGCAAGTGCTCAGGAAGACCCAAACGGGACGCGCTTACAGGTTGATTTCCTGGCCGATCCCCTTCTGCCGAGCCAATTCGTAGACCTTGGTCGCCGTGGAAACATCCTGAATCGCCAGCCCCACCGACTTGAAGAAGGTGATCTCGCCCGCGTCTGTGCGCCCCGGCTTACCGGTCACGATCTCGCCGAGGTCGGCGTAGATGTGCTCGGCGGTGATCTCGCCCGCGTTGATCGGCGTGACCACGTCGCCCGCCTCAGCCAGGGCCGCGCTGCGCAGATCCACGACCACCTTGCTGCGCTGAATCGTCACTGAGTCCACCTCGCGCGCGTCGAGCGAGTGCGAGCCGACCCCGTTGATGTGCGTGCCGGGCGCGATCCACTGACCGTCGAAGACGGGGACCTTGCTGGTGGAGGCGGCTACGATGATATCGCAGCCATCCACCGCGCCGCGCGGCTCGGTCACGGGTTGCACGGTGATGCCCAACGCCTGGCTCATGTCCCGGCAAAACGCGCCGGTCAGTTCGGTCATCGGATCGTAGACACGGGCCGCGACGATAGGACGCACGGCGCACATCGCCATCAGTTGCGTGCGCGCCTGGATGCCCGCGCCGAAGATGCCGACCACTTTGGCATCGGGCCGGGCCAGATACTTCGTTGCGACGCCGCTCGCCGCGCCGGTGCGCATGGCGGTCAGATACGCGCCGTCCATGATGGCGATCAACTGCCCGGTGCGCGGATCGTTCAGCAGAACCGTCGCCAGGATGGTCGGCAGGCTGTGTTTGCCGGGGTTGTCAGGATAGACCGTGACCACCTTCATGCCCAACGCATCCATGCCGCCGATATACGCCGGCATGAACAACACCACCCCTTTGTGCTGCGGAATCCGAATCGGGGTGCGCAAGGGCAGTTGCGCCGTGCCCTGCTGTTGCTGTCGAAACGCCTCTTCGACCGCGCTGATCGCATCGGTCATGGTCAACGCGGACTGAACATCCGCGCGGGTGAGCAAAAGCGCCATGTTATCCTCCAGTGTGGCTTAGCGGTAGCATCCTGAGCGGAGCAGCGTGTTTTTCGCTGCGCAGTCGAAGGATGCGGCTTGTATAGCAAAGAACGTTCTGAAATAGGCCGCATCCTTCGACTACGTCCGGCAGACTACGCCGGACTCCGCTCAGGATGCTTCCCGGTTCAGCATATTGCTTCTTAACGCGCCCGAATCGTGCGTCAGGGCTGCGGCACGTAAGCGGTCATATCAATCTCGACCAGGCCGCCGCGCGGCAGCCCGGACGCCGCGACCGTGGTGCGCGCCGGCAACACGCCGGAGAAACGCTTGCCGTAGAGCGCATTCACGGTTTGGAAATCGGCCATGTCCACCAGAAAGATGGTCGTCTTTATAACATCGGCGAAGCTGGAACCGGCGGCGGCCAGCACCGCGGCCAAGTTATCCAACACCTGTTCGGTCTGGGCCACCAGCCCTTCACGAAGGATGCCGGTGGCCGGATCGAGGCCGGTTTGGCCGGAGCAGAAGATGAAATCGCCGGCGCGAATCCCCTGGTTATACGGGCCGATCGCGGCCGGCGCGGCGGGCGTGGCAATCGCGGTTTTCATAATGGTTGTCCTTGACGTGCTGCGTGATCGTAACGAGTGACGGGTTGATGGTGTGTCGTTCTTCACGCATCACGCGTCACCCGTTACGTCTCTCCTACCCAACGACGATATTGATCAGCTTCCCGCCCGCAAAGATCACCTTGCGGACCGGCTTGCCCTCGATCCACTTCTGGACCGCCGGGCTGGCCAGCGCCTGCTCGCGCGCCGCCGCTTCGCTGATGTCGGCCGGCGCCTCGATGCGATCGCGCACCTTGCCGTTGACCTGCACGACCAGCGTGATCGTATCGGCCCGCGCCAGTTCGGCATCGTAGGCCGGCCAGGGGTGGACGTGAATGCTGCGCGCCGCGGTGAACGTGTTGTTGTGCCGCCGTTGCCACAGCTCCTCGGCGATGTGCGGCATCTCGGGCGCCATCATCAGCAGCAGGGTATCCATCGCTTCATCCCAGGCCGGCGTGCCGGAAACCGCCGTCTCCTTCGCCTTCACCAGGTAGTTGTTGAACTCCATCAACGCGCTGATGATCGTGTTGAACTTGAACGCCTCGATGTCTTCCGTGACCTTCTGCAGCGTCTTGTGCGTCATGCGCCGCAGCTCGCGCACCTGCGCCTCCGCGTCTGCGTCGCTGATCCCTGACCGCTGCCCCCTGACCCCTGACTCCGCAACCACACCCCACACGCGCTCCAGGAAACGCTTCACGCCCTCGATCCCCTGGAAATTCCACGGGCCGCCGGCATCCCACGGGCCGATGAACATCAGGTAGGCGCGCACGCTGTCGGCGCCGTATTTCTCGACCCAATCGTCGGGCGCGACCACGTTGCCCTTGCTCTTGCTCATCCGCTGGCCGTCAGGCCCCAGGATGATGCCCTGGTTGAACAGCCGCGTCATCGGCTCGCGGAACGGCACGACGCCGATATCGCACAGCGCCTTGGTAAAGAAGCGCGTGTACAGCAGGTGCATGGTGGCATGTTCCGGCCCGCCGGTGTATTGATCCACGGGCAGCCAGTAGGCGCCTTCCGCCGGATCCCACGGCGTGTCGTCGGCGCTCAGCGGCTGACCGGCCTTCCAGTAGGGCGTCACATAGGCGTAGTTGTACCACGACGAGCACATAAAGGTGTCCAGCGTATCGGTTTCACGCCGGGCGTCTCCACCGCACTTCGGGCAGTTCACGTGCTGGAAGCTCGCGTGGAACTTCAGTGCATTTTCGCCCGTGGCAGGGATGGGGGCGTCAATCGGCAGCACCACCGGCAGCTCCGCATAGGGCACCGGCACGACGCCGCACGAATCGCAGTAGATCATCGGGATGGGCGCGCCCCAATAGCGCTGGCGGCTGATCAGCCAGTCGTGCAGCCGGTAGTTGACCGCGGCCTGCCCTCTGCCTTGCGCCGTCAGCCACGCTGTAACCTGCGCCTTCGCCACGTCGCCGGGCGTACCGCTGAACGCGCCCGAGTTAATCATCGCGCCGTATTCGTGATGATACAACACGTCGCGATACCACTCGACCGCCCACCACATCTCCATCGTCGTGCGGAATTGCCGCATATGCTCGTAGCCGGTATGGCAGCGCGCCATGATCGCCGCATCCGCCTCGACCGAGGTCAGCGCCAGCGGGCCATCCTCGAACACGACCTGCCAGCCGCGGCCCACGATGTCGCCCCAGTGCCCCGGCTTCAGATGCGTTTGCAGCAGTCGGGCATAGGTCGCCACCTGCGCGTCGCCATTCAGCGTCACCGCATAGAAGTGGCCGCGGCCGGCGATCTCCAGCCACTCCCAGCGCAGCCCGGCATCGGTGATCGCGCCCGCGAACGCGCCCGTCACCGAGCCTTCCCAGATCGCGCTCTTGGCGGTCTGGTCGGCGCGCTCGATCACCGGGATGATCGGCAGGCCGAACTTCAGCGCGAAAGCAAAATCACGGTCATCGTGCGCGGGCACGGCCATGATCGCGCCGGTGCCGTAAGACATCAGCACATAGTCGGCGATCCAGATCGGCACACGCGCGCCGTTCACCGGGTTGACGGCGTACGCGCCGGTGAAGATGCCGGTCTTCTCGCGCTCGGCTGCGCTGCGCTCGATATCGGTCTGGCGACCCGCCTGGAACTGATAGGCCGACACGGCCGCGCGATGCGTGGCAGGCGTCAGCTTGTCAACCAGCGGATGCTCCGGCGCCAACACCATGAAGGTGGCGCCCCACAGCGTGTCAGGACGCGTGGTGAAGACGACGATGTCGTCCTCCGCCTCCGACCAGAATGTCACCTCGGCGCCTTCGCTGCGCTCGCCGATCCAGTTGGTCTGCGCCGCGCGGATGCGCTCCGGCCAATCAATGTTGTCGAACCGCTTTAACTCATCGGCGTAATCGGTGATCCTGAAGAACCACTGCTCCAGCTCTTTCAGGATCACGGGCGTGTCGCAGCGTTCGCAGTGGCGATCATCGCCCCACACCTGCTCGCGCGCCAGCGTGGTGTTGCACTTCGGGCAGAAGTTCACCGCCGACATCTTGCGATACGCCAGACCGTGCTCATACAGCTTCAGGAAGAACCACTGCGACCAGGCATAGTAGCGCGGATCGCACGAGACCGCCTCGCGATCCCAGGCCCACATTGCGCCCATGCTGCGCAGTTGACCGCGCATCCGCTCGATATTCGCCATGGTCCACGTATGCGGGTGCGTGCCGCGCTTGATCGCCGCATTTTCGGCCGGCAGGCCGAACGCGTCGAACCCGATCGGGAAGAAGACGTTGTAGCCCTTCATCCGCTTGTAGCGCGCGGCCGCATCGGAGGGCGTCATTGCGTACCAGTGCCCGATGTGCAGCTCGCCGGACGGATAGGGCAGCATCGTCAGGAAGTAAAATTTGGGGCGCGTGGGATCTTGCTTCGTCGCGTACAGTTCGTGCTCATCCCACACCTTCTGCCATCTGGCTTCAATCTCTTGGGGGATATATTTCTCGGCCATAGGTGCCTCGCATAATGTGATACGTCAAACGTGAAACGTCAACTGCAACGTGACGTCCGCGTCTACCTGTCTACTTGTTTCCTCGTCTACTGATTTCCCGCGTCCAGGGGAATGCGGCCAGTGCGCCCGGCTTGCCCACGCATGGCTTGCTTGCCACGGAGGGGATGCCGCCTACGCCTGGCCGCTGGTAAGCGGCAGGAGCAGATTCTCCGCGCACAGCCAGGGCCAGGTTCGGGTTGCGCCCGCGGCCCGCGCGCGCACGGCGCCCGCTGCCGCTGGGATGGGCAGGCAGGCCCGTGCTTGCACGAAGGAGTTGCCGCAGACGATATTCATCGCACGATCCCCGAAACTGGTTTCTGACCCCGCAAAAACAAAAATCCCCATCGTCGCTACAGGGACGAAGGGGACTTCGCGGTACCACCCTGGTTGCCGGTTCAGGTGGACCTGAGGGGATTCGAACCCCTTACCTCTTGAATGCCATTCAAGCGCTCTCCCAATTGAGCTACAGGCCCATGACACATCCGACCACTTTGGTGTGTGCAATAACGGGCACACCCGGCGCAAGCTAACACAACCATCGCTTCACCTGCGCAGCTCCCGGACGAGTTCGGCCTTTGTGAGCGGCGGGTTCCAACCGCCTGCGGGAGTTGCACCACATCCCCCCGCTCTCTGTGGAACTGGCCTACTGCTTCCGTTCCAAGCTGAATTATTCAACTGACAATTGCGCTCACCACCCCGCGAGCCACAGTGGACCTGAGGGGACTCGAACCCCTTACCTCTACAGTGCGATTGTAGCGCTCTCCCAGCTGAGCTACAGGCCCGCAAGCCCCTGTAGTATATCCAGAAGGGGCTTAGGTGTCAAATCGCGACGTGGTTCGCGAACCTAGTCAACCTGGTACGGCACTTCCGTGATCACAACGCCCCGCTTGAACAACAACGCCATCCGCAACATGAACGCGGTCTGCGCGTGCAGCGCGTTGGCCCACCAGTGCTTCGGCACAAAGTGGGGTACGATGATCGAAATGACCTCGCCCGGCTGGCGCTGCGCATCAATCATTTGGATATAGCCCAGCAACGGCTCGATCAGCAGCCGGTAGGGCGAATCGAGCACCACCAGCCGGATACCTTCACCCCAGATTTCCCACTTGCGTTTCACTTTTTCGGCCTCGGCGGGGTCGAGGGTCACATACACCGCAGTGACATCAGATGAGAGCGCGCGGGCATAGGCGAGCGCGGCGACCGACCCCCGATGTACGCCACCAATGGGTATGATGACCCGGTGCCGGCCCAGGCGCGCCGGCGCGCCGTATTGTTCCAGTGAAAGTTGCCTCGCCAAGTCTCGATAGTGCCGATGAATCAGCGAAAAGATGAAGACGAGGGCCGGCACCAGCACCACGATGATCCACGCGCCATCGCGAAATTTCGTTACTGCGAACACGATCATAACGACGAAAGTGCAGACGGCCCCAACGGCGTTGATGCCCAGCTTGGTCTGCCAACCACGCTCATTGCGCAGCGTCGAACCGGGGTCTTTGATCTCCTCGCCGGCCTTCAAGTGGCCGACGCGCCACCAGCGGCGCGCCATGCCCCCTTGCGATAGCGTGAAAGAGAGGAACACGCCGATCGCATAGAGTGGGATGAGCGCCGTGACGCTGGCCCGGAAGGCGATGATCAACAGCGACGCGATGATCGCCAAGGTCGCGATGCCGCGCGAGAAGACCAACCGGCTGCCTTTGTAAGTCAATTGTTTGGGTAGAAAACCATCATTCGCCACCAGCGCGCTCAACCGAGGGAAATCGGCGAACGACGTATTGGCGGCCATGATCAGGATGAGCGTCGTGGACGCAATGGTCGCCAGGTAGATCAGCCCGCGGCTGTCAAACGCGGTGCGCGCCAACTGTGAGATGACGGTCTCGCCGCGATCCGAGGGCACCGCGCCGATCTGATGCGCCAGAAAGGTGATGCCCAGCATCAGAGAACCCAGGATGAGCGACATCCAGATCAACGTGATGCCGGCATTGCGGCTCTTCGGCTCGCGGAAGGCCGGGATGCCGTTCGAGATCGCTTCGACGCCGGTGAGCGAAGTGGTGCCGCTGGCAAAGGCCCGCAGGAGCAAGAACAGGCCCAACGACTGCGCGCCGTGAGTCAATTCAAGTGACGGTGGGTCAACGACGGCGCCCAGATTGCCGGTCAGGAAGCGCGCCAATCCCACGATGACCGTCAGGAAAGCCATCGCCAGGAAAAAGTAGGTCGGCGCCGCAAAGATTGCGCCCGATTCCTTCACCCCGCGCAGGTTGATCACCATGATGAATAGCACCAGGGCGACGGCGATCTCGACGCGATACGCATAGAGGTGGGGGAACGCCGATGTGATCTGCGCAACGCCGGACGAGATAGAGACGGCCACGGTCAGGATGTAGTCGGTCAGCAAGGCAGCGCCGGCAATCTGCGCCGGCAGTTCGCCGAGGTTGTCGCGTGCGACGATGTAGGCGCCACCGCCGCTGGGATAGGCATGGATGGTCTGCTCATACGATAGGGTCAGGATTGTTAGCAGCACGACGATGCCGATGGCGAGAGGCACGGCATAGCCCAGGCCAAGCGCGCCCGCGGCGGCCAGCACCATCATCATCTCTTGGGGGCCGTATGCCACCGACGACATCGCGTCAGAAGAAAAGACGGCCAGGCCGACGAACTTGCCGATGGCCTGATGGGCTGCGTCTGCCGTGGCGAGCGGCCGACCGATGAGCCAGGTGCGCCACGAGCGGCTGGGACGATAGTTCGCCTCTTGATAGATAAACGAAGGGCTTTCTTCAACGTCTGCGAGAGTCATAGTCTCCTTGTGAACTGGTGGCGAGCCAACAAAAACGGGACACGGGTAGCACCCGTGCCCCACGCCATTGTTTCTTACCGCCATCTTACGCCCGACGAGCGCGGGCCGTCAAGGGTTTTTCCGCAACCTTGACGATTTCTTGACATCGTCCCTGCCTTTCTTGTCCGCCGATTGACGCGTTTCAGGTGTACAGTGGAGACAACTTCATGGAGGTGTTTCGATGCTCGATTTTGCGTTTGTGGGCCTTGCGCTGATCTTCTTCGCCGCAAGTTGGGGGCTCGTGTGGCTGTGCGAGCGGCTGATGGGAGGTGGCGCATGAGCCTGATGGTTGTTGCTATGGGGCTGATCACGCTGGCGCTGTTGGTCTATCTGTTCGTGGCCTTGTTAAAACCGGAGAAGTTCGGATGAGCACTTCCTGGCTTTTGCCTGTGGTCTATCTGGCCGTCTTGTTGCTGCTCGCCAAGCCGCTGGGCGGGTTTATGGCGCGCGTGTACAGCGGACAGCGGACGTTTCTTCACCCGGTGCTGGCGCCCGTCGAGCGCCTCTTCTATCGCGCCGCGGCGGTGGAACCCGATGCCGAGATGACCTGGAAGACGTATGCCGCGGCGCTGTTGGTCTTCAACCTGCTGGGGCTTCTGGCAGTCTATGGGCTGCAGCGGCTCCAGGGTATCCTGCCGCTCAACCCGCAGGGACTGGCGGCGGTGTCGCCGGATTCGGCCTTCAATACGGCGGTCAGCTTCGCCTCCAACACCAACTGGCAGGGCTACGGCGGCGAAACGACGATGAGCTACCTCACGCAAATGCTGGCGCTGACCGTGCAGAACTTTGTCTCGGCTGCCACGGGCATGGCTGTCCTGATCGCACTGACGCGCGGGATCGCCCGTCACACGGCGCAGACCACTGGCAATTTCTGGGTTGACCTGACGCGCTCGACCCTCTACATCCTGCTGCCGCTGGCGCTCGTGCTGGCCCTGGCGTTGGTTTCGCAGGGCGTCGTGCAAACCTTCAGCCCCTCCCAAAGTGTGGCCCTGCTGCAGCCCGTGACAGATACCAACGGTGACACGATCGTCGAGCAAGTGTTAGCCGTCGGTCCGGCGGCCTCGCAGATCGCCATCAAGCAACTGGGCACCAACGGCGGCGGCTTCTTCAACGTGAACTCAGCGCATCCGTTCGAGAATCCCACGCCGCTGTCCAACTTCCTAGAGCTGCTCGCGATCCTGCTGATCCCGGCCGCGCTCTGCTACACCTTCGGCAAGATGGTGGGCGACACGCGCCAGGGCTGGGTGCTCCTGACGGCCATGACGATCATCTTCGTTGTGCTGGTGGCGGTGGCTGTCTGGGCGGAGCAGGGCGGCAACCCAGCGCTCGCGGCGTTGGGGGTTGACCAGGCGCAAAGCGCCACGAACCCGGGCGGCAACATGGAGGGCAAAGAGGTACGTTTCGGCGTTGCCAGTTCCGCGCTCTGGGCGACGGCCACCGCCGCCGCATCGAACGGCTCGGTCAACGCCATGCATGACTCCTTCATGCCGTTGGGCGGCCTGGCGCCGCTGTGGCTGATCCAGTTGGGCGAGATCATCTATGGCGGCGTCGGCTCCGGGCTGTACGGGATGCTGGCGTTCGTCATCGTCGCGGTGTTCGTCGCTGGACTGATGGTCGGCCGCACGCCGGAGTATCTCGGCAAGAAGATCGAAGCCTATGAGATGAAGATGGCCGCGCTCATCCTCCTGATCCCGATCCTGGCGGCGAAGATCGGCACGGCGGTGGCCGTGCTGACGCCTGGCGGCATCGCGACCATCTTCAACCCTGGGGCGCATGGCTTCAGCGAGGTGCTCTACGCCTTTTCGTCGGCGGCCGGCAACAACGGGAGCGCCTTCGCAGGTTTGGGAGCGAACACGCTTTTCTACAACACGGCGCTTGGCATCGTCATGCTAATCTCGCGCTACTGGCTGGCGATCCCGGCGCTGGCGATTGCCGGCTCGCTCGTGACCAAGAAGAAGATTCCCGCCGGCGCGGGGACGTTGCCCACGCACACGCCGCTCTTCATCGCGTGGCTGATCGGCGTCATCGTGATCGTCGGCGCGCTCAGCTTCATCCCGGCGCTGGGATTGGGGCCGATCGTCGAACATCTGATGGTGTTTGGTCGCTAGAAGATAGGTATTGCAATGACTACGCAACTCAAGAA
>Ga0247840_10010547_pt1 | contig 11496 bp, 9 predicted proteins | sample LaCruzMarch2015__FD_192404 | JGI IMG/M metagenome (GOLD analysis project Ga0247840, IMG submission 192404) | Freshwater microbial communities from meromictic Lake La Cruz, Castile-La Mancha, Spain - LaCruzMarch2015_17m | ecosystem: Environmental > Aquatic > Freshwater > Lake | place: Spain...
ACAGCGCCGCGGTCGCCGGCCTCGTGATATTCGGCGTCTTGATTCACGTCCCAGACGTCGTAGTGCTGCTCGGCGGCGAGGATGTTCCGCGCGGTGAGCAGGGCTGTCATCATCGCGTGGTCTTGATTGTTGTATTTGTGCATCCCGTTGCGGCCCACGAGGTGCAGGCCCGCATAGCCCTGCTCGAGCCCGTGGCGGATGGTCGCCACGTGCTGGGCATAGTCGTCGTCGTACACGGGATAGGCCTTCGGCTGGCGGACGACATGGCCGTCGAGCACGTCGCCCTCCTTTGCGAGGCCGAGTTGCACGAGCTCGCGGCTGGCGAGGGCGACGAGGTCGGCATCGCACATGCTCCAGAGGCCATCCCCCTCGAAGCAAAAGTATTCGAGGCCGTAGCAGGCCAGGGCCGGGTCGGGCACCAGTTCCGGCGACCAGCTGCGGAAGTTTTGCACGCGGCCCACCTTCACGCCCGGCTCGTGGATGTAGATCCAGTTGTCGTCGAACGAGAGCGACGGCCGGACGATCAGTGCCACCGTGAGAAAGTCGCGATACTTGAGCGCCTTGGCGGCGGCGAGCACCTCGGCCGGCGGGGCGGGGGAGAGCCCATGCACCAGTTCGCGGAGCGGGGCCGACGAGATCACGTGCTCCGCCTCGATGGCATCAGGGCGGCCGGTGGAGTCGGTGAAGTCGACCCGCCAGCCGCGATCAGCGGGAAGTTTTTCGAGACCCGTCACCCGGCAGCCCATCCGCACGTCGCCGCCGTTCTCAAGGGTTTTTCGCGCGGCGGCGTCCCACATCATGCCGGGGCCCAGCCGCGGGTAGCGAAACGAGCCGATCAGCGTCTTGATCTGCTTCGATCGGTCCTTCTGCTCGCGCGGCGGGAAGAGGGCGTTCCAGATCGCCGTCGACAGCGACAGGCCCTTGATCCGTTGGGCGGCCCAGTCGGCGGAGATCTCCTTGCAGCTCATCCCCCACACCTTCTCGGTGTAGGTTTTGAAGAAAATGCCGAATAGCCGCCGGCCAAACTTGTTGCTCACCCAGTCTTCAAACGACCTCGGGTTTGCCACCGGAAACAGCCGGGCATATGCGTAACTCGCCACGCACCGCGCCGCCTCGAAGATACCCAGGTTGTTCAGGGCTTCGGCCGCCTTCAGTGGATAGGAGTAGAACTTGCCGCCGTAGAGAATCCGGGAACTGCGGGGACGAACAAGCATGTCGTCGCCGAGCAGTTCGCTCCACAGATCCTCGACCTCCTTCGATTTCGAGAAGAAGCGATGGCCGCCGATGTCGAACCGGAAGCCTTTGCCGCCAGCAGCAGGCGATTTGTATTCGACCGTTCGCGAGATGCCGCCGACAAGCTCTGGATCGGCCTCGAGCACCGTGACGGTCGCCTTGGACTTCGAGAGTACGTAGGCAGCCGTGAGGCCTGCGGGGCCTGCGCCGATGATGGCGACGGAGGGACGCGGTGCCGTTCCCGCAGGAGGCGCGGCCGGAGATCGCTGCGAGACTGCTGTGTCGACGGTGCGGTCCATCCGCGTCAGCATACCGACGGTGGCTGGCTCGATGGCCGTGCGCCCTCCCGGCTCACGAAATTCAAACAACCGGCTGCGGGGCCGCGGTGGCCGCCTTGAGCGCCGGCAGGCGGATCGTGATCGCCGTGCCCTTGCCCGGGGCGCTTTCGACGCGGATCCGGCCCTTGTGGGCCTCCACGATCTCGCGGCAGGCCGTGAGGCCGAGGCCACTGCCGCCCTTGCCCGTTTCGTCGGGGCCCGCCTTCGTGGAGAAGTGCGGCTCGAACATCCGCCGCATCACGTCGGGCGTCATGCCGCAGCCCGTGTCGCGCACCATGAGATCGACGGCGCCGAGGAGCGCGTCGTGGGCGAGCCGAATGATGAGTCGGCCGCCCTGGGGCATCGCCTGCCGACCGTTGACGAGCAGGTTCAGGAGCACCTGCTGGAGCTGACCGGGATTCGCCGACACCTTCGGCACCGGGGCGAACTCGCGCTCCACCTGCACGCGATACTTCGTCATCTCGCGTTCGAGGAGCACGAGCACGTCTTCCACGAGCAGTTCGAGGTTCACCGGCTCCATTCGGGTCGAGCCCCCGCGGGCCATGCCGAGCACGCTGGCCGTGATCTTCGCCGCCCGGGTGCCGGCTGAAAGAATCCGCTCGAGGGCCTTGTCGCGGGTGGGCTGGTCGCGATGCCGGAGGCCAAGCTTTGCGTAGTTCAAGATCGTCGTCAGGGCGTTGTTGAACTCGTGCGTCGTCGTGCCGAGGAGCTCGCCAAGCGTGGCGGCTTTCTGGGCCTCGAGGAGCTGACGCCGCAGCGACGCGACTTCGGCGCTGTGTCTGAGCCGCGCGACCTCGAGCTGGTGCCGAAGCACCGACGCCTCGTCGCGGCGTGGCAGCGGCTCAGGCACGCTCTCCAGCATCGGCTCACCTCGGAAAACCATGTGGCGCAGACACTTGCACCCACCTCGGAGTATCGGCCGGGCCAGTGGCATGTGTATAAAGAGGGGGTGACGCACCTTTTCGACGCCTTGACCGTTTCATTTCAGCAGCGGCCGGCGTGGATGGCGAAGGTGGAGCGGACCGTGCCGGTGGCGGAAACTCGGCGGAGGGCCTTCATGAGGCGAATTCTGAAAACCGTGCGGCTTGGGGCGAGAACGACGGCGGGCATGCGGGCGAGAGCTGCGTTCACCCTCGTGGAGCTGCTCGTCGTGATCGCGATCATCGGCACGCTCGTGGGGCTGCTCCTGCCAGCCGTGCAGAATGCCCGCGAGTCGGCTCGCCGGATCTCGTGCAAGGCGAACCTCAAGCAGATCGGGATTGCGTTTCAGATGTTCCTCGACAAGAAGACGCGGGGGCGGTTTCCCGTGGCGGCCGTGCAGCCGAGCTTCGAAGTGCTCAATTACCCGTTGGGTCGTCCCTTGCGGCCGAGCATCGTCTCGGCCCTTGGCGACTTTACGGAGGGAAGTCGGGAGGTTTTTCGCTGCCCTTCCGACACGGTGTACTACCAGAGGTCTGGTGCAACAGTCGACGATATCAAGACAAAGCACGCGGCGATCATGGCGGGAACTGATGTGGCAGCCAAGCAGGCAGTGGCCGATCACCAGTCCCTCGCGTACGAGGGCACGAGTTACGAGTATCCCGTGCGCCGGCTCATTAATGAGGACGCCACGCCGCCGGTTGGAAAGACGCGGGAAGAGGCTTTGACCTCAAAACGACTGGGCGGCAATCTCGCCACATCAAAACTCTGGGTGCTCTACGAATTTGAGCCCTTTCATACGGCTGGCTGGGCTGCGTTCTTTGCGCCGGATTTCACCGATACAAATACGACGGACGACGGCAAAGATAACTACAACCGCGACAATTGGACCCCTCCCGAGGGCGCCCGCAACTTTCTTTACTTCGACGGCCACGTCGAAAATCTCTGACCCCTGGCAGCGAGGCGACTCATGAGCACGGCATCGATGCGGTCGGCACGGTTCCCACCTGACGCCACCGACAACTCGTCGAAGCCGATTGGCAAGTGGCTGGCCGTGATCGGGCTCATCGCCCTGGTCGCATTCCTGATCGCCTGGCTTGGCGGCTGGATCCGCTTCACGACCGATCCGCGTGTCGTGGAAATCCAGACACTGCAAAACGAAGCCCGGCAGAAGTTCGCGGTTGCCGGCGGTCCCTCGACGCTCGCCGAGGCCACCGACGCGGTGACGATGATGGCGACGATCCGACAAAAGACGGAGGCCTTGCCGCCGCACCTGCGGCCGCAGGCCGAACGGAGCGGCAGCAGCGTGTTTCGCTCGGCGATGCGGCAGCGCATCGATGCGTATTTCACGCTCCCGCCGGAGAAGCGCCAGGCGGAACTCGACCGCCAGATCAAGCAGGAAGAGATGATGCGGAAGGCCTTCGAGACGGCAAGCAAAGTGGCCGGATTCTTCGGCGGCGGGCCACCAGGCGGAGGGCAGGCGACCGGGTCTGGCGCGCAGGGCGGCCAGGGAAGTGGCCAGGGCGGTAGCGGCACGCCGGGTGGCGGCCCGCCGGGCGGTGGCCCTCCGCAGAACGCGTCGCAGGACAGCTCCAACAAGTGGCGGAAGGGGATCATCGACTCGACGACCCCCGAGCAGCGGGCCCGGTATGTCGAGTATCGCCGGGCAATGGACCAGCGCCGCAAGGAGCTGGGCATCCCATCGGGCGGGCCGAGGTAGGCTGCCGGCGATGAGCGACACGCTGGGGCTTTTCGCCGAGGCGCGCCAAGTGGCGATCGACCTCGGCTATGTCATCCGCGAAGAGCCGCTCGGCGATCTGCCCGGCGGGGCCTGCCAGGTGGGGCAGGAGCGGCGGATCCTTCTGAACCTCGAGCAGCCGGTGCCAGCGCAGCTCGACGTGCTCGTGCGGGCGCTCGCGGCCGACCCGCGTAGCCCATTGCAGCCGATGAGCCGCCTGCTGGCCGCGCGGCTCGGGTCCGCCATTGAGCGACTTTTCCCGTGAAGTTCCCCCGGGCAGCAACGATCGTGGCGAAAGCCCGATTCCATCGTTTTGCGTTCGTCGCAAGGAGGTCTATACCTTACCCCTATGCGTCTCACGTCAGAAGCTCCTGAGATCAACATGATCCCGGCAGATCTCCTCGCCGATTTCGAGGCTGCAGCGCGGCGGCCGCTGCGGCAGCGGATGCGATACGCGTTCATCCATACCCACAAGCCCGTGATGGATGACGCCCCATTCCGGGCCTTCGACACGACCGCTGACTATCGGCAGTGGTGTGAGCAGAACCTTCCTGACTGGCTTGGATATGGCAGCGTTCGACTATCGACAGGCTGAGGAGATTCGCGACGCATTCGCCCGGCATGGCTGCCGATATCTTTTTATCGGCAAGTCAGGCGCCATCCTGCTCGGCTTCCCCGACACCACTCAAGATGCCGACTTGTTTGTGGAAAAGTCGGAGCGGAACGGTGAGTCACTCGTAGTGGCACTGCGCGAGATCGGCTTTGCCATCGATGACGATCAAGCGATCCAGATTCGAAGCGGTAAGGATTTCGTGCAACTGAAGAACGGCCCATTCGACCTTGACCTCGTCTTTGCGCCCGATGGCATCGAGCACTTCGAAGAGGCGTGGCGTCGCCGAGTGGTCATCGAGGGGTTTCCGGTATGCCACATCGACGACATCATCGCCAGCAAGGTTGCAACCAATCGGCAAAAAGATCGTGAAAGTCTCCCTCGGCTCGAATCGTTCCGCCTCTATCTGCGTCGCAAGCAGCGCGATTGATTCCCACGAGGCACGGGGCGAAGTGCCGGGCGGTGCCTTAGCCGTAGAGGCCGTGCGTGGCGATGAATCGCTCCACGGCCCGCGGAGTGCGGTAGCGGATGCTTCGGCCAGCCTTGACGAGCGCCCGGAGGTCGCTCGAGCGGATGGCAAGCGCCGGCACACGCACGCGATCGGCTGTGAGCTGCTGCGCACGTTCTCGGCCGAGTAGCGTGGCGAGCCGCGACTCCTGCACCGTGGAGCTGACATCGTCGAGCCCATCGCGCTCGACAGCGATCACGCCGGCGAGGTCGAGAATGCGCGCAGGCTCGCGCCAGTCGGGCAGGCTGGCCAGGGCGTCGGGGCCGAGGATGAGATGGAGTTCGTCGTCGGGATGCACTTTCCTCAGCGCCGCGAGCGTGTCGACCGTGTAGCTCACGCCACCGCGGTCGAGTTCCACGGTTGAGACCTCGAACGCCGGGTTGCCTCCGACGGCAAGCGCGAGCATCTCAGACCGATGCTGCCCCGCCGCCGGCTGCCGGCTTTGCTTGAACGGCTGGATCGCGGTCGGCACGAAGACCACGCGGTCGAGCCGGGCCTGCTCCCGGCAGCACTCGGCCACCACGAGATGCCCCTGATGCACGGGGTCGAAACTGCCGCCAAAAATCCCTGTCCGCATCGCTGGTCTGCGCCTTGGAGCCTCGGATGCTCTAATCGATCCGATGCAGAAGTCTACGGGCCAGCGCAGCCTTTTCGAAACCCAGCCCGCCTGGGTGGAAGACGACGCGCGCCAGGGCATCGTGGCCACCGTGGTGCTTCCCGACGGCGTCGACAAGCCGCTCGACTACCTCGTGCCGGAGGCTTTGGCCGCCGCGGTGGAGCCGGGCCGCCGGGTGCGCGTGCCGCTCGGCCGGGGCAACCGCGAGCGGCTCGCCTACTGCGTGGCCGTGCGGGCCGGAGAACTTCCGCAGCAGCCGCTCAAGAGCGTGGCCGGCGTCGAAGACGACGCGCCGCTCCTCTCGCCGCGGATGCTCGAACTCACTCAATGGATGAGCGAGAAGTGGCTCGCGCGGCGGGGCGAGGTGCTCGAGGCCGTGCTGCCGGCTGGCGTGCGGGCGATCCGCAAGCGGCGCGGGGTGCCGCTCCTCGTGGCGACAGGGGCTGCGCCTGCCCGCGCGCCCACGCCCGCGCAGGCCAAGGTGCTCGCTGCCGCTGCCGCGCCGGCGACGGCCGAGGCGCTTGCAGCGCAGTCGGGGGCGAGCCGGGCCGTGATCGCGCGGCTCGTGAAGACGGGCCTCTTGGCCGTGGCGGGCGTCGCGGATGATCTCGCGCCCGGCGACGGCGGCCGGCCGCGGATCGTCCACGATCGGCCCGACGCCCTTGCGCCGGCGCAGGCGCGGGCGCTCGAGGCGATTCGGGCACCGATGCGGGCGGGCCGACACGAGACGATCGTGCTCTTCGGCGTGACAGGCAGCGGCAAGACGGAGGTCTACCTGCAGGCTGTCGAGGAGACGATCGCTGCCGGGAAGCAGGCGATCGTGCTCGTGCCCGAGATCAGCCTCACGCCGCAGACCTGCGACCGCTTTCGGGCCCGCTTCGGCCGCGTGGCCGTGCTCCACAGCCACCTCACGCCCGCCGAGCGGCACGCGCAGTGGCGCGAGATCGTGAAGGGCCGCGTGAGCGTGGTCGTCGGGGCGCGGAGTGCGATCTTCGCACCCACGCCGCGGCTCGGTCTCGTGGTCATCGACGAGGAGCACGAAAGTTCGTTCAAGCAGGCGACGGCGCCGCGGTATCACGCCCGCGACGTGGCGGAGTGGATCGCGCGGGCCGAGGGCGTGCCGCTCGTGCTCGGCTCGGCCACGCCGTCGCTCGAGACGTTCGCCCGCTGCCTCGCCGGCGAGTGGACGATGTGCCGGCTGCCGGACCGCGTGGGCGGGTCGCAGCTGCCGCCGGTGATCACCGTCGATCTCCGCGACCCGTCGAGCCGCTCCCGGGGCAGCGTGACCCCACGGCTCACGGCCGGCATGAAGTGGGCGCTCGATGCCGGCGGGCAGGTGATGCTGCTTCTGAACCGGCGCGGCTTCGCCACGCACGTGCAATGTCGCGCGTGCGGCCAGACCGTGCGCTGCCCGCAGTGCGACCTCGCGCTCACCGTGCATCGCCCTGGCAACCGCGGCATCTGTCACGGCTGCGGCCTCGTCACCCGGCTCGCTCACGACTGCCCGGAGTGCCACGCCCCGCACCCCGCCCAGCGCGGCACCGGCACGCAGCGGCTCGAAGAAGAGATCCGCGGGCTCTTTCCCGGGGCCCGCGTGGCCCGCATGGACACCGACACGATGCGCACCCGCGGCAGCCACGAGCGCACGCTCGACGCCTTCCGCGCCCATGAGATCGACATCCTCGTGGGCACGCAAATGATCGCCAAGGGTCTCGACTTCCCCAGCGTGATGCTCGTGGGCGTCGTCAACGCCGACGCCGCGCTCCACCTGGCCGACTTCCGTGCCGCCGAGCGCACCTGCCAGCTCGTCACGCAGGTGGCCGGCCGCAGCGGCCGCGGCCAGCTCGGCGGCCGCGTCGTCGTGCAGACGAGCACGCCCGACCATCCGGCGATCAGCGCCGCGGGCCGGCACGACTACGAAGCCTTTGTGCGCAGCGAGCTGCCCTTGCGCGAGGCTTTGCTCTATCCCCCCTTCGGCCACATCGTGCGGATCGTCGTGCGCAGCATCGACGAACAGGCCGCCGCGAACTGGGCCGAGCACATCGCTTCGCGGCTGCGGCAGGAGGCGGCGGCGTCTCCAGCCGAGGCCAACGATCCGCCTACGCTCCGCGTGCTCGGGCCCGCGCCGGCCCCGATCGCCCGGCTCCGCGATCGCTTCCGCTACCACGTGCAGGCGATGGGGCGCGACGAGGCGCAGCTGCGCGATCTGGTCCGCCGCGCGACGGCCACGCTCCAGACGCCCGATAAAGTCGCGTGGATCGTCGACGTCGATCCCGTCGAAATGCTGTAGGACAGGCTTCAGCCTGTTATGCCTTCACGCGCCCAAGCCGGCTTCGGGCTCCCCGTATCCCGTCGCCGGACGTTCGCTGCGGGCATCCTGCCCTCCGCTCACTCGACTCCGACTGCGCTTCGCCATCCTGGCTGCGCTTGTCTGCATACGCCGGCTCCCGGGACACGGGGAGCCCGAAGCCTCCCGATTCCGATTGATGAGGCTCGGGGCTGCCCATGCCCTCGAGCGGGCTGTGGGAGCGAGCGCAGCCATGGATGGCGAAAGCGAAGCGGACACGCAGAGAGCCGACCTGGAGGGCTGAGGCGAACGTCAAGCGAGAGGGTCTGGGCAGTCACGAGCCGGTGCGGGGGAGTGACAGAGGCGACAGGCTCTAGCCTGTTCTCCGGGCGTGCGTTGGGCGGGCTGGCGCACTGCGGGTACCATGAAACACATGGCCTACCGGTCGTTTACGGATATCGTCGGGGAGTCGAGCCTGGAGCGGAAATGCCGCTTCCTGTTCGGGCTCTGCCTGTTGCTGCTGATCACCGGCAGCTTCTGGTGGTATGGCTTCCGCACCGAGGAGCTCGTCTACACGACGACGCGGAACACCGGGCGCAACTTCGTCGATGCCACGATGCTCCAGTCGCACTGGGAGAAGCTCGAGCCCGATCGGAAGTTCACCGGCCTGATCGAGCAGCTCGGGGCGGTCCTGCGGCCGCAGCAGTATCGCTCGTGGGTGCTCGATCCAGCGGTGTCGCCCGAGGAGCGGGCGCGGCGGAATTACAGCCGGCTCGACATTGCCGTGCTCGACTATTTCACCAATCGGCCCGTCGATGCCGCGCCACCGCTGGCAGGGGCCGCGAGCACCGCGGCCGATTCAGGCGAATACCGCGAGTTTCGCACGGCTGACAATAAGGAATACCACTATTACCAGCCGATTCGCTGGAAGAGCAGTTGCAAGGTCTGCCACGAATACCGCGGCATCATCGGCGACGCACCGGCCCAAGCTCAGGCCCAGGCCGACGGGGGCGGCCATGTCCGACACGCCGAGAATGATCTGATGGCGGTCGTCAAAGTGGTGATGCCAGATTCCGTCACCCGCCGGGCCATCAATTGGAACCGGGCGATCCTGCTCGCGACGGCGATCATGACGGTGTTTCTGGCGATGCTCGTGGCGTATGCGATCGTGCGCTACGTGATCGTGAAGCCGCTCGGCCACCTGCGCGACGTGGCCGACGAGGTGCGGAAGGGCAACGTGGCGGCCCGGGCCGAGCTGCACACGGCCGACGAGTTCGAGGAGCTCGGCGTGGCGTTCAATCGCATGCTCCGCGGGCTCGTCGATTCACAGGAGGAGCTGCGCAAGGTCAACGAGAGCCTCGATGACAAGGTCGACGAACTCGCCCAGGCGAATCTCCATCTCTACGAGATGAACCGCCTCAAGAGCGACTTTCTCGCCACGATGAGCCACGAGCTGCGGACGCCGCTCAACAGCATCATCGGTTTTTCCGACGTGCTCGGTTCGATCCAGTCGCTCGACGACAAGCAGCGCCGCTACGTGGCCAACATCCGCTCGTCGGGCCGGATGCTGCTCGAGATGATCAACGACATCCTCGATCTGGCGAAAATCGAGGCGGGCAAGATGGAGGTGCGGGCGAGCGCGTTTCGGATGGAATCGATCGTGTCGGCCCAGTGCGACATGGCCCGGCCGCTCGCCGAAAAGAAAAATATCGATCTCGAGTTCGACGTGGAGCCGGGGCTCGAGGCGGTCGACCAGGATCCGGCAAAGGTGCAGCAGATCCTCGCCAACTTGCTCTCCAACGCCGTGAAGTTCACGCCGGAGGGAGGGCGGGTGGACGTGCGGGCCCGGCTCGAGGCCGCCGCCGACGGGCCGCCATCGGCGTTGCTGCTTGAAGTGGCCGACACGGGCGTGGGCATCGCGCCCGAAGAGCAGCAGACGATCTTCGAGAAATTCCGGCAGAGCCGCGTGTTTCAGTCGGGCGACGATGCGATGACGCGGGAGTTTTCGGGCACGGGGCTCGGCCTCTCGATCGTGCGGGAGCTGTGCCGGCTGCTCGGCGGCGACATCGTGGTGGAGAGCCAGCTCGGTCGCGGCAGCCAGTTCACGGTGCGGCTGCCGCTCGTCTATCCTGGCCTCGAGCGTGAGCCGGAGATGGCGCCGCTCGTCGACGCCACGCAGCCGGCGGCCTGACATCCCGACGGGGCACGAGGAGAGAGCATGGCGAAGGACCGGAAGCCGATCGAGGTCGTGCTCTTCACCGATGGCGCGTGCAGCGGCAATCCCGGCCCGGGCGGCTGGGCCTACATTCTCAGGCATCCGGAGACGGGCCGCGAGGCCGAAGCGTCGGGCTCCGAGGCAGACACCACGAACAACCGCATGGAGCTCACGGCGGCCGTGCAGGGCCTCTCGCAACTCAAGCGGCGCACCTGTGTGGAACTCGTCACCGACAGCGTCTACGTGGGCACGGGCCTCTCCGAATGGCTGCCCAAGTGGAAGGCGCAAGGCTGGAAGCGGAAGGAGAAAGGCAAGCTCGTGCCGGTGAAGAACGAAGACCTGTGGCGGGAGCTCGACCGCCTCGCCTCGCTGCACGACGTCGTGTTCACGCACGTGGCCGGCCACGCTGGCCATCCCGAGAACGAACGCTGCGACGAACTCGCCGTCGCGGCCTACCAGCCGTATCTCCAGAAAAACAAATCGCGGCCCACGTAGGACAGGCTTCAACCTGTCGTGCCTGACGTGGCGCACCGGCTCGGGGTTACCCCGTACCGTCTCGCCGGACGTTCGCCTCCGCCCTCCAGGCTCCGGCTCTCTCGGATGTGCCTGCGCTCCGGCATCCCTGCCTGCGCTGGTCACATACGCCGTCTCAACGGCAGGGGTAACCCCTCGCCTCCCGTTCTCGTAGGCGCCATGAACTTTCGGCGGAGACGGTCGGTGGGCACGCGCAGAAGAAGGGAGTCCTTGAGCACTATGGGCGTCTGATCAAAACCCACGAGTTGTGTACTCTCAAGACGACCGGATTCGAGCATGCCTGCCGCCGGCTCCGAATGTGGTTGGTTATCACATGCCTGCCCGGCGAGACGGTACGGGGTAACCCCGAGCCGATGCGACTTGTGAGACGACAGGCTGAAGCCTGTCCTACGGTCCAAATGCGAGAGCGGCTGCCCCGTGCCCACCCGCTACACTGCCGTCATGGACCAGCAGCCACCCAGCCTGACGACGCCGCTCGAGCGGCTGCCGGGGGTGGGCA
>Ga0247840_10010548_pt1 | contig 11495 bp, 9 predicted proteins | sample LaCruzMarch2015__FD_192404 | JGI IMG/M metagenome (GOLD analysis project Ga0247840, IMG submission 192404) | Freshwater microbial communities from meromictic Lake La Cruz, Castile-La Mancha, Spain - LaCruzMarch2015_17m | ecosystem: Environmental > Aquatic > Freshwater > Lake | place: Spain...
AACCAAATCACCCTGTGGCATAAAAATTTCTGCACGCTCTACTACAAGTGAAACAGCGTTTTCTGGTATATTTGAGCGGTCATTTGTAACTATAACCTCGCTTGCACCTGCAAGCTTTTTGAAAAATGCCTCGCCCTTAGTGAAGGTGCTATTATCGTCTGTAACGATAACGAGTGTCGCCCTTTTTGATGGGGGAACATTCATTTCTGTTCGTAGGTTACGAATACCTTTTATTGCATTTTTGATTAGCTCAATTTGGCTAACTTCACTTGGGAAGCTTAATTTCTCGTCGTACTCACACCATTTTGCAACCATAATACTGCCCTTTTCAACTGGCAAATAGCTATATATTTCCTCTGTGATGAATGGCATAAATGGGTGAAGAAGTTTTAAAACATTAGAAAGCACAAAAACAAGCACGTTTTGTGGGTTTTTGTCTGTATTTAATCTTGGCTTAACGAATTCTATATACCAATCGCAAAGCTCGTCCCAAATAAAGTCATACAGCTTTTGAACTGCTATTCCTTGCTCAAATTTATCTAAATCCTTTGTAACCTCTGCCACTAAATCGTTAAGTTTACTTATTATCCATTTATCTTCTAATTCTAATTTTTCAGGCAATTTATCGCTTGCACTATCGTTTAAATTCATCAAAACAAAGCGAGATGCGTTCCAAATTTTGTTTGCAAAATTTCTGCTTGCCTCCACACGTTCATTGTAAAAACGCATATCATTACCAGGAGAATTGCCTGTTGCAAGCGTAAAACGAAGTGCATCTGCACCGTATAAATCAATAATTTCAAGTGGGTCAATTCCATTGCCGAGGGATTTGCTCATTTTTCTGCCTTGGCTGTCACGCACTATTCCATGAATAAATACTGTGCTAAATGGTGCCTGTTTCATATGCTCCATTCCGCTAAATATCATTCTGGCAACCCAGAAAAATATAATATCATAACCAGTTACAAGCACGCTTGTTGGGAAGAAATATTCAAGGTCTGGCGTTTTTTCTGGCCATCCGAGTGTTGCAAATGGCCAAAGTGCTGATGAAAACCAAGTGTCTAAAACGTCATTGTCTTGTAAAACCTCGCCACCACATTTTGGGCAAGAGGTAATATCCTGCTTGCTAACGGTTGTTTCTGCACAGGATTCGCAGTAAAACGCAGGAATTCTGTGTCCCCACCAAAGCTGACGTGACACGCACCAATCGTGAACATTTTCCATCCAATTTGTATAGGTTTTTGAAAATCTCTCTGGAACAAAGTTAATCGTTCCGTCTTTTACAACATCAAGAGCTTCCTTTGCAAGAGGCTCCATTTTAACAAACCATTGCTTCGAGGTTATAGGCTCAACCGTTGTTGAGCAACGATAACACTCTCCAACATTGTGGGTATGCTCATCTATTTTCACAAGCAAATTAAGCTCATCTAAATCCTTAATAATTTCTTTCCTTGCGTCATATCTTGCCATTCCACAGTATTTGCCACCGAATTGATTAATTGTTGCATCGTCATTCATAACCTTAATTTGCTCTAAGTTATGACGAAGACCAACCTCGAAATCGTTAGGGTCGTGGGCAGGGGTAATTTTAACTGCACCTGTGCCAAAATCCTTATCCACATATTCATCTGCGATAACTGGAATTTCACGGTTCACAAGTGGAAGAATAAGCATTTTACCAACAAGATGCGCGTAACGCTCGTCCTCTGGATTAACTGCAACTGCTGTATCGCCAAGCAAGGTTTCTGGGCGAGTGGTTGCAATTACAACAAATTCGTTGCTGTCTTTTACTGTGTATTTAATGTGCCAAAAATGCCCTAAATGCTCAGAATATTCAACCTCTGCATCTGAAAGTGCAGTGCTGCAGCTTGGGCACCAATTAATTATGCGATTGCCTTGATAAATAAGACCTTTTTCGTATAGATTAACAAAAACCTCACGAACAGCCCTCGAATAACCCTCGTCCATTGTAAAGCGTTCACGCTCCCAATCGCACGAATTACCAAGTTTTTTAAGCTGATTTATAATTCTACTCCCATATTGATGCTTCCATTCCCACACACGCTCTAAAAATTTCTCTCTGCCTAAATCATATCTGGTTAAGCCCTCGTCGCTTCTAAGCATCTCCTCAACCTTGATTTGTGTAGCAATACCAGCATGGTCGGTGCCTGGAATCCAAAGAGCCTCCTCGCCTTTCATACGGTGGTAGCGAATTAAAACGTCCTGCAAAGTTTCATCAAGGGCATGCCCCATATGAAGCTGTCCTGTAACGTTTGGTGGTGGTATTACGATAGTAAAAGGCTTTTTATCGGGGTTTGGCATTGCGTGAAAATAACCGCCATCTAACCATAATTGATAAATCCTGTCCTCTACTTGTTTTGGGTCATATTTAGTTTCTATATTTTTCATATTTATCTCTCCTAACATTGGTAACTATTATATCCTATTACATACATTTTCGTCAATATATTTACACTCCAAATGTTAGTTGCTCATAAAAAACCTTTGGTTTATCCTTGTATTTTTCCCAAGCAAAAAAGTATGTTATAGGCTGGAATATTATTATAAAAGTAAACATTACTAATGTTGAATTTAATAAAATGGTTCCATACATTCCAAACATAGCCTCTTTCATACCTCTCACAGAATATGTCATTGGCAAAAATTTATTTAATATTCTGAAAAATAATGGCGATGTTTCAATTGGATATAGCCCGCCACACGAGGTCAGTTGAAGCATTAGTAGGATTATTGCAACGAATTCTCCAATTTGTGGATATTCCATAAATATCATCATAAGCCCACGAACTATACACATAAATGTAAGTGCAGAAAGTATGGTAAACATATAAAAAAGAATAGGGCTTGCTATGTGCATTTTTAAGACATATTGCGTAACAAAGCAGGAAATAAACGCTTGGACAATTGATATTATATCCATAACAAACAGCTTTGATATAAGGCTAACCTTTTCGACATTTTTTGCTTTTAGTATGAAAAATATCGCAATCGAGCCAACCCACAAGGATAACGAAATAAAATATGGTGCAAGCCCTTGTGCGTAGAATGAAACCTCATACATATGCTTATTTTCTATTGATATTGGCTCGGCAAATGTTTCGGCACGTCCTTCGCTACCGTTTAAAAGCTTGCCAGCAAATTTGTCAAATTTGTCTACGCCATCTGCAACAGCATTTGTGGCATTCGCAAGCCCACCTACACCAGTTGCTATTCCGTTTGCACTGTTGCTCATTACTTCACTTGCGCTTGAAAGAGCGTTAAAGCTACTTTTTAAAACATCTCCATTTTTATTAACAAAGCTATATGCAGAATTAACAGTTTCGGTTATATTATCATCAAGGGAATCTAAGCTTTTTTCAGCCTTGGCAAGCGAGCTATCCAAACTGTCAATATCGCCATTAAAGTTTGATAAATCCATTGATGCAAGGCTGTCTTTTAACACATCTGAAATATTTTTATTAATTGCGTTGATCGAGCCTTTAAGGCTGCTATCAATGTCATACGTTAGCTCGCTTGACACAGTATTAACATTTGGTTTTGTTTCAATTAGAGCGTTATAAACAGCTTTTTGTATTGAAGACGTATTGTTCGAAAGCTGTGTTTTTATGCTGGCAGAGATGCTTTTAAGTGGTGCCTTGGCAATTGCAAAAATGGTTGAATCTGTATTGCTAATATTTTTTTCTATTGATGAAAATTTATCATCGACTATTGATTGCACGCCACTGGTTATGCCATCTGCTATGGAGCTTGAAAGACTGTCAATATCATCATTTGTAACCTTTACTGTTGGGGTATCAATGATAGAGCTATTTATTACTCCTCGTACTTTTTCTGTTACATCTTTTGTGAATTCTTTTGGGTTGGTTTTCAAATTATTAACATCAGATTTTATTTGTGCAATTCGGTTTCGCCTGTCTTCTATATCTTTTTTTGTATTTTCCTTATCGGTTTGCCATTCTGTTGTCTTATTCTTAATTTTTCCAACATCTGCCTTGACGTCATCAATTGCAGCAATGTAGGATTCATTATTCTCGCCTAAATTATGCTTTAGAATATCCACACTTTTTGAAAGCTCTTTTACGCCATTATACATATCATTTGTGCCATTTGCAAGGGCAGTCATTCCGTTGTTATTGCCACTTAATTCATTGTAGTTTTTCAATATCGTATCTAACTTTTGGGCAACTGTTTCGTATATTTTGCCTTTAATTTCGTCTTTAATCTTTTTCATTGCACCTTCGGAAATCATACTCATTATATAATTGTTCTTCTCGTTTACCGTATATTCAAGTGTAGCTTTTTTCGCATTACCCTCTGCGACTGAAACTAAACATTCGGAAAAATCCTTTGGTATATGAATTAGCATATAATATTTGCCTGTATATGTTCCGTTTACTGCTTCGTCATAATTATCTACAAATTTCCATTTAAGGGTTCCGTTAATAGCAAGCTCTTTTACCAAGTCAGCACCAACATTTACCCCACTGTTGAAAATTGTTGCACCATTATCCTCGTTAACAACTGCAACAGGGATATTATTCAAGTTATTGTATGGGTCCCACATTGCTGCAAGGTAAATCATACTATATGATAACGGAAGAACCATTACGCCGATTATACACAGCTTTTTAAAAGGAGTATTTGCAATTTTAAGAATGTCATTTAAAAACTTTTTAACCATTTTGACCACCTCTTATTGATGAATATTTTTATATTTTTCAAATAATTCATAAACTTTTTTTATTTCCTCGCAAACATAAGAATATTGTATGGAGTAAAACATTTCTTTGCCTCTTTTTTCTGCTATCACAATATTTGCACGCCGTAAAATTTGCAGGTGATGTGATATAGTTGGGCGATGCAGATTGAATTTATTGGCTATATCACCTGCCCTCATTTCCTTTACTTTAACTAATTCTATAAGCATTTGCTGACGAACTTCATCACTAAGGGCTGTTAAAACATCTGAATTAAAAATAATTACTCCATTATTGTTTGTCATATTGTAGCTCCTTTATATTATATGTTGATATGTTTAACCTTATCTACATATTATAATACAAAATGATTATTATTGCAATACATTTTAAACTGTTATATAATATAATTGTGAAAGGTGGTAATATGCTTAACTTTATATTGTAAATTATCATATTTAATTGTGCGAGGAGTAAATATTTTGAAAACACTCAAACCGTTTGTAAAATGGGCAGGTGGCAAGGGACAATTACTTGCTGACATAAGAAAAAAATATCCTAAAAATATTGACCGTTATTGTGAGCCATTTGTAGGTGGTGGTGCAGTTTTATTTGATGTGCTAAAAAACTACTTTCCAAAAGAAATATATATCAGTGATGTAAATGCGGAACTAATTAATACATATATAACAATAAGGGATAATGCAGAGGATCTAATGACAAAACTTTTAGAAATACAAAATGCCTATATTCCTTTGGAATTAGACGAGCGAAAAAAGTTTTATTATAATATAAGAGCGAAGTTTAACGATTTAAAAGTAAATGGCAATAAAACTGTTAATTTAGAAAAAGCTACATTATTTATGTTTTTGAACAGAACTTGTTTTAATGGGTTGTTTCGTGTAAACAGTAAGGGCTTGTTTAATGTTCCTATGGGGTCTTATAAAAATCCAGTTATTTGTGATAAAGAAAATATAAAAAATGTTAGCGAAAAACTACAAAGTGTTAAAATAGTTTGTGGCGATTATAGAGAGAGCCTTAAATTTATTGATAATAATACATTCGTTTATTTAGACCCTCCATATAGACCAATTACAGAAACTGCAAGTTTTACAGCTTACAGTGAAAACATTTTTGATGATAAATGTCAAAGAGAATTAGCAGAATTTACAAAGATAGCCACTTCTGCTGGTGCATTAGTTGTAATTAGCAATTCTGACCCTAAAAATTCAGATGAAAATGATAATTTTTTCGATGAATTATATGAAAACTTTACTATCGATAGAGTATCTGCAAAGAGAATGATAAACTGTATTGGCGAAAAGAGAAGTAAAATTAGTGAGCTTTTGATATCAAATTATGAGGTGATTGCTATATGAAAATAGTAGACAAATATATCGATCTAGGCATAACAGATAGCGAAAGTATTTTTGAGTATTTAATAAATAATCTTAAAGAAACTATTAGAACTTATGACTTTTATGTTGCTTGGGATAAAGTTTTGGGCAATGTAAATAAAATTGAAGTGTCACTTAATATTTTAAATTCTCTTATTGGAAAATCTAATATCAAAGTTGAATTTGCGAAGCTAATAAAAGCATACCCTGAAATTGTATCTGTAATTCCTGTTTTAATTGCTTGTCGTGATTACACTGTAAAAGTTGCTACAATAGATGGAGATATAGATTATAAATTTATTAAGAAAAGTATTTTTTCTGATAATGAAATTGAGGAAATTATTATATTTATCGAGAAATGTGGATTGCTTAAAATTTTCGCAGATAAATCTATTAAAAACTTGGTTGATTACTGCATTGGTGTTGAAGTTGGGTTAGATACTAACGCTAGAAAAAATCGCAGTGGAACAGCTATGGAGAATTTGACTGAGGTGTATGTTAAAACTATATGTGAAAAATTCAATTACCAATACCTAACACAAGCAACAGTTATGCAAATTAAAAGTCAATTTGGTATAGATGTCCCTACTGATAAATCTGACAGGCATTTTGATTTTGCAATTTTCACTGGTAGTAAAATTTATCTTATGGAAGTTAATTACTATGGTGGGGGTGGCTCAAAACTAAAGTCTGTTGCTGGTGAATTTAAAAGTTTATTCGAGTTATTTAGTTTAAGAGATGATATAGGGTTTGTTTGGATAACAGATGGACTTGGGTGGAACACTGCCAAACGCCCATTACTTGAAACTTTTAATGCAACTGATTTTGTTATTAATATAAAAATGATAGAACAAGGTGTTTTGGAAGAAATTTTAACGAAAGGGCTATAGCATATGAAATTTGAACCTGATGATTTTGAACTTCAAACAAATACTGTGTGGAGCTTTCCAGATAGAGGTAAATGGGCTACACACAATTCTAAATACAGGGGTAATTGGTCGCCATATATACCGAGGAATATAATACTTCGATATTCAAAAGAAAATGATATTGTGCTTGACCAGTTTATAGGAAGCGGAACAACGCTAATAGAAACAAAACTGTTAAATCGAAAAGGTATTGGGGTTGACATTAACCCTAATGCTATTGAAATTACAAAAAGGAATTTAGAGTTTGAATTGGAAAATGCAGGGGTAACAAAGCTTTATAATGCTGATGCAAGAGATTTGCATTTTTTACCTAACGACTATGTTGACTTAATATGCACACACCCACCTTATGCTGATATAATAAAATATAGCGATGATATAGACGGTGATTTATCACATCTTAAAGTAAAAGACTTTCTTTGTCAAATGGAAAAAGTGGTGAGTGAAAGCTACAGAGTTCTTAAAAAAGATAAGTTTTGCTGTATTTTAATGGGAGATACAAGGCAAAAAGGCAATATTATTCCAATGAGTTTTGATGTAATGAAAATATATGAAAGTGTTGGGTTTACATTAAAAGAAATTATTATAAAACAACAACATAATTGTAAGGCGACAGGGTTTTGGAAAACAAATAGTATAAAGTATAATTTTTTGCTAATAGCACACGAGCATTTATTTGTATTTAAGAAATAAAAAAACAAAAAGGTGGTAATGATATAATGGATAGCAATAGATTTACAGTTAGTATAACAGAAATAATAGATAGGTTTAAATTAGAGCAGGTTTATATAGCCGAAAATTGTGATTCGGTATTAGTTGGGAACCCTGATATTAACCGTCCGGGGCTTCAAATTGCAGGCTTTTTTGATTATTTTGACACCGACCGCATACAAATACTTGGCAGGGTTGAGCATACATATTTAGAGCGAATGGAAGGGTGGGAGCGTGAGGAAAAGCTACGTGCATTGTTTGCCAAAAAAATTCCTGCCATTGTAATAACAAGGGAATTAGAGGTTTTCCCAGAGATGTATTCATTAGCAAAGGAATTTGAAGTAACCCTACTTAGAACAAATTACTCAACTTCATCATTTATGAGCGCTCTCATTGCATATCTTAATACTGTATTAGCACCAAGAATAACACGCCACGGTGTTCTTGTTGAGGTTTACGGCGAGGGAATACTTATCTTAGGCGAAAGTGGAGTTGGTAAAAGCGAAACAGCTGTCGAGCTTGTTAAACGTGGACATCGCTTAGTTGCCGATGATGCAGTTGAGATTAAAAAGGTTTCTGCTATTGCACTTATTGGCTCGGCACCAGAGATTATAAGGCATTTTATTGAAATTCGTGGTATTGGAATTATAGATGTTAAAAAGATATTTGGTATTGGTGCTGTAAAGGATACTGAAAAAATTGACCTTGTTATTAACTTAGAGTCTTGGGAGGATGGCAAGCATTATGACCGCTTGGGGCTTGTGGATGAATATTCTGAAATATTGGGCATAGAGGTGCCATCTTTAATAGTGCCTGTAAAGCCAGGACGCAACCTTGCTATTATTGTTGAGATTGCTGCTATGAATAATCGCCAAAAGCGTATGGGTTATAATGCGGCAGAGGAGCTTAACAAGAGGCTTATGACGCAAATGGATAAAAGTTCAAAAGGGGAATAACATAGTTATGAAAATATTAGCAGATATTCATTGCCACACAAATGTTAGCACACACGCATATAGTACTATAAAAGAAATGGCAGAATGTGCAGCAGATAAAGGGCTAACGGCAATGGCAATTACAAACCACGCACCAGGACTGCCTGATAGTGCACATTTATTTCATTTCCAAGGCATTCATTCCATTCCACGAAAAATATGTGGAGTAATAATACTTCGAGGGGTAGAATGCTCGCTTACAGATGAAAATGGTGGGCTTGATTTGCCACAGCACGAGCTTGAGCACCTTGAGATTGTTATTGCATCAATTCATTCGCCAGTGTATTTGCCAAAGAGTAAAGATGAGCAAACTAATGCGTGGCTGAATGTTATAGAAAATCCATTAGTAGATATATTGGGGCATTTGGGCAGGGAAAGAATAGGATTAGATGCAGAAAAAATAGTGAAAAAAGCAAAGGCATATAACAAGCTTATAGAGATAAATTCTCATTCTGTGAATTTTGGTGGCAAGGTAGATAGTAATTGTAGGGAAATAATTCGTGCGTGCAAAAAATATAATATGCCAATTGTGATAAATAGCGATGCACATATTTGCTATAATGTTGGCGAATTCCAGCATGCTTTAAGCCTAATTGCAGAGGTAGATTATGATGAAGAATTAGTAATGAACACTTCTCTTGACAAATTAATGGGTTATTTAAGCCACAGAAAGAATATAATATTATAGTTAGTGGGGTGGGATAATGGATGTTATAGTCGTTAAGCAATTACTTAATCAGGTTTTGGGCGATGACCAAATCCTGCAAAACGAACCAATGAAAAATCACACTTTGTTTAGAATAGGTGGCAATGTGGATTTCCTTGTACAACCAAATAGTGTAGAGCAAATATCAACGCTGGTTAAACTGCTTAGGGATATACCGTATTTTGTAATAGGAAATGGCTCGAACCTCTTAGTCTGTGATGAAGGGGTGCGTAGTGTTATTATAAAAATATCAAATTTGATGAGCAAAATTGAGGTAAATGGCGATATAATTTATGCCGAGGCTGGTGCGTTTCTATCAAAAATAGCAAGCTTTGCATTAAACGCAGGGCTTGGTGGCTTTGAATGGGCAGCAGGAATTCCAGGAACCCTTGGTGGTGCAGTGCTTATGAACGCAGGGGCGTATGGTGGTGAGATGAAGGACGTTGTTATTTCTACCACATATATTGACGAAAATGGAGATATATTAAAGACGAGCGACCATAATTTTGGCTATCGCACAAGCACTTTTGAAGGCAAAAAGTGTATAATTGTGGGTAGTGAAATAAGGCTCGTTCCAAAAGATAAAGAAGAAATAAAAGAGTATATGAACGACCTTTCGGATAGAAGACGTAGCAAGCAGCCACTTGAATACCCAAGTGCAGGCAGTACATTTAAAAGGCCTGATGGCTTTTTCGCAGGCAAGCTAATTGATGATGCAGGGCTTAGAGGGTATAGCATAGGTGGTGCAAAGGTTTCGGAAAAACATTGTGGGTTTATAGTAAATGGTGGCAATGCAACCTTTGACGATGTTATGAATTTAATTGAATATGTTCAAGGCAAAGTGTATGAACAGTTTGGCGTAAAGTTAGAAACGGAAGTCAAAATTTTGAGGTGATATGCAGATGAGATTTGTTATAATTACAGGATTATCAGGGGCAGGGAAAAGTCAAGCTGTTCGCAGCATGGAGGATATGGGTTATTACTGCATTGATAATATGCCACCAGCTTTGATACCTAAATTTGCAGAGCTATGCTTTGGTTCACAGGGCAAGCTTAGTAAGGTTGCACTTGTTAGTGATATTCGTGGTGGAGAGATGTTTAACCAACTTTTTGAGGGCTTGGATGAGCTTCAAAATGGTGGTTATAACTATGAAATCTTATTCTTAGATGCAAATGATGAAACATTGATAAAACGATATAAGGAAAGCAGACGCAAGCACCCACTTTCAACTGATGACCGTTTGCCAGAGGCTATTGCACGTGAGAGGGAAATGCTTGCAGAGGTGCGAAAAAAAGCGAACCATATAATAGACACCACAAATAAAACCCAAAAAAATTTAAAAGCAGAGCTTGGTGAGATTTACAACGAAAGAGAACAGGATATGAGCATAGTTATAAATGTTTTGTCATTTGGTTTTAAATATGGAATTCCACTTGATTCGGACTTGGTTTTTGATGTTCGATTTTTGCCAAATCCATATTATATTGAGGATTTAAAGCGAAAAAATGGGCTTGACGAAAGTGTGTCTGGCTATGTTATGAATTTTCCACAAAGCAAAGAATTTCGGGACAAGCTTTGTGATATGATAGATTTTTTAGTACCACAATATATAGAAGAAGGCAAGGCACAGCTTGTAATATCAATAGGCTGTACAGGTGGCAAGCATCGCTCGGTTACCCTTGCAGAGGAGCTTATAAATCACTTAAAACTAAAACATTATAGAGCGTTTGCAACGCATAGAGATTATTTAAAATAATACCAATTATTAGGGGGACATATTGTTATGAAAATGGTCTTCAAAAAAATATTTAACGGATTATTATCTAAAAGTGATATTGAAGGTTCGAAAATTGTTGCAATAGGTGGTGGAACAGGTCTTTCAACTATGCTAAGGGGTATGAAAAAATATACGGATAATTTAACCGCGATAGTAACTGTTGCAGATGATGGGGGTGGCTCTGGTTTGCTTCGGCAGGATTTGGGCATACTGCCCCCAGGGGACATACGAAACTGTATTTTAGCACTTGCTGAAACCGAG
>Ga0247840_10010552_pt1 | contig 11492 bp, 8 predicted proteins | sample LaCruzMarch2015__FD_192404 | JGI IMG/M metagenome (GOLD analysis project Ga0247840, IMG submission 192404) | Freshwater microbial communities from meromictic Lake La Cruz, Castile-La Mancha, Spain - LaCruzMarch2015_17m | ecosystem: Environmental > Aquatic > Freshwater > Lake | place: Spain...
TCAAATCACGGGCGCGGGCGGCAACTGCTACATCGGTGAAACTGTCGGCGGCCTCTGGATCCATGCCAAGGACTCGGATATTCGTGCGCCGATCTCCGTCTCCGGCCTCCAAATCACCGATTCACCGAACTCCGCCATCACGATTCACGGACCCGAAAGAACGGAGGATCTGAGATTCAAAAATCTCGTGGTCCGCGGGACAGGCGAATACGGCATCGAAATAAAATCCGACGCCGCCGGAATTCTGAGGACCTCCGGGTTTGAAATTTCAGGCCGCCGGCTTGCAGCGATCCGCAACAAGGCTCCGGAAAACTTCCGCATCCTCCTCGAAGGCTCCAGGAAGTGACACCCCCGGCCGGGAATTCCCGCTCCACAAAAATTCCTCTGCGCTCTTCAAAAAGCTCATCAATAAATGTCACGGCCGTGACATTTATTGATAAAGCACCCGGGCGGATTGGAGGTGGCGGCCACTCGATTTTTAGAAATTGTCGGGCCTTTGTGGCCTCCGGCGGGAGCAAAACATATTTTCATCCGATGGTGGTTGTGTATAGATGAGAGTGGGGGTGTATGCCCTCGGGATACTGATGTCGAAAGAACGAAAATTATTTGGGAAGCCGATCGTCCCGCACCACATGCTGAACTTCGCAGAGCAGATCTACGATATTCTGGTGGCGGAAATTGAACTGGGCCGGTGGAAGGTCAACGAGCGGCTTCCGGGCGTCATCCACCTCGCAAAGGATCTCCAGTTCGGCACCAAAACCGTTCAGTCCGCCTACGACCGGCTCAAGCAGGACGGATACGTCACCACGCTGGGCTACCGGGGGACCTACCTCAAATCCCGGCATCCCCAGGCGCAGACGGCGAGCGGGAAAATCGGGGTTTTGGTCTCCGCCGAACAAACCGGACAGCCGCTGATCCTCTGGTATGAACACGTCATTCTGCAATGGGCCAGACGGAAAAATCTCCTGACCGAGGTGAAGGTGCTGCCGGCCGGCATGGACGCCGGAAAGATCAATCAGAAGGGCGCGCTTTTCGAGGAGGATGTCCGGGGGATTATCTCGCTCACGCCTTTCCAGATGCCCACCCGCTTCGGGGACTCCGAAGGAACGCTGCCTATTGTGTTCCTCTGCGCGCCCTTCGAGCAATGCGCTCCGAAGGTCTGCGCGGATGTGCGGGACGCCTACTACGACCTGACTTCGCGCCTTATCCGCTACGGGCACACCCGCGTGGTGTTCTCGGAGGACAGCGTGGAGCCCGATCCGCTCCAGACAAAAATGCACCGTGAGGGATATCTGGATGCCATGAAGGAGCACGGGCTGCCTGTTGATCAGGCCCTCCTGAAGGCGTCGCGGGAGGTTCGGAACACCGATCTCACCAGCGTGGCGGACCACCTGAATGCCATCATCAGGGCAAAAATCCCGGATCGGCCGACCGCTGTCGTGGCGGGCTCTCTTGGCCGCGGCATGGCCCTCGCTCGCGTGGCGCCGCTTCAAGGCATCCATATCCCCGAAGACCTCAGCATCGTCACCATCGGCTCCGACCGCCTGGAGGGATCCGGCGGACGTCAGATGACAGGCATGCTGCCGGATTTCGATCACATGGTGGAGATGTGCCTCTCCCTGCTGGATCAGCAGAAGGTGGCCGGGAAATCAAACTACACAAAGATCCACGTGCGCATGCATTTCCTTCCGGGCGATACCATCCGGGCGCTCGCGCCGACCGCCGAAAGCGGCCATTACGAACTATCAGCCCCCCCCATGGCCCACGACCTGCAGACGCTCTCCCAGGCTGTTCCCTGCTGAAGTTCATGAAGCTCATCGCGATCCTTGTTCTCTCCATCCACGTGGCGCTTGCCGATGAGCAGCTTCTCAGCAACAGCGGATTTGAAGACGACGGTCTCGGTTCACCCGAGGGCTGGCAGAACAAAATCGGATTCGGGACCGCAACGGTCGCCCTCGCACAGGCGGCGCCGCAGGAGGGCAAAACACACCTGAGCTTTTCAGTGATCACGGATAACAGCGATCAAGCTGACGGTGGGCCGGGTACGGGGCCGGGTCGCATCGCCGTGGAACAGGTGACGCCCGGCGGCTCGATCACCGGCGGCGCGAACTACACCTTCTCTTTCTTCTCGACCAGTCCGACCGGATTTTTTCCCACCGTCGCTCCGCGCTACCATATCGAATGGTTCGACGCTTCAAATCTCATGGTCGCTTCGACCGAATGGATCGGATTTACGAAGTCCGTGGGGCACGACAGCTTCTACGAGGAATTCTCCACCGAACTCACCGCACCCGCGGAAGCCGACCATGTCCGCATCTTCTTTGACCTCGAGGGCGGGGATCTCAACAACCCGGACTCCGTCGAGACGGCTTTGTCTCTCGACAACATCACCCTGCGACCGGCAAAGGCAGTCTCCGGGCCGCCCGCTCCCGCGAAAGCCCGCTGACGCTCCGCTTTACGTAAATCCGCGTTTCCCTTCGTCAGTTTACCGATCCGGCACTATCTTCACCTTGTGATGATGACAGGTTCCCCAACCCCCACAGTATTTCCGGCATCCACTCACCGCCCCGGCGCTTTCACTCTCCTCGAGCTCCTTATTGTGATCGCCATCATTGCCGTCCTGGCGGCGATCCTGATCCCTGTCACAGGCCGGATGCGCAACGCGGCTCTAACCGTCTCCTCGACGAGCAACCTGCGCCAGATCCACACAATTTTCAACACCTACCTCGGGGAGAATAACAACGTCTTCCCCACCGCCCTCGGAAGCACCGCCGAGGATCCCGCTGCCCGCTATCACTGGCGTCGCACGATCTGGGAGAAAACCTACGGACCCTTTGCGGGAGATGTCACCAGCCAGATGGCGAAGTCTGATTACGCCAAGATCATGTGGTGCCCGCTCATGGTCAAAAAATACGGCCAGCAGCAGCACCCGTGGGGACGTGGCAGCTACGCCATCAACTACTTCTTCATCGATCCCGCATGGAGAGCCGGCGAGCCGATTCGCGTCCTCAACCGCGAGGATCTCAAGGGGCGCATCGAGCCCCTCATCATGACCGGCACCGTCCTGTCCAATTCACCAAAGTTCGGAACCTGGGAGGCTATCCAGTCGGCGAAGTTTCCCTATGACACGGCGTGGATGAACCTCAATTATGCGTATGGTTCAGGCCAGAACAACGCCCTCGGACTCTTCCTCGATGGCCATGTGGAGACAATCTCCAAACAGCGCGGAGCCGAACTCGATCCTCTTCTCCGCGATCCCACCAATTTTAATTGATCCGCTTCCACACTTCCACACCTCACTTTTTCCGCAGAAATCTGAATTTTTCCCTTGAAAGAATTTTATTGAGTGTTTAGAGTGTATAGAAGTTCCCGATTCTTTTAAAGCTCCCCTCTTCCCCACAATAATCCCAACCCAGCAATGAACATTCTCATGAAAACACAATACCTCCTCAAAACATCTCTTCTCGCGGGCGTCTGCGCTCTGGCGATGGGCTTTGCAACGTCGGCCTGTGGGCAGACGATTCTCGTCGATTTCGGAAATAACGGAACGAACGGAAACATCACCACCAGCCCTGATCTTAATGGGAAGTATTGGAACAATTCCTACAACGGCGGTTATTCCATTACCAATATGGTGACCACAGTTAATGGCGCCTCGACGATTGACCTGGCCTACACGACCGCAGTGGCCACGAATTCGTCTTCTCTTGCAGTTGGTGGTGCCCCGAGTCCTTTCAATATCGGCACAGCCTACGAGGACGCGATTTTTACTACGGCGACGACTCTTGGAACCGGGATAACATTTCGACTTTCCCAGCTCGACCCAACAAAAACCTACACATTTGCATTATTTGGCAGCCGCAGTGCGACTGACAGCCGGACAACCAACTTCTCGATCACCGGATCTACAACCGCCACGGCCACGCTTCAGACTTCAGGGACCAATCTTGGGGGAGTTGGAATAAATTACAACAATAGCACGGCACGAGTGATAAGTGGGATCGCTCCAAACGGAAGCAATCAAATCGACGTTACATTTTTCGCCTCTGCAGGCGATCTCAATGACTTTGCATATCTCAACGCCATGGAAATTACCGTCATCCCCGAACCCTCCACTTGGGCGCTCCTGGCCTTCAGTCTCACGACGGTCATGGTCCTGCGCCGCCGTCGGCAGGCCTGATCATTTTTTAAATTGCAGGAGAAATTAGCAGGGTGACATCCACTGGATGTCACCCTGTTTTTCTGTGCGCCTTTCGCTCCATATCTTCCCGGGCACTTCTACGCCCAGCCCACCCGGCGACACAGCGCCGGGGCTACAAAGAGCCTTCGGTGTAGCCATCTCGCTCTGCCGAGGCGGCCACGCGCGAAGCGCCAAATATCTCCACGCTGACTTGCGGGAGCACGCCTGTCCTTCATTCGTATTGCAGGATGAGCGTGCCATGTACCTGAAGCTCCGGGAGCGCTGTTCTCAGGAAGCCGCCATCGGTCTCGAAATCGAGCGGCAGCGGGGTCTGTAGGGCCGGCACGTCGGGGCTTGCGTAAAAAACCGATTTGGGAACAATCCCGCCCGGCAGAGCGATCGAGACTTCCTGGTTGACCAGCGGGGTCGGAGGCGGCGCGTCCGACGTCCACCGGCTGTTATCGCCGTAATGCAGAAACTGCAGCACCAGCGAATGTTTTTCCGGTGCGGCGAAGCCCCGGACAATGCAGCCGGGCACGGAGACTTGAAGGTCGGCATTGAAGACGTCCCGGCCGTGGGTGTAGCCCAGAAGCATCGCATCGTGCTGATAGTAGGCCCGCAAAAGCGCATCATTTCCTTCGAGCAGCGGCTGATGGTCGGGATAGAAGAGCGTGTTCAGGCCGTGCATTCTCTCCTTCGTTTCGTCGGGTTCGCCGACGACCATGAGCGAACCGCCGCCGGTCATGGCGGCACCAAGAACCCGGCGCAAGGCTGTTGCGGGCCAGGCCGTCTGTTTCGGCTCCATGTCGGCAGGATAAAGCTTCAAGATCACCCGCTGATTCCTGGCCGCCCGATTCTGGACGCAGATGTCCACGAGGGCTCCGAGCTGGTCGGTGTGGAACCGCCAGATTTCCAGGAAGAGGAAATCCGTGACGTCATACATCTGCTCAACCCCGAATTCGTTGACACTGTTGAAGGACACCAGGCCATAAGGTTTCACCTCGCGCGTCAAAGATCTGACATCGCCGACATAGTCACGCAGCACATCGCGAAGGAGGTCTCCGTTCCTCCGGCTGCCCGGCGCGAAGAATTTCGTGTCGGGGCTGTCGCCGTAGGTATCAATCTCGAAGCCGTCGAACGAAACAAGGTCGCTGGAATCGTCATCGAGCGTGCTCCGCAGCTCCCCCATGATTTTTTTGTGCCAGGGGGAATCGTCCGCGACATTCATCAGCCAGAACCATTTCGGTTTACCTTCCCGGTTCGCCCTCTCCTCGGACATGATTTCGCCGTTGAATATCTTGGGTACGCCCTGCTCATCCGTCATGGGGTAGGGATTCTGCCGGTAGACACTTTCTGAAGCGGCATAGGCGGCGATGTAGGCAATGGAAAGGATGTTTCGCTCATGGCCGGCGGCAATTTTGCGTTGGATATCGACGGCATTGATCTCGATGCCAAACGGTTCGAATCGATACTGCTTTTCTCTCGGTGCGTATTGACCGTGCGCCGGAAAGTAGTCGTAAAATTCCACCGCGTTGATGTGAAGGCGCGCGAGCATCGAGGCCTTCGCTTCGTAATTTTCCGCCGTTTCGCCGTAAGTGGCGTAAAATCCGTAGCGCAGATCATCCGCGACATTGCGAACGACTGAAAGGACTGCTTCGCCGCGCCCCTCGACATGTCCGTCTCTTGAAAGCGTGACCCCCGCAAAATATCCGCCCTCCAGGGCCACGGCGGGGAGAGGCAGGCGATTGACGCCTTCTGTCCATGGCTGCGAAGAGGTGTGAACGACTTCACCGAGGGGAGTGACAATTTGCAGATTCAAAACGCCCCCGGGGGTGATCCCTGCCCGGGTGGAGTTCACGAGCAGAGTGTTGGCATCGCCCGGTTGAACCCACACTTTCTCCGGCTGGACATCCAGCGGGATGGTGCCGCCCGCTTCGGCCGGAGTCGAAAACGCCTTCAAAGTCCTGCCAGCTTCCTTCTGCGGAGCGGGCGATGGAACAGAAGCCGCTACCTGCAGAGCCGTGTTTCCATCGGTTGCGGTCGCCTGCACAGCGGGGTCGGTCAGCCAGGCCTGGCTGCCATTCGTTTCCTCCACGACATACTTGTAGGAGTAAGTTCCCGGTCCGAGGCTCACCCATCGATACCACATCCCGCCGGGCAATGGCCGCATCGCAAACCGTTCACTGGAGACATGGCCCGAATGATTCTGGGCAAAGCCGTTGAAGCTTCCCGCCAGGTAAACCTTTTTGGCATCCGGCGCCCGAAAGCGAAAGAGCACCCGGTCACCGATGCGAACCGGCGGCCCCTCTTCTTTGGCTTCGCCGGGAATGGTCTCGTTCTGAAGAGCCGCTTGGACTTTTTCCCAAGACTCTCCGGCTTTGACTTTCTTCGGCGCGTTAGACAACGGCACCGCGTTTGGCGAGGGTTCCCGCGGCGGCTTCGCACAGAGATTCAGGGCGACCGCCGCGGTGGTGGCTGCGATGAGAAGGAAGAGGGATTTCATTTTTTCAGATATTCTGAACGTGTGGGAAAAGCCGCCGGGACGAGAGTTGGTAGGGATGGCTCGCCGAGCCGTCCGTTGCTAAGAGATCGGGCGCCGCCGCGCCCGAAAGCCGGGCACCTCGGCGATGTGCCCCTACCGGTTACTGCCGTACTGCCCGTAGCCGCAGGGAAAGAAACCGCAGCGCGGCGGAGACGATTGCGCTCGTCCATTAGTTTTTCCCTCCCGTGGAGGCGATCCCCTCAACGAAGGCTCTTTGAGTAAAGAAGAAGAGCACCATCACAGGCAGGACCACAAGGGTCGAAGCGGCCATGAGCTGATGCCACGCAGTGCCGCCGTTCTGGCTCTGGAAACTTTGAAGCCCCAGCGCGAGCGTGAAGCTTTTTTGCTCGGTGAGAAAAATAAGCGGCCCCAGAAAGTCGTTCCATGTCGCCATGAACTGGAAGAGCGCGACAACAAGCAGGGCCGACTTGGAAAGTGGCAGGATAATCTGGAGGAAGATCTGGAATTCACTGCAGCCGTCGATGCGCGCCGCTTCGGACATATCCTTCGGCAGGGTCATAAAAAATTGCCTCAGCAGAAACACATTAAACGCGCTGGCCAGAAACGAGGGAACCCAGAGCGGCTTGAAGCTGCCGATCCAGCCCAGGGTTTTGAACAGGTTGTAGATGGGAACCATGATGACGGGAAAGGGGATCATCATGGTCGCGAGAAGGATCAGGAAGACCGTGTCGCGGCCCCGCCACTCGATCCGTGAAAAACCATAAGCGGCGAGCGAGCTGCTCGCCACGGTGCCGATCACGGTCATCACGCACAGGAAGACGGTGTTCCCCGTGTAGCGCCAGAAATACCCCATCGCGGCGATGGCGTCCGGATAGTTCCGCCACTGGATATCGCCCGGAATCCAGCGCGGGGGCATGGTCATCGTTTCGCTCAGGGGCTTGAGGGAGGTCGAGACCATCCAGGCGAACGGGGCCAGAAATGCGATGCCCGCAAGAATCAGGACCGCAAAAACCAGGAGGTTTAATATCCGTTTGCTGTTTCCCGTTTTCATCGTCATTTCCCCTCGTAGTGGATGTGTCGCTCCGAGAGTTTCGTGGCGGCGTAGGTGAGCGCGAGGATCAGGAGAAAGAGCGCCACGCCGATCGCGCAGGCGTAGCCCATGTTCCAATAGTCGAAGGCATTCTGGTAAAGGTAGGTCGCCATAAACAGCAGCGAACGCTCCGGACCATCCCCGCCACCGGTCATGACGTAGGGAACGGCAAAAACCTGGAACGAGCCGATGAGTCCCATGATCGAGTTAAAATAGATCACGGGCGAGAGCACCGGAAGGGTGATGTGCCATGTCTTGTGCCAGAAGTTTGCCCCGTCGATTTCCGCGGATTCGTAGAGGTGGCGGGGAACACCCTGCAGCCCGGCCAGATAGATCACGACGGCGTGGCCGACCCCCCAGAGCCCGGTGAAGATGACCCCCCACTTGGCAAATTGCGCCTCCTGCAGCCAGTTCGGCGGCGAGAGTTGAGTTCCGAGCAGGACGTTAACAACGTGAAACACGGGCTTGAGCGTGTTGTTGACCAGTCCGACATCGCCGTTGAGCATCCACTGCCAGAGCACGGCCAGGCAGACCATCGGAACCAGCGAGGGCAGAAAGAAAATCGTTCGGAACATGCCTTTCCCCGGCAGGTCGACGTTCAGCAGGATGGCCAGAGAAAGCGACATGAGGAGCCCGAGCGGGATGGCGAAGGCCGCAAAGAAGATCGTGTTGTAAACCGATCTCCAGAAGATCGCATCGGCGAACATTTTTCGATAGTTGTCCGCGCCGACGAATACTGCGGGTGAGAGCACCGAGTAATCGCACATCGAGTAGAACAGGCTGCTGAGCAGCGGGTAAACGCAGAGCGCCAGGAACCCGAGGATCCAAGGGCTGATGAACAGCAGCCCGATCCGGATATCGCGCTTGTCCCCGTGGCTCATGGCTTGTTCCACTCCTTCGTCAAGATCCCGGAAATCCGATCCCATCGCTTCCGCTGGTCGTCGAAGCTCAGCTGGACATGCTCCTGCACATCGTCGAGGGATTCCCCGGCTGTCGCCTTTCCCGTCCAAACCCGCCCGAACGCCTGGGTCATATCGTTGCTGTAAAGCGTCCAGACCGTCAGTTGCGGGACGAACCGCGCGTTCGGGCTCTTGGCCAGCGCCAGAAATTCCCCGATGCGCGGGTTGGGATGTTTTTGAAAAAAGTCGGGGCTGCATTCGCGCAGCGGGCTGAACTTCCGCTGGCCGAGGCAGAGTTTTTCCATCGGCTTCTGCGAGTTGACGTATTGGATGAACTCAAAGGCCTCCTTGGGATGCTTCGCACCGGCCGGAATCACGAGCACGTCGGCCTCGACCTGCGTGACGTTCTGGAGCTTGGCGGGATCAACGCATGGAAACGGGGCGACTCCCCATTCAAAATCCGGCGGAGCAAAGTTTTTGATAAAGTTGTAGATCCAGGGACCCTGCAAAACCATCGCCACGCGTCCGGTAAAAAACGGGTTCTGCGGCGAGGCGAAATTCCCGAAACCGTCGCGAAGCGCGAGCAGATCGCGCGTTCCGAAACGCCGCGGATACGATTCGATCCATTGGAATGCGGCGACGTTCTCCGGAGAGTTCACAGTGATCGTCTCGTGCCCGTCCCAGAGTTCGCCGCCGAACCACCACCCCCAGATCTCGTTCCACCATCCGGGCTCGGCCGGCAGAAACCCGATCGCGGCCAGGCTGCCATCCGCCCGGCGCTTCACGAGTTTTTCATTAAATTGCTCCAGCTCGGCGATCGATTGCGGCGGCCGTTCCGGATCAAGACCCGCCTCACGAAAGAGCTTCTTGTTCCAGATCAGGGCCAGCGATCCCGGGGTGGTCGGCAATGCCCAGAGGTGACCGCGATACGAGCAGATTTTCCAGAAGATATCGATATACCGGTCGCGCGAGACGCCGCCTGCTTCCGCGAGTTTGTCGAGCGGGGTCAGCGCGTTATTCTCCGCGTAGACCGGCAGGGACTTGCTCCCGATTCCCGCCACGTCCGGCGGCACCCCGCCGGAGGTCGCCAACATAAGCCGGCGGTCAATCTGGCTCACGCTGCTGTATTCGACGAATATCCGGCTCTGGCCGGCATTAAAATCATCCACCACCGCCCGCATGGCGTCCGCCTCGAACCCCGTCCATTTTTCCCAGTATTTTATGACGATTGGTCCCTCCCCCTGGCCGCAGCCGGCAGGACGGCATGAGCAGAAAACCGCGAGGAGGACGGCCAGCATCCAGCAACTGCCGCGTAAAGGGGGGAATGCCATTGCCATCGAACCTCTTTAAGTGATCTCCGCCTCCAGATGAAAATCGCGACCGGCGTTCTCCAGGACAATGGTTCCATCAACAAACTGAACGGGAGCGCCCCCAACGGTAATGCGCGTGAGATCCGCTCCATGAAACCGAAGGCGGAGACCTTTTCGTGCGGATTCCGGATAGCCGCCGCCGGATACTGAAGCGGTTAAAAGAACGTGTGCCCCCGTCTTTTCGAAGAGAAATTCCGTCCGGTAAAACGCTCCCTCCCGGAAGGCGAACGTCAGGCCGTCGTCCTCGTGCAGCATCGAGCGCGTCGGGCCATCCGCATCGGGAATGAAGACATGAAGTTCGATCTCCTCCGGATGGTAGTCCATCGTTGATTGCGGCACTTGCGGCCAGGTCGGGATCACCGCGCCGCCCCGGGCATAGAGCGGGATATAATCCATGGGTGTCGGCGCGATGACATACCCGCGCCCGGAGATTTTCGCGCCCGTGTGCCAGTGATACCAGGTGCCTTCCGGCAGATACACCTGCCGGGCCGTGCAGCCTTCCTCGAAAACCGGTGCCACGAGAAGATGATCTCCAAACAGATACTCGTCGTCGATATCGCGTGTCGCCGGATCGTTCTGGAATTTGAAAACCAACGGCTTCTGCACGGGTTCGCCGGTTTCCGATGCCGCAAGAAAACTGGCGTAAATGTAGGGCATCAGGCGGTAGCGCAAGGCGAGCGCGTCGCGGCAGAGTCCCTCGACGGTTTCGCCATAGACCCACGGATACTGATCGGCCTGATTGGTGCTGTTGTGGTTCCGGCAAAACGGGGTGAGTGCACCGTATTGAAACCAGCGGACCAACAACTCGGCGGTGCAGTTTCCAATGAACCCGCCGATGTCCGCGCCGACGAAAGGCTGGCCGGAAACCCCGAGCCCCAGAGCCATCGGGATTCCCATCCACAGATGCTCCCACCGCGAGACGTTGTCGCCGAGCCAGTTGGCGGCGTATCGCTGGATGCCGGGAGATCCCGCGCGCGAAAGCACAAACGTGCGTTTGTCCGGCATGGCGGCGAGCAGGCCCTCCACCGTGCCCATGGCCATGAGTAATGCGTATTCGTTGTGGTAGCGCTCATGCGGGAATTTTCCCCGTCCGAAACGCATCGCATCCGCTGGAATGTCGCCGGTGGCGGGTTCATTCATGTCGTTCCAGATCCCCGCGAGGCCGGATCGCACATGCCCGGCATTGAGTTCGCCCCACCATTTCCGCGCCTCGGCGGTCACGAAATCGGGGAAAGCGGTTCTGCCCGGCCAGACCTGCCCGAGATAGATCGCGCCCCCCTCGGTCCGGCACAGCACATCGCGCCGTAGCGCCTCGTCAAAGACCGGATAGCCGGGCTCGTATTTTACGCCTGGATCAATGATTGTCACCACCCGGAAGCCTTCACCGCCCAAGCCGGCCAGCATTTCCTCCGGATCGGGAAAACGCTCGCGATCCCAAGTGAATACCCGG
>Ga0247840_10010560_pt1 | contig 11489 bp, 8 predicted proteins | sample LaCruzMarch2015__FD_192404 | JGI IMG/M metagenome (GOLD analysis project Ga0247840, IMG submission 192404) | Freshwater microbial communities from meromictic Lake La Cruz, Castile-La Mancha, Spain - LaCruzMarch2015_17m | ecosystem: Environmental > Aquatic > Freshwater > Lake | place: Spain...
CGAACACGCGCACGAGTTGGGCGCGGTGTAGAGGAGGCCCCCCCCATGTTCCAGAAAGACTTCACCCCTGACGAACTCGCCGGCCGGCGCCGGCGCGTGCTCGACGCCATCGGCAGCGATGCGGTGGCCCTGATCCAGGGCGCGGAGAAGGAGAGCAGCCACGACCTTTTCCGGCAGACGAACGACTTCTACTATCTCTGCGGCGTCGAGACGCCCCACGCGTACTTGCTGCTCGATGGCCGCTCGAAGACGTGCGCGTTGTTCTTGCCACATCAATCGCAGCAGCGGGTGGAGAACGAGGGCGAGCTCCTCTCGGCGGACAACGCGGAGACCGTGCGTGCCCTGACCGGCGTGGACGAGGTGCATGGCATCGAGGAGTTGAGCCGATTTCTCGACAGGGCGAGCGTGCTCTACACGCTGCTGCGGATGGCGGAAGGCGCCATGATGAGCTGGGACACGCTCCAGGCCGGGCAGCGGGAGGTCTTCTCCGATCCGTGGGATGGCCGGCCGGATCGGATGCGCTGGTTCGTCGGGCTGCTGCGCCAGCGCTGCCCCGCGGCAGAGATCCGCGATCTCGCACCCATCTTGAACGAGCTGCGGTTCATCAAGAGCTTGCGTGAAGCCGAGCTGCTGCGGATGGCCGGCAAGCTGAGCGCGCTGGGGGTGATCGAGGCGATGCGCGCGACCCGGCCCGGCGCGTGGGAGCATCAACTGGACGCGGTGATGCGCTACACCTACCTGGTGAACGGCGCGCGCGACGCCGGGTATCGGGCGATCATCGCCAGCGGCGCCAACATCCGCTTCGGCCACTACCGGGCGAACAACGCGCAGCTTACCGATGGCGATCTCATCCTGGTGGACTGCGCCCCGGACTACCACTACTACACCAGCGACATCGGCCGCATGTGGCCGGTCAACGGACGGTACAGCGACGTGCAGCGCGAGCTATACGGCTTCGTCGTGGAGTATCACAAGGCGTTCCTCGATCTCATCCGGCCCGGCGTGACGGCGGAGCAGATCACCGCGGAGGCGGCCGAGCGGATGCGGGGCGTGGTCGAGGCGACGCGCTGGTCCAAGCCGGTCTACGAGCAGGGCGCACGCGATGCCCTGAAGTGGGCGTATCACATGACCCATCCGGTCGGCATGGCGGTGCATGACGTCGGCCATTATCGCGGCAAGCCGCTCCAGCCGGGGGTCGTGCTGACGCTGGATCCCACGCTGCGTGTGCCCGAGGAGCAGTTGTACATCCGGTCGGAAGACACGCTGCTCATCACTGAGGACGGGTTCGAGAACTTCACGGCCGCTGCGCCGCTGGATCTGGACGACGTGGAGGCGACGATCGCACAGGCCGGGATGCTCCAGGGTTTCCCCGCCATGCGGGGGTAGGGCGATCGCGCGGGGCAGTTGTAGAAGGTCGTCGGGGGTGGGGCATCCTCGGAGGATAGCGCTGGGCCAGAGAAGATCGGTTCGGCGGCGGTGAAGTGGAGCCTAACGCCCGCCTTCCCGAAGTCCGCTGCAAACGCCTTGTTCGGCTTTCTGCTCTTTTTCCTCTTATATTACAATTCCTTATCAAGAAACCATTCGATAACTCTTAAAAAAATCGGAAGAATTGCCTCTACATCTTCCCTTGTACCACTCCCTTCATGTGCTCCAATATTTCCTGTTAATCGAAGTGTATTAAGATATATACCGATAAATGATGGGAATACGTTTAGTTCATTCAATTTCTGTAATTTTTCAGCAAGTGTTTTCCTTGAAGATTTATCAGGAAATTTTTTGTTAAAGATAAAACTCACTATTTTTTCAGTAATTATACGCATTTTAGTCAATGTGCTTGCCGGAGCAATTTTTAATAACTCAATAATCTGCTTTCCATCTTCAATAGTGGCAATTCCCTTATTTTCAAGCGAATTCCAATCAAGCCGACTGATAAAATTAGAAAATCCATATCCAATGTCGTCTTGGTTATCAATAAATGCTTGTAAATGGCTTTTCCAATGTAAGTAGACAGGAGAAAAACGAACGATATTGGAATACAAGTTATTAATCTCCCATTCAATTATGCTTGAATTTGTAGGATATCGCTTTTGTAAGACGTTAAGTGAATACACTAATTGTTGTTCTTTTCGCTCAACTTGTTTTAGCCGTGTATTTTGTATAAAAGCATACTTGAGAGACTCTTCTCGTGGCAGTTTCCCTGTATGTTCTTTTGCAATAGACCAATTAAGATGAAGTGATATTCCCAGCAGCTCATCTAATACTTCATCAAAAGTACCAATTTGGGCTTTAATAGAGAAATGATTCAGCAAATGAAATGGCTGTTGCTCTTCATCAGTATAGATAGAGAACATTTGAAAGGGAAAAACTTGAGCAATCTCAACATGATTAAGCATTGATTCATCTCGAATAAGTTCAACAATATTTTGACTCAGTAGTTTTGATGAAAGCAGACTTAATGTATGCCATTCAAACCCTGAGTCTTGATCCGTAAGCTTTATGTTGTATGTGATAGGCGGTTTGATAAATTCGAGGTGAGCAGCAAGAGCAGTCTCAGAAGGAAGAATAAAGGAGCATTTAAGACTGTTGCTCAGTTCAGTGAATCCTTGTTGCTTCAATGCTTCTGTAATAAATATTCTGGGAAGAGCAGGACGATAAACATACTCAGGAATATTCCCTACTTCCGAAGCAATATAGCCAGCCGATCTGCCCTCTGGACTGATGGTTTCAGGATTATGGTTACTAACAAGTCCAAATAGCAAATCATGGTTTGTTTGGTAAATATAGAGATATTCAAAGAACTCTGAAAATAACCAAATCAATTCTTTTTCCCACGTAATAACTTTATCGAGTAATTCTTGAATTGACTGTTTATTTTGAATTTTAAAAAATCTGATAATGGGGGATTTATCCGACACCTCAGCTAATTCAAACCCAGTTTTTTGTAACGTATGGGTAATATTATTAATATGTTCATGACTTTTGGTCAAATTAAGCCTTTCTAACGGTACAACTTCAAATACAGTAAAGGTATGATCTTTTTTATTCATAATCATAAGGGCTTGGTGGCATATAGTGAAAGCCGAACGGCGTAGATAAGCTGCCCGTGGCAGAACGTGCCAACCGCACAAGGTCATTCCGAGCACGTCCCGACCAGCAGGGTCAGGTCAACCGGGTCAGCTTTATCGCAGTGTTCGCGCCGCCGCGCCCAACCGCTGATCGGTGCCGCGCACCCTGACCGCCGCTGACCACAGACCGGCGCGGTGGCGTGAACTATTGATTATGCTGCGTATATATCTACCTGTAGATATATACCATCTACGGATAGATATATACAACTCAAGCGCCTGGGCGCCATTCCCGATTCGACCCTTCCCAGCGGCCGATCACGCGCTCCTGTAGGTTAAGGGCCACGACGCACTCGTAGCTCGAGTTCAACGCCTTGCGCTGGGGATCCCACTGTTCGCCCGCTTGTTTGACCTGCTGCTGCAACGGTGGTTCATCAGCGGCCACGCGTACCGTCATCGCTGTATCGGGCACCGGTTGCGGCTCCCAGGCGCCTCCTCCACGGTCAACTCGACCGTCTTGTAGCGGTGTTTCATCTCGGCATTATAGTCGCGAACGCCAGAAAGTCAAGCGTATTGCGCCGCACAAACTGATCTCGACCGCCACACCACAATGAGCGATGAACTCCGGCGGCGGCGCGCCGATCCCCCTGTCGCGCAGGGCATCCGAGCGCCCGGCTTCACCTGCTTGGGGGATGGGTTGAGGCTGCCGAAGTGCTTTTCTTATAACTCAACCACACCATGGCTTATCATCCAGTCAAGCGATTCTTTGACAGCTTCAAAGCTGGAATAGCTTGGCACAAACCCTAACAGCCGTTTTGCCTTCTCCATGGAGTGATTGGGCGAGCGCAGGATGTGCTCGTAAGTCTCATTTGCATCGGCCGCCGCCACATCCTTTCTGAATTCATCAAAAGGCTTGAATACCAGGTTTGCTTCCTTACCAAACCAGGAGGCTACTGCTTTAGCGAAACCACGAAGTGTAACGGCGCCAGCAGAGACCGCATGGAAAGACTGTCCGTAGCTTGGCCCCCCGGCTCGGATTGCGGCCCTGAAAACGCCGGCAACATCAATCGCATGAACATGGTGGACGGTCTCCATTCCGAAATTTGGAATCGTAACCGGCTCACCGCGAATCAGAGCTTCAAACACCTTGGGATTGTGATGCCCCTGCGGATTGATGGGTGGATGTCCGGGACCGACTATGTGTCCTGGGTGGATGATTGTCCCCGGAAAATGAGAAAGGGCATATTTTCGCTTCAGAGTGCGAGCCATCTTTAATTTTTCGATCCCATATTCGCCAAACGGATGCAAATCCTCTTCCTCTGTATTTGGCACAACCGAGCCTGTTCCATGACACCAGATGCTCCCCGTGACAAGGTAGTGCTCCACCTGACCTTCCAGTACCATAATCAGCGCAGACATATCGGATTCTTTGAAGCAGATCTTATCCACCACAATATCTGGTTTTAGGGCCGCGATTTTTTGTGGAAATTCCGGGTCATTCCGGTCAAGGTCAGCCTGCTTTACCTGATCCCAGCAGCCATGAGAAATGAATGGTTTGGAAGCGCCACGGCTCACATTGACGACCTCAAAGCCATCCGCTACAAGCATAGGAACAAGATATGTCCCAACTTTGCCTTTTCCCCCGATAACAACAGCTCGTTTCATAAGAATTCTCCTCTTCAGATCTGCGCTTCTCGCGCTGCTACATATTCTCCATCCAGCCATTGAGCGCCAGAGAGTTGCAGGCGGTAGGGTGGGGCCGCGAACTCAATTTTGATGACTGGGGCAAGGTCGCCCGGCGGCGACATCGGCAACCCTGAGATCTTCCAGCGAGCATTGCTCATGGGTTTCACCTCCAATGGCTCTCTCGTTGTCATCAGCTCGGCGCTCTTGATATCGGGTCCGAGCTTCGATATCACGACGTAGTCGCCCGGGTAGTAGAAGAGCACGAGGTAGGCAATATTCGACTTGCATGTGAACATTCCGTACTGGTAACAGGGCCCTTGCCCGGCTTCAGGATATATCCCCTCCGGCGCGGTGCCATAGACGGCCTCACCGTGCTTCTCCATCCAGTTCCCGATGCGGTCGAGCGCTTCCCTGTCGCGCTGGGCAACATACCCCCTTTCGTCCGGGCCGATGTTGAAAAGGAAGTTGCCTCCGAGTCGCACTGCCTGGATCATGTTATACAGAATCTGACCGGCGGTCTTGTCCGCTATCGAGTAACGGATGTTGCCCCAGTTCGGCGCATAGTTGATCGTCATGCATGCCTCCCATGCATGTCCGCCCTTCTCCGGAGTGATATGCTGCTCCGGCGTGCCGAAGTCCCCCGGCTCTCCGCTGCGGTTGTTGATGAGGATATGCGGCTGTAATTGCCTGGCCAGGGCATTCAGCTCTGCGGAACGATAGAAATCCGACGGAGACTGGGCCACGGGTTTCGTCTGATACCCTGAGGCGCCCGGTGTGCTTCCGCCCGGGACCTGGGGCACATCGTACCAGAGTATATCAATCGTACCGTAATTGGTGAGCAGTTCGCGCACCTGCCCGTGAATCTCGTCCACGATCTTCGGGAGCTCGTCGGCATAGCCCTCCGGATCCCAGAAGCCGTGCCATCTCCAGTTGAGAATCGAGTAGTAGAAGCCCACTTTCAGGCCCCGCTTCCTCAGTGCCCGAACATACTCGGCAATCAGGTCGCGTCCGGGACCGGTCTCCACAGCATTGAAGGAGTCGGTCTCGGTCTTGAACAGACAATACCCGTCGTGGTGTCGGGTGGTCAGCACTACGTATCGCGCACCGGCACGGACTGCTTGATCAGCGATCTGATCGGCCCAGTCGGAGGCCGGATGGAAGCGGTCGGCCACCTCCTTGTATTCGGCAACCGGCATCAAGTCCCGGACGATGATCTGCTCGCCACGCCCGAGCACGCTGTAGCATCCCCAGTGGACGAACATGCCGAACTTGGCGTCGTGCCACCAGGCCAGCCGCGCTTCTCTGTTGTCCTGCTCTGCATCGGTTGTCGCCATGGTTGTCATTTGGTTCCTCGTTGTTGATTCTGAATGGTTCATTGGTGTGCGAACGTCGCGATCCGTCCCTTAGAACCTCATTCGCGTATCCTGAACGCCTCGATCTTCTCGTCATCGAGCGCCAACCCCAGGCCAGGCCCCGTGGGGATGCGGAGATAGCCATCTTCGAGCCGCAGCGGTTCCTTCAGCAGCAGCTCGTGGATCATCATCTCGGTGAATTCCACCACGGGGTCCGCATTCTTGATCGCCGCGCCCAGGTGCAGCTTGGCGGCGACCTTCAGGCCCAGCCCCCACTCGGTGCCGATGACGATCGGCCGATGGCTGGCCTCGGCGACCGCGGCCCACTCCGTGACCCCTTTGATCCCGCCGGCTTTGGCGCATTTCGTGTTGATGATATCGGCGGCGTCGTGTTTGAGGATCAGTTGCACCATGGACAGGCTGTACGCGCTCTCGTCCACCTCGATGGGCAACGCGGTGGCGTTCCGCAGCTCCCGGAATCCCGCCAAGTCATGCACCTCCAGCGGCTGTTCGAGCAACTCCAGCCCCGCGCCGGACGCCTCGACCAGCTTGCAGAAGGTCTTCGCCTCGCTGAGGGTGTAGCCGCAGTTGGCGTCGGCGCGCAGGCTGATGCCGGGGCCGAGCTTCTCCCGGATCGCCACGATGCACTCGGCGTCGCGCACCGGGTCCGAGCCGACCTTCGCCTTGATCCCGCGAATCCCTTGCTGGAAGTACTCGTAGCTGTGTTCGGCCATGTGCTCCGGCGTGCCGCGCGGCACCTCGATCCCGGCGAGCACTTTTTCGCGGCGGCAGCCGCCCAGCAGCGTGTAGACCGGCACGCCCAGGATCTTCCCGACGAGATCGTGGAGCGCCAGATCAATCCCGGAGGTCGAGAAGCGGGTGGCGCCTCTGGCGGCATCCCAACTCATCAGATCAATCAGCACCCGCCAGTCCAGGGGGTCTTCGCCGATCAGCTTGGGCGCCATGTGGCGGTCCAGCATCGCCCGGACGACCTCGACCGGCTCGGTCTGGTCGCACGCCGCCTCGCCGATACCGGTGATCCCGGCGTCGGTGTGAATCTTGACGATGACATTCGACAGGATCATAAAGCCGTCGGCATTACGCGGCCGCACGATCTCCAGAACCCGCCCCTTGGGGTAGCGCGCGGGGGCATCCTGCCCCGCGACCTTATCCATACCATCCCGGAATCGCCCCACCGGGACGCTGACCGGGATGGTTTCGATGGCGGTGATTTTCATATTGTCCTCTGGCTGTGAAGTTTGATTTCGATTGCGCGGGAGGTCTTTGTGACCGACAGGCCACCGAGCGCCGTGCAGCGCAACTCCCGCGGAAGGGCCTTGCCGACGCGATCCATCGTCTCGATCACCTCGTCGAGCGGGATGACCGGGTCGTAGCCGGCCAGCGCCATGTTTGCGCAGGCGAGCGCGTTGCTGGCGGCCAGCACGTTTTTGCCCAGGCAGGGTACCTCGACCCGGTTCGCCACGGGGTCGCAGATCATCCCCAGGATGTTTTGCAGCGCCATAGATGTGGCTGTGACGGCTTGCCCGGTCGTACCCCGCGCCAGCGTGACCAATGCGGCCGCGGCCATGCCCGATCCCGCGCCGCACTCGGCCTGGCAGCCGCCGGTCTCGGCCGCAAAGGTGGGGCCGGCCGCGATGAAGACGCCGATCATGCCCGCAGCCAGCATCCCCTTCGTCATGTCGTCGAGCGACAGCCCCATCTCGCTCGCCGCGCCGATGACTGCGCCGGGCAGCCCGCCGCACGATCCGGCGGTCGGCGCCGCGACGATCACCTCCATCGCGCTTTTTGCCTCCATCATGGCCGTCACGTAGAGGATGATCCGGTTGAGCATCCCGCCGTCGAGCAGCCGGCCCTCGTCCAGCCGGGCGCGGTAGCCGCCGGATTGATAGCCGAGGATGCGGTCAGCGTAACGCGTGCCCTCGATCCCTTTGCGGATGGACGCATGCATGATCTGCACGATCTCCGCCATCCGCGCGAACACCTGCCCCTCGGACAGATGGCCCCGCGCGCTCTCGTACCGAAGCGCCAGTTCCCAGAGGGCAAGGTCAAGCCCCGCGTTGTATCGGAGCATCTCCGCGCAGGTGATGAACGGGACGCGCATGTCCTGGTGAGAAAGCACCGGCAGCACGGGGGCGATCTGCTTCAGACGCTCGATGCCGAACTGTGAGCGAATCGCGGCGGCGACGTCGGGGGCCAGGAATCGCGGGGCCTTGATCTCGATGATCTGCGTCGCGGCGCCGCGGCGCAGCGCGATCTCGTCGGCCTCCACGTGCTGGCGGAGGGTGGGGAGAAGCTCGGCGCCATCCGCATCGAGGTAAAGGAGGGTCACGAAGTAGTCGCCGGCCAGCGACAGGGGGACGCCGTCAATCGCCACGACCTCGATCATGCCGCCACCGATGGAGATGGCGGTCAGGGTGTGCTGTTCGGTCGCGTTGCGGAGGGTCAGTTGGTAGGTGTTGGGATGTTCGGCGCCGAGATCGGTGATCCGGGTCTCCACGCGGATGCCCGCCGCGGCGATCCAGCGGGCGGACTCCGCCAGCCGCTCGTCGGTCGCGTCCCAGCCCAGCAGGCCGCCCAGCAGCCCCATGTCAGATCCCTGGCTCTCGTGCGTGGTCGCGAGGGAGCCATTGGCGTCGAACTCGACGAGGACCTCCGCGATTTCGCCGTCCATCAGGTCGCGTGCCATCCGGCCGATGCGGAGCGCGGCCGCGCAATGCGAGCTGGACGGCCCACGCATCACCGGCCCGATGACGTCGTTGAGGATGCTGGGATAGGGCATGGCTGTCCTCCACACCGGATGGCCGCGGAAGCGCGGCGTTGGAGCTCCATTCTACCCCAATATGCCCCACATGGCCGAATTGGCCGCGCGAAATTGCACAAAGTGTGATGCGGCCATCCAAATGCGCCTTGCTGGGTGCGCCGCCCGCCCTCACCACCTGAACGGCTCTCGGTCACACGCCGCGATCACATCTCTGGGCGGGAGTATGACGGCTGTGATGGAGGAGACGCTCGTCGCGCGCAGGGCGGCCAGCGCCAGTACGCACGCCATGGCCCGGTCATCGTGTTGGCCGGGCGGCGCGGCCAGGGTCGCGCCATCTATCGCACTGAGCTGCCAGCAGGTGGTTTCGTCGTGCAGCCGTAACCCGCCCTCGCGAATGTCCTTCGCCGCCTGATCGAACAGCAGATGTTTGCTGGCGCCGGTGGTGGCCCAGCCCGGCTCGTGATCCAGCCCGTGCAGCAGCGACGCGCCGATCTGACGCAAGGCGAGGATCACCGCGTGGCCGTGGTTGTTGCGCTCGACCATGACCTCGGCGCTATAATGATAGGTAACATCTTCGACGACCCTGGCGTGGCCGTAGAGCCAACTCAGATGATCCAGATGGACGGCGAACATCTCTGGATCGCAGCGCAGGCCCAACGTCGCCGCCTGCTCGCCGGTGGCGACATCCAGCACGACTGCGGCGCTCTCATCGCTCTGCGGGTTTCCCCCGGCCGGGTCGGCCCCGATCACATACGCGTGGCCGGGTTGCGGCGGCACATGTACGGTGCAGCCGGGCAGATTGCAGATCGCAGACCGCAACTCCTCCACCGTCTCCGGCAGCCAAGCGCTGGCCTCCAGCGGCCAGTCCGCCGCCCCCAACCGCCAATCGCGCGCCGCCAACTGTTCGTAGCACCGGTTCAGCCACTCGGCCGGGAAGAACTTGTCCACGGCGCGCGGGGCCAATGCCTGCAGGTCGGTGGCCGGGTACTCCTGGTACAGGTCGTCCAGCCCGCCGGTGCGCGCCTGGATGTCGCGTTTTTGCTCGGCGTACCATTCGGGCGTGCGGTCAGGCCGCGCCTGCCAGGGCAAGAAGATCGGCGCATAGTCGTTCTGGCCGGCCTTGGCGGCCCGGTAGATCCGTTTGAGCGGCGATTCCGGCCGGGACTTGTCTACGGTGGAGAGAAGCACCAGCCGGCCGCCGCCATCAATGGTCGGTTTGACGGCATTGAGCAGCCCGTCGAGGTTGTCGGTGTGATCGGCCTCATCCACGATCGCCAGCGTGGCGCTGTAGGAGCGGCCGCCGGTGGTGGGAAACGCCAGCGCCGCGGAGCCGTTGGAGAGGCGAAACTCGTGCGTGTTGTCGCGCGTCACTGTGCGCGCCCGAAATAGCGGCGGGAGGCGGTCGTACATACCGCGCAGCCGAAAGTTAAGCAGGTGAACCGCCTCGTCGTCGCGCTGCGAGAAGAGGAGCACGGTGGCCGCGGGACGGAAGATCATCTGCCACAGCCCGAAGCCGACCGTCAGCCACGACATGCCGAGCTGCCGGGCCTTGAGGAGGACGGCCAGCCGGTGGCTGGTGAGCTGTTCCAGCACTTGTACCTGGGCCGGCCAGAGCCGGAAGCGCGTCCAGCCGCGCGCCAGCGGATCATAGACGTGGCCGTAGTGGTCAAGGAAGAAGGCTGGCGAGGCTGAGCAGGCCAGCCAGAGGGCGTTGTCCTGTTCAGCGGGGGGCGGGATGTTCATTGCCCAGGCCCTCCCGCAGCAGCGCTTCGGCGCGCGCCATGTCGTCCGCGTCGAACGTTGGCGCAGCGCCGGCGGCCGCCGCCGTTTCGCCCGGTTTGCCGTCCAAGTATTCGATGATGAGCTTGGCCGCTGCGTTGTCCGCATCCGCGATGGCGCGCGTCCAGAGCACGCGCGCCAGCAGCTCCCGCCGCGTGATGCGCGGCCCGCTGCGATCATCGGCCGCGAGGCCCGGCGGCCGCACCGCCTCGTCGCCGATGCGATCCAGCATTTCGATGATGGTGTTTGCGCTGAGCGCTTCGCCCGTGGGGTTTTCGCTGAACCCCTCTCGCCAGCCGTTGGGGGTAGATGTTGCCATAGCCCGTCTCCTAAGCCAGAATCAAAACGTTTGTTCTGTTGTATTATATCAGAACATGCGTGCTGGCGCAACCCGGGAAATGGGGAAGTCGAGGGGGAATGTATGTTTGAGGCGACTAGCGCCAGGGCGGCCGGGAACGGGGGCAAGCGTGCGTTCCGGCTCGCCCGCGCTGCGCATCACTCATACGTCAACGCAAACACCGTATCCGTCAGCCACTTGCGGAACGATTCGTTGTCGCTGAACTGTTTGAATAGCTCTGTGTCGTCCTGCATGAGGCCCACGATCACCCGCCACAGCGCCTTGTCGTGCTCGATGCGGGCGTTCTGCGGGTCGGAGTGGGCGCGGGCGTTGCTGTAGGCGGTGTCGGCGGTTACTTTCTGCGGGATTTCCTGCGTGATCATCCGGCGGACGCGGTCGCCGTCCTGCCAGGCGACGCTGCCGAATAGGTCGTTGAAGGCCCGCAAGATGTTGGACAGCCGCTCCAATTCCGGTTGCGCCGCGTGCCC
>Ga0247840_10010561_pt1 | contig 11489 bp, 8 predicted proteins | sample LaCruzMarch2015__FD_192404 | JGI IMG/M metagenome (GOLD analysis project Ga0247840, IMG submission 192404) | Freshwater microbial communities from meromictic Lake La Cruz, Castile-La Mancha, Spain - LaCruzMarch2015_17m | ecosystem: Environmental > Aquatic > Freshwater > Lake | place: Spain...
ATCTTCTGCAAGTAGCTGTTCAAAATGAATCCAAAACATACATAGAAAAACTTAGGGAAAAGTTCGGCTATGATACCCGGTCAATACAAGACAATATCCCTAGTGATTTCCACCCCTTCCTCCTCCAATAATGAAAATTAGCAAACCCTCAGCACTTCAAGAATTTTTACGATCCAATGGGATGAGGGCTAAGAAGCATTCTTCTCAAAATTTCCTTGTAGATGGCAATATCATACGAAAGATTGTTTCCACTGCTGGTATTGAAAGCGGTGATGTCGTTTTAGAAATAGGCCCAGGTCCTGGGGCTCTCACTGAAGAAATGCTATCAAGAGGAGCCAGTGTTGTTGCAGTCGAAAAGGATGCCCCCTTGGCTACGGCGCTTACAAGACTTCAAACAGATGATGGAAGACTGCATGTCATCGAGCAAGATTTTTTAGAATTTCCTATAGAATCCTTTTTTTCGAAGTTTTTAAAAAACGGACAAAAAGTCAAAGTGGTAGCCAACCTTCCCTATCACATCACTACACCTATCATTAGTTACCTGCTTCCTCTACATCAATATATTGAAAGCATGACACTTATGGTGCAAAGAGAAGTAGCAGTCCGTTTTGTAGCATCAAAAGGCTGCAAGGATTACAGCAGCTATACAGTTTTTATTCAGCACTTCGGGAACGTAAAATACTGCTTTACAGTAGAACCTACTTGCTTCTATCCGAGACCTTCGGTTAAGTCAGCAGTCGTTCATTTTACCCTCATTCCTTCACAGCCCGTAGAAAGTCAAGAAGCTCTATTCTTAATGATCCGTACAGCTTTTCTTAAAAGAAGAAAGATGATGAAAAGCTCACTCAAAGACATGTACCCTGCAGAGAAAATTGAAAATGCTTTAAAAGAAATAGGACTAAATCCTCTGGCAAGGCCAGAAGAGTTATCCCGTGATGAGTTCGTAGAGCTGCACAACAAGTTAATTCACTAATTTTTTCTTTTTAGGCTTCAGCGCATAAGCTAAAAATACAAATGTTAATCCAATACTTAAACCAATCCAATGTTTTTGATTACGGATTACATTTGCAGCAAAAGACATCCCTTGACTTACCTTATGCGAAGTTGTTGCAGCAACCTCCTTCTTAGCAAATAAAGGCTCTGACAGAATGATGGACCCTTTTTCATTAAGCACCTGGATCTCTCCTACAATAGCACCTTGAGCTATTGGCAAAGTTACTCTGCCCCAACGGACCTTTGCATGAAGCTTTGATTCTTCTGATGGATAGTATTCTACTGAAACATCTTTATCTAAAATCGCCTCTAAGGGAGCCTCTGCTCCTTTCAGCGAAACAGAAAAAACATCGTGCTGCTGAGAAAAAAGCTTTCTTTCTACCTTTATCTCGTTAAAAGCTGCTTCGAAAAGATTTATACAAGACCTATATCTTTGATCCATATCCGCACAGTTCAAAACTACCGCTATGACACGTCTTCCATCTTTTTCAGCTGCAGCTACTAAAGGTCTTCCAGCAAAATCCGTATATCCAGTTTTGACTCCTATAGCATGTGGATAAAAGTACTTGCCGGGTCTTAGGAGTTTATTAAATTGGAGTAAATAAGATTCTTCCTGTTTGTTTGTTTTAGGACGTGTGTATCTTACAGTCTTAACCACTTCTCGAAAAAGGGGATATTTCATTGCATGATATGTCATCAGAGCCAGATCATGTGCACTGGTTAGATGCCTTGCGTCAGTCAGACCATGAGGGTTTGTGAAATGAGTGTTTACACATCCAATCTCTTGTAGGTAGTTGTTCATCTCATCAACAAAGGTTGGAATATCACCTGAAATATATTCAGCGATAGCGTTTGCCGCATCATTCGCTGAAACAAGCATGAGCCCGTACATAAGAGAGCGGAAAGTCATAACTTCCCCAAGCTTTAATCCCATATGAGTGCCACCGAATTCTAGCCGATGGGATGGATGCTTACCGCTCTCTCTTCTCACCACAGGAGTAACTGCTGATACAGCCTCATGAGAGGCCTTGATATGTTCATCGTGAGCTGCATCATCTATTTTATGAAGGGCATATAAGGCTGTTGCAACTTTTGTTGTACTTGCAGGTGATGTAGGGGTACGAGCATTTTTTTCATATAGGATTGTCCCGGTATCCGCATCCAAAAGGATAGCCATCGGCGCTGGAACATCGCATTTCAAATGCTTAGCCCTTAAGGGCATAGCGACGAATGAAGAAAAAATAACACAAATCAGGAGAAAGTTTGGATTTTGTAAATGTCTTATCATAAATGGGTTGTAAAGTATTTTTTCAAATTTAGGAGCTTTAAGGACTCAATGGTCATAAAAAAGAGTGTAAAGCATTTGAGAATATCTTTGAAAAAAAAGACAAAGTTATCAATGTTAAGGTTTTAGTTGACACCCTTGACAAGGCGTCGTTTTCACGCTAAAATAAAGTCTATGGTTGGATAAGAAACAAGGAAGATACAAATGATAAATCCCGGCGTGCTAGATGAAGCATTCAAGGAATTCACAAAGAATTTTTCTAAGTGGCTGCCGGATGGCGTAATTTCTGTTAACCTGCAGGTGCTATTCGAGTTAGGTTTATTAAGCACCGCACACCTTGAACAAGCAACGCCAGATAACTTATCCCACCAATTCCATGTGATAGAAACAAGTGAGAAGGTCACCCTTTATAATGACCAGTTTGCTATTTGGATTATTCCACAGAGCCAGCAAGATTCATCGAGTACCACGGCTATGATCGCGCTGCTTCAAAATAACAAGCCTCACCTAGAAATCGTCTACCAAACTTCTGGCGTTTACAACACTCCGAGATACATCTTAAAAGTCTTGCAACATTTTCTGACTGAAGTACTAGATACAGAAGCTGTTATTTCCTCCATTGGAAAAAAACAGTAGCTACTCTAAAAAGATTTTGTTCGTGATACTTTCAACTATTTTTTGAGATAGCCTTCTATAAATATTTGGTGAGGCATCATCGTGACCTCCTTCTACCGTGTTTAACTGTCCGTAAGAATAACGAATAGTAGAAATTGAACCCGCTGAAGTCGTAGTATTTAGGTCTTGAGGCGAGCCTGGATCGGCATAATCGTAGTCTATACTAGCTGAAATGGGAGTTGGACCAAAAAGGACTTCTCCAGAGTGAGCATCATAAAGAGTTACTTGCGCTGCAATACTCCTTCTATTTTCCACAGCGAGAACGTTCTGCCTTCTAGCACCCGTGACAGTATCCCTATCAAATCTATATCCAACAGTACCATTTCCATCTGAAAGAATAACGATTTGAAGCATTAAATCACCGCCAGATTGAAAACAATCAAAGCGTCCTGATTTTGATAAGGCGTTGGTGATCTCATTATTAAACGAAGCTTCGGGGTCACCTTGTATATAAGGGATACTTACAGAAAGACGTTCTCCATCTGCTACATTTGGAGTAAAATGATAACCGCAAGAAGAGAGAATCAGAGTAAATGCCGAATACAAAAAAGCTTTACTGAGCACTGTCCTCTCCTGACAAAACAGGCGTGGATGTTGTGTCGTTTGCTTCACCACCTGATGCAGAATTAGTAGGGGCTAAATCTTGAGAAAGCATGGAAGACAATTTAGAAGCATCTGATTCTTCTGCTTTTACTATGTCTTCTGAAATAGCTGGCAAAGTACGAAGATCTCTATAGGGTTTATTATATTTTTTCTCGAGATAGACTAAACGTTCTTCAGAGCTATTTGCCGTTTTCGTTTTAGGATACTTTGAGAGGATTTTATTATAATAGATCGCTGAAGCATGAGGCTTCTTGGTTCTTTCATAAAACTGCGCTGTCTCATAAAGGTTATTCGCGTATATCTCTCTCATTTCAGTGAGCATTTCTTCTGCAATCGCTAAGCGAGGTTCATTAGGAAAGTCTGCCGTGAATTTTTTAAAGTTAATTTCTGCAAGGTCTAGAAAATCAGGGTCTGGATATTCTTTCTTACATTGAGTCAAATAAACTGTACAGATACCAATATAACTTTCGCAGGCTAAGGGATGTTTATTAAACTTTCTGATCAGAGTTTGATAAGTCTCAACGCTTGTTTTATACTCTTCTTCCATGATGAGAAGGGCCGCTTTTCCATATAGAGATTGTACTGCAAGCTCATGGTGAGGAAGAGCTGTAATGACCTCGTCATAAATTTCTATAGCTTCTTCTCTAGCAGGGAGCCACTTTGGCATAGCATCCAAACCGAGGAGATGTTTTCTGGCACCTTTCTGGTATTTTTCAGCTATGGTAAATTTATATTTTATAGCTTCTTCAAAAAACTTGGGAGCGGACTGCTTTTTGAGATAGCTGGTAAAATACTTATTTGCCACTTCAAGTTCATTCATATGAAAGCAGCCTACACCGAGATAATATTGACCTTCAGATGCAAAGGGGCTATCAGGAAAGTTTTTAATCACTATGTTTGACTGAAGAATTAACTCTTCCCACTGTTGTTGCTCAAGAGCTTCGAGAGCTAAACTGTAATGCTCTTGGACTGACAGAGTTGCGAGTTCATGTGTTTGGATTAATTTTCCATCTTTGATGGTATAAGCAGCCTGTGCTGGAATGATAGCAAGCATTGCTCCGCAAGCTAAAGAAATAAGGAAAAAAAATCGCATAATTCTCCACGTTTTAGGCGCTATAAGTTAATACAACCGCAAAAAATAGTCAACTTACTTAAAGTCAACGTTTACAGCTTTAACTGAAACTAATTGCTTTAATTTTTCCTCTAATTGAGGAGTGTGCATTACCCCCCAATTTTCTTCGATTTTTACATTCCCTAAAGAATGCTGCCCGCTTATAAATTCAATTCTCACTGGGGTGCTTCCTGCTGAGGAACGGAAAAGCTCCTTCATCGTAAGAATATGACTGAGCTTTACCTCATCAGCATCCAATTTAACGTGTAAAATGGCTGGCTTTTTTTTCTCTTCTTTAGCTTTTTCCACAGGCTTACTTTCCGGTTTAGGCTTAGGATTCCTTTCTCTCATTTCACTGAGTTTTGCTTGCATCTTTGCTTTATCATAAGCATTGTCGCAAGCTGTTATCATAGCCCCATCAACCCTAGTAAGGTCATCGAGCCAACGGCACTGTAATTTAATTTCGCCACTCTCTTTTTCTAATTGGAGTACTGCATAAATAAGCTGATTCTCAAGAAGAAGAGCGTTCTTCTCTTCGTAGAGATCTGGCCATACAGGAAGCTCAAATCTCTCAACTCCATCACTGATCGTTAAAATAGCAAATTTCTTCTGAGATTTCGCGGATATTTTTACAGAAGCAGTCTCTATAATAAAAGCGGCTCTACAAAGACTATTCTTTTCTAATTTATCAAAATCACTTAAGGGGCAACAAGAAAGCCTCTGAAGCATATTTTTATAATCATCAAGAGGATGGCCCTGTAAATAGAATCCTAGTAGCTCATATTCTCGCTTCAACAGCTCTTGCTTGGTCTTTTCTGTTTTAACTGGCGGAGGAAACTTAAACTGATCTTCTTTATCGTCTTCGATGAAAGAAAAGAAATCAATGATCCCTTTAGATGCTTCTTTTTGTTCCCTTGTAGCAACTAGAAACATACCATCAACACTTTCTAATAAAGCAGGCCTTGACCAGGAAGTAAAATCAAAGGCTCCTGCCTCTATGAGATTTTCGATAACCTTCTTGCCTACTTTCTTTGTATCGATTCGGCGTATGAAGTCATACAAAGAAGTAAAAGCACCATTTGAGCCCCTCTCTAATAGTATGGAATCAACAACACCCTCACCGACACCTTTAATTCCAGACATCGCAAACCTAATGCCTTTAGAGGTTGCCACAAATTCTTTACCCGACTCATTCACATCAGGAGGAAAAATATCTATGTTCATGGTTTTTGCTTCGCGGATCATTTTCGCAACCTTAGTAATGTCATCACTATCTGATGTCATTAATGCCGCCATCCACTCCTTAGGATAGTTAGCTTTGAAATAGGCTGTGGCATAAGTAAGATACCCGTATGCTGCCGCATGAGATTTGTTAAATCCATAAGAGGCAAACTTTTCAATTTTATCAAATATATGCATTGAGAGTTCTTCACTGATCCCATTGTCTAGAGAACCGAGTTTGAATTTCTCTCTTTGCCTTGCCATCTCTTCTTTATCTTTCTTACCCATCGCACGTCGTAAAACATCACCCTCACCCAAACTATACTTGGCTAAACGACTTGCAATCTGCATGACTTGCTCTTGATAAACCATGATTCCGTAGGTTTCAGCAAGAACATCCGCCATCAAAGGATGATCTATCTCTATTGGCTCTTTTCCATGCTTACGATTACAAAACGATGGGATCATCTCCATAGGGCCTGGTCTATAGAGAGCTCCTACCGCAATGATCTCTTCAAACTTATCAATGTGAAGTTGTTTTGCAAGCTCCTGCATTCCTCCGGACTCAACCTGGAATATACCAAGTGTTTTTCCCTGCGTAAGAAGCTGAAAGGTTGCTGTGTCCTCTAAAGGCAAGTTCACCCAGTCTATCTCTTTACCCGTACTCACTTTGATAGCATCCACAGCTTTTTGAATGGACGTAAGTGTTTTAAGACCCAAAAAGTCAATTTTAAGCATGCCGACAGCTTCTACGGGCTTCATCGAATACTGGGTCACTACGATGTCTGAATCTTTAGGCATGCACAAAGGAATATGATCCATGAGTGGATCGCCACCTATAATAAGGCCTGCAGCATGAATACCCGTATTACGGACGGAACCTTCTAACTTGAGTGCCAAGTTGATTAGATTCTGAGTCTCCTCATCATTTTCATATTGAAACTTTAAATCTGGATCGATCTCTAGGGCTTTTTCTAGCGTGATGGTTGGATCTTCTGGAACAAGTTTAGCTATCGCATTCACCTTGGGAAGCGGCACGCTCAATACTCTACCAACGTCCTTAATCGCCATCTTAGCTTTCATGGTACCAAAGGTGATAATCTGAGCAACACGCTCTTTACCATATTTCCTTACAGTGTAATCAATAACCTCTTGTCTTCTTTCCATACAGATATCCACGTCGATATCTGGATAAGAAATCCTCTCTGGGTTAATGAATCTCTCGAAGAACAAGTGAAAGCGCAGAGGTTCGATGTCAGTGATTCCAATGAGATACAAGATGATCGATCCTGCACCCGACCCCCTGCCTGGACCTACCGGTATGCCTTGACTTTTTGCCCAAGCTATAAAGTCATACACGATCAAAAGATAATCACACATCCCCTTGGAAATGATGATCTCAAGCTCATAGTTTAACCTGTCTGTAACCACTTGCATCGGGTCTTTGCCCGGATATTTTTCCTTAACTTTGTTGAGATGAAAAGGCAGATACCTCTTTTTCATCCCTTCATCACAAAGATGAATTAAAAACTTTTCCGCTTCTTTTTCTCTTTCTTGAGAGGTGAGCTGCTTACCTTCCAAGTGAGGCGGAACAAAGACTGGGTAGTATTTTGCTTTGAAATCGAAATCAAAAGAGCACTTGGCAGCTACATCAAGAGTTGCAGAAACGGCTTCAGGGACATCAGAAAAAAGCTCCTCCATCTGCTGTGGCGACTTAAAGTAGAATTCATGAGAAAAAGCCACTTCTCTTTTAGGATTGAGTATACGAGCTTTAGGGTTGCCATTAGAATCCTTTTCCCAGATCTCGCAAGGCTCTCCAGATTGGATATTCATTAAAATCTCGTGAGCACGCCAATCTTCTCTATCAAGATAATGAATGTCGTTTGTGGCAACACAACTGATAGACATCTCTTTAGAAAGAGAGATGAGTCTTGTATTTGCTTTTTCTTGATTTTGAGCAAAATCATGGTATTTCTGATGAAGCCAAGGCTCATCTGACATTCTATCGTTTCTTATTTGCTCATCCGACATCGTATGGCGTTGAAGCTCGAAATAGTAGTCCTCGCCAAATACACGCTTGTACCAGGCTATTTCTTCAAGAAGCTCCTTTTCTTTATCTGCTATGATTAAGGAACCTATACTTCCCATAATCGATCCCGACAGGCAAACTAGCCCCTCTGCATATTGCTCAAGAAGCTGCTTATCAATTCGTGGTGTATAGTAAAACCCTTCCATGTGAGCGATAGAACTGAGCTTACAAAGGTTTTTGTACCCTTGCTTGTTCTTTGCGAGTAAAACAATCGGATAGCCTGCAGAAAAACCTGGGAATCTCTTCTTATCTAACCTGGAAAATGGAGCTACAAACAGCTCGCATCCAATAATAGGTTTTATTTTAGATGCAGAGCATGCTTTATAAAACTCAACAGCTGCGTACATGTTGCCTTGGTCTGTGATAGCAAGGCTAGATAGAGAAAGGGATGCAGCCTTTTTTACAAGACCGCCCACCGATGCGGTAGAGTCTAAAATCGAATACTGAGAATGTACGTGTAATGGAACCCAAGTCATAGCTAAATCCTGTGAGTTTGGAAAGTATGACTTATGATAAGGAAGAGGTGTTAAAAGGGAAGCTTTTCTTCAAGCTTCCCTTATGAGAAATAGACTTATGCTTTAGCAGGACTTTTTTTACTGCCCGAAAGTTCACTGGCTTCATCATCCGAACCGCCAATGTATTTTGGATTTGATTTTACTTTCCAAAGAGGAAGCAAAAGCAATACTGACACAATTCCGCAAACAACGAGTACGACAAAGAAGCCATACCATCCCCATTCTTGAGTCATTTTTCCAAGTGGATACCCAGCGCTTGCCGCACCAATATAAGCCACCCAACCTACGAAGCCAGTAGCTGTACCTGCTGCTTTTTTATGAGAGAGCTCTGCGGGAGCCATACCGATGAGCATTTGAGGACCAAAAATCAAAAAGCCTATCATGAACATCAGTATTGAATCTAAAAGCATATTGCCGGCAGGAGATAGCCAAAGAGCTGCTAAAACAAACACAACAGCCAAACTAAACAGTATGCAAATAGGGACCCTTCTGCCCTGGAAGATCTTGTCTGATGCCCATCCAGCAGCTAAACTACCAAATATTCCTCCCACTTCAAACCAACAAACGCAGGCACCTGCTGTAAGTAAAGAATACCCCTTAGTTTCAACTAAGAACAGTACGCTCCAGTCATTGATCGCTGTACGGATAACATAAACAAAAAAGTAGGATATCGCCAGAACCCATATAAATTTATTATTTAGCACGTAGCTAAATAATATTTCCTTTACGGAGAGTTCTTTTTCCTGCCTTTCATCATGAGCACTTGTCGCCGGATAATCATTTCTATACTTTTCAATGGTCGGCAATCCCAAAGACTGAGGAGTATCCCTGAGTCTATTCATCAAAAAAAATCCGACTACGATACACATACATCCAGGAACATACATGGCATAGCGCCATCCCCAGAGTTGAGCACAAAATGCCGCGAGTAGGGGAATAAGAGCTCCACCTACGCTATGAGATGTATTCCATACACCCCACCATGTACCTCTTTCTTTTTGGGAATACCAATGAGTAAGCAATCTTGCACACGGAGGCCATCCCCATCCTTGAAAAATTCCATTGAATCCCCAGAAGATGGCAAAAAAAAGAATCGAGGAGGTAAGTCCAAAAAAAATATTAAAGGCACCAGTCAAAATAAGACCGGTAGCCATGAAGAAACGAGGATTCGATCTATCGCCTAAAATTCCGCTTAAGAATTTACTGAGGCCATAAGTAATCGAGAGTATGCTGCCTAGAATTCCCAACTGACTTTTATCAAAACCCAGATCCTGCATTAATGCAGGCATAGCAAATGTAAAACTTTTTCTAGTGAAGTAATAGAAAACATATCCAATATACATGCCATAAAACACACGAAGTCGCCAATATCGATAGTTCTTCTGAACTACCTCGGGATCGTCTATCTCCTTCACATGAGGAGCAGGCTTAAAGAAGTTGAGCACACTCACACTTAAATCTCCTAATTTACCAAGGATTATAAAACATCGAGGACATTAAAAAGAAATGGTATCATATGTCAACGAATTTTTACCTTTCAAATTATTTTTGATGCAACATAATGAAGCTAAAGACTCCAGACCCTACAAAACACAAGTATTTAAATATGAATGATTTTCAAAACCCGATTCAAAAAATAGAAAATAGTCCCATCGAACAACCTCATGAAATCTCGCCGATCGAAAAAGACAAAAAAAGAGAGGGTGATGAAGGGGGGTACCCATCAGGCGATGACGATAACGAAAAAACTAGGACTTTTCTCATTGCCACCCTATTTTCTGCTATAAAGAAAATCATTGGCAAAATCGGAAATTCAAATATTATCGACGCCATTTCAGACCCGAGAACACTTAAAAATGATTTGAAAGCTCTTAGAGAAATGTTTTTGACCTTATGCCACAACGACCAAAGCCACGATTCTGAATATTTGTATAATTTATCTGAACTTTGGCATGGACTCCTTTCTGATTTCAGCAATATTGAAATTGCCGATAGAAATCATAGTCCAATCGCTGGGAAAATAAATGAGTTTACAGCAGAGATACTCCATTATCCTCCAGACGAAGCTTATTCGCTGGGTTACTACCTTACAGAACATGCTGGAAGAGAATGGATCCCATTCCCTCTTATGAATTTACTTCAGGATCTTTACAAACAACACCAAAAAATGCCCGCCACTAGCAAACTGGTATTCTGGACATCTCAACTTAGTGATATTATAGCGGATTTAGACACTCTTCCTGACATTTCTTAAAAAGATCTGCCTTTCTCGATTTTAATTTCTTTACTCATTTTGACCCATCGACTTATATTTTTACCCTTAAAGACAATGAAGGCTGGTCTATGCATTATACTATACCCAAAGGCGTGTTCGATATTCTGCCTCAGGATCCCGAAACTGAAAATGCTTGGAGAAACTCTGATCGTTGGCAATACATCGAAGAAGTCATTAGAAAAACTTGTATAACCTACGGTTTTAAAGAAGTACGAACCCCTATATTCGAACGTACAGAACTCTTCCTACGCAGTGTTGGTGAAGGAACAGATATTGTATCGAAAGAAATGTACACATTTCTTGATAAAGGTGAGAGATCTATGACTTTAAGACCCGAAGGCACTGCAAGCCTCATGAGAGCTTTCACAGAAAAAAAACTTTATACGCAGCAGACGCTGCATAAGTATTTTTACATTGGACCTATGTTTCGCTACGAAAGACCCCAAGCAGGCAGATACAGGCAGCACCACCAATTTGGAGCAGAAGCTATAGGTATAGATAAACCTGAGCAAGATGTTGAATTAATCGACCTAGTTTGCACTCTTTATAAGAAGCTTGGACTCAAAAATCTTAACGTTATGATCAATAGCGTAGGAGATAACGAATCACGATCTGCATTTAAGAACGCCCTTAAAGGTTATCTAGAACCAAAGTTCGATCAGTTATCTGAGGACAGCAAAATTCGTTTTCATAAAAACATACTACGTATACTAGATTCTAAA
>Ga0247840_10010564_pt1 | contig 11486 bp, 9 predicted proteins | sample LaCruzMarch2015__FD_192404 | JGI IMG/M metagenome (GOLD analysis project Ga0247840, IMG submission 192404) | Freshwater microbial communities from meromictic Lake La Cruz, Castile-La Mancha, Spain - LaCruzMarch2015_17m | ecosystem: Environmental > Aquatic > Freshwater > Lake | place: Spain...
CGGTCTGCGTGGAGGTCTGCCCGAAGCAGGCCAGGGTTTTCGGCGACATGAAGAGCGTCGCGAGCCCGCTGGGACGGTTCACCCGGATGAACAAGTTCCATGTCCTCAAGCCGTCGTTGAATACGGATCCCAAAGTCTATTATGCAAATCTTGATGGGGAGGTGAACTGATATGGAAGCCGCCCAGAATTTCATGGAACTTTCCAAAATGGTGGTGGGTTTTATCTATCCGAATGAGATCGATATCCAGTGGTCGATCCTGATTGTCGTCTATCCCTACATTACGGGGCTGGTGGCCGGGGCCTTCATCCTCGCCTCGCTGGTCAAAGTCTTCAACGTCAAGGAACTTCAGCCGACCTACCGGCTGGCGATGCTGACGGCGCTGGCCTTCATGCTGATCGCACCGCTACCACTGCAGCTCCACCTCGGCCGGCCGGAGCGCGCCTACGAGATGTTCATGACCCCCAACCTCACTTCGGCGATGGCCATGTTCGGTTTCGTTTACCTCTGGTACCTGATGCTGGTGCTTTTACTGGAAATATATTTTGAATACCGGAGGGATATGATCGTCTGGTCTTCCGAGTCCACCGGCCTGAAAAAATGGGTGCTCAAGATCCTCTCCCTTTTTTCCACCGACATCAGCGAAAAGGCGGTCATCTTCGACAAGAAAACAGTTAAAATCATTACTATTATCGGTATTCCCTCGGCCTTTCTGCTTCACGGCTATGTCGGCTTCATCTTCGGTTCGATCAAGGCGAATCCCTGGTGGAGCAGCGTGATGATGCCGGTCGTGTTTCTCTTCTCGGCCATCGTCTCGGGGATTGCGATGGTCATGCTGCTCTATATGGTCATCATGCCTCTCCGGGGCGGAAAAATTGATATGAAATGTCTCGACAAGGTGGCTTCCTTCCTGTTTTATGCCGTCATTGTTGACTTTTCGATTGAGGTGCTCGATTTTATCCACCGCCTTTACGAAAGCGAAGATTCAATCAAGATCCTCTCCCAGTTGGTGACAACGAAGCTCTTCATGAGTTTGGTTGTGCTCCAGATCCTGCTGGGCATGCTGCTGCCACTGGGGATCATGGTGGTCATCAAGGTATTCAAGCTTCAGGAAGAGGTGCGGAAGCTTCTCTATTTCGTCTGCGGTTTGCTCATCCAGTTGGGGATCTTCAGCACCCGGTGGAATGTGGTGATTGGCGGACAACTCTTTTCCAAGAGCTTCCGAGGGCTTACGACGTACAAAATGGAACTGATGGGGATTGAAGGTTTTCTCGTTGCGCTGACGCTGCTGATCATTCCGTTTGTGATTCTTTCAATCTTGATCAAGCTGTTGCCTCCGTGGAAAAAAGAGGAGTTGGCAATAGTTGAGTGATAGCGCCTTGACATATTTGCCGTCTTCATATAATCACGCCGCAACAAGGAGAAATTGATTTTGGAAGAGACAACAAAGAAGAGCAGGGGCAAGCGATTTCTGGAACGGATCGGCGTCCATCTTCATTTCGGTCCGAGGTTTTACAAGGTGCTGGCCATCGTCGGGGTTCTGGGGCTGGCCGTGATGGCCTACATGGTCCATTACACCACCACTCCCGGCTTTTGTAACAGTTGCCATATCATGAAGCCCTATTACGACGCGTGGAAGACTTCGAAACACAAGGATGTCTCCTGTGTTGAGTGCCACTATTCGCCCGAGACGAAAGCGATGCTCTGGTCCAAGTTCCAGGCGGTCAATTCGGTCGTCCAGTATGTGACGCAGAAGTACAGCTCCAAACCCTACGCCCAGATCGATGATGCCAGTTGTCTGCGATCTGGATGCCACTCCAAGAATCTGCTGACCTCGAAGAAGCAGGTCTATAAAAAGGGGATCCGCTTCGATCACAAATTTCACCTGGGAGACCTCCGGCGCGGCAAGCAGTTGCGCTGCGTGAGCTGCCACTCGCAGATCGTCGTCGGCACGCACGTCGAAGTGACCGACAGCACCTGCTTCCTCTGCCACTTCCGGCACGCACCCGATCAGAAGGGCGTGCTTCCGCTGGGGACCTGCACCACCTGCCATGAGTCCCCGAAGAAGCCGATCCAGTTCCAGGGGTTCACGTTCAACCATGAAGACTTCGTTGGTTCGCGTCATGTCGCCTGTGAGACGTGCCACACCGAAGTCATCCAGGGGGAGGGCAAGGCACATAAGGAGAAATGCTACGATTGCCACGGCGAACCGGAACGGCTCTCCAGGTACGATGATATCACCTTCATGCATGACACCCATGTCGCTAAACGGAAGGTAGACTGTACGCGCTGCCATGACGAGATCAAGCACGGTCTGAAGACCTCCAAGGTGCGGTTCATGGATTACAGTTGCAACGCCTGCCATGCGGAGACCCACAGCGGCCCGAAGGAGATGTTCATGGGGGAGAGGGGCCGGGGCGTTCCGACCACCCCCAGCCACATGTTCACCTCCCGCCTGGACTGCCTTGCCTGCCATGTTCAGCCGAAAGGCACGGAGACCGGCGGAGGACGGGACGGACGGACCTTCGTGGCTTCCGAAAAGGCCTGCATGAACTGCCACGGAAACAAGTACAAGGGGATGCTCAAGGACTGGAAAGATACCTTTGAGGTTCTCCTGAAGGATATTGACCCCAAGCTAAACGCGGCCCGCCAGATTCTGGAAAAACCGAGTAAAGCCGAAGGAAAACTAACGGATGCCCGAAAGCTCTATGAAGACGCCAAGTACAATGCCGATTTCGTGAAGATCGGCAAGGGGGTTCACAATCCCTTCTATGCGGCGGAGCTCATCCAGGTGGCGGACCGTAATCTAGACCGTCTTTTCCGGACGGTGGGGCAACCCGCACCCGCCCTTCCCGCCAAGAGCCCGATCAAGGGAGGTTATTGCGCCCAGCTCTGCCACGACAAGGCAGGGGTGAAGCTACCCACAGAGACCTCTTTGCAGGGGAGCAAGCTGCCGCATACCCGTCACGCTTTCGAGTTCGGGCTGGGTTGTACCACCTGCCATTCGGCGGAAAAACACAAAGCGGTCAGCATCACCAAAGAGGGTTGCATGGCCTGTCACCACAGCCCGGAAAACTCCAAGTGTGTGAACTGTCACAAAAAACAGTCGTCGCTCTTCACGGCGGAGAATCTTCCGGTTAAGCTTGCGAAGGCGGAGCCCAGCATAAAGTCCGGAAAGGTGGAGTGCGTCAACTGCCATGATCTGTCCAAAAAACAGACGGTCGAGAGCATCGCACCTGCGTGCATCGGGTGCCATGACAAGGCCTATGTGGACATTCTCAAGGGATGGAAGCAGGAAACCCTGGAGGCCCAGAAGAAGACCCGGGAGCTGCTGGAGAGCGTCGGCCGGAAGTTGAACGACGCCCGCAAGGCGAAGCGGGATGTCAAACAGGCCGAGAGCATTCTGGATCAGGGGAAAAAGGCTTATGAATTTGTAGCCAAAGCCAATGGTGTTCACAACACCGACCTGGCCGGGGCGATTCTGGAGCAAGTCCGGACAGACCTCAAAAAGGCAGAGGAGCTGTTGGAATCTCCGGGAGGGAAAAAATGACAATAGAGTATTTATCTTTAGGAGAGGAAATTTTGTATGGCTGTTGATGAGCCCGCAAAGGGCGCGAAAACCGATGGGACCGATTTTGTAGCGAAAATTTGGGATTTTCTGACATCCCTGAAACTCGTTGTTATCCTTTTGCTGATCCTTTCCGCGCTCTCGATTGCCGGAACCGTGATTGAGCAAAACAAACCTGTGCAAGAGTACTACCGGTTTTATCAACCGGGGACCGTTGCCCTTTTCTCGAAACTCGGTCTTTTTGACATGTATCACAGTTGGTGGTTCGTCGCCTGCCTGTCGCTGCTGGCCCTGAACATTACCGCCTGCACGATGGACCGCTACCGGGGAATCATGGCCGCGATGCGGAAAAAAAATCTGATTCTTGACGAAAAACTTTCAAAATCATTACAGAATCTGACAACGATCCGCTATGTCCTGCCGCCCGATGCCGTGGAAAAGAAAATGGTGGAGCTGGCCGGAAGCGGCTTTTCCGGCAAACATGTGGTGACCGTAGCGGAAGACGGCGCAAGGCACTATTTCTTTGAAAAGGGCAAATACAGCCGCCTGGCCTTCTTCATGACCCACGTGAGTATTCTGCTCATTTTTCTCGGCGCGCTGGTCGGCTCTTTTTTCGGCTACAAAGCCTATACCAACATTTTCGAGGGCGAGACGGTTTCACAGGTGGAGGCCAGGACCGGAAAGATTCAGAAACTGAATTTCCAGGTCAAATGCAATACGTTCCACGCCGAATTCTATGCGAGCGGCATGCCGATGGATTATCGCAGTGACCTTTCCATTCTTCAGAACGGCAAGGAAGTGATCCGAAAAACGATCCGGGTGAATGATCCGTTGACCTTCGAGGGGGTTACCTTTTACCAGTCCAGCTACGGCAGTCAGCCCGACCAGGTGTCGATTGAGGTCGTGAACAGGGATGGCTCCGTGAAGGGGGCAGTGACGGCGCCCTTCGGTCAAACGGTCGCCATTCCCGGTGTTCCCGACAAGGTGGAGGCGGCCGATTATCAGGAGCATTTTCACATGCCGGACGGATCGGAAGGCGGCCGGGCAATCGGCGTCAATATCCACCCGGCGAATGGGGGACCGACGGGGCTGTGGCTCCTGGTGGATCAGCCGGAATATGATCAACGGCGTGGAAGTGCCTATTATTTCCGTGTGAAGGAGCTGAAGCTGAAAAAATATACCGGGCTTCAGGTCAACAAGGACCCGGGAGAGATTTTGGTGTGGCTGGGCAGCATCCTGCTGATCGCGGGCATCATGATCGCTTTTTTCATGTCGCACAAAAAACTATGGATATCCCTGAGAACCGATAACAAAGGGAAAAGTGAACTAACGATCGGCGGGACGGCAAACAAAAACCGCGAAGCCTTTTCAAAAGAGATGGAAATTATGATTCAGAGCCTGAAGGAGGTTTCTTAATGACCAATTCGTTGTTATTCGGCATAGCCACATTTGTTTACTTTTTCGCGATGGTGCTTTACGTCTCTTACTTGGCGTTCCGGTCCGAAATGCTGGGAAAGGTGGCGAGCCTCTCGCTGCTGGGTGGCGTCGTTGTGGAAACGGCGGCGATCGGTATGAGGTGGTATGAATCTTACCAACTGGGGATCGGACGCGCTCCGCTGACGAATCTCTATGAATCATTGACCTTTTTCGCCTGGACCTTCGCTGTGATCTATCTTGTCCTGGAGCGGAAGTTCAAGATCCGGACGGTGGGCGCTTTCGTCGCCCCTTTCCCATTTCTCATCATGGCGTATGCCTCCTTGAATCCAAATGATATTCAGCCGTTGGTTCCGGCCCTGAAGAGCAACTGGCTTATTTCCCACGTGGTAAGCTGCTTCGTCGGATACGCCGCCTTTGCCGTCTCCTTCGGCGTCAGCTTCCTCTATCTTTTCAAGGCTCGGGCGGAGAAGCGCTCTCCCAAGTCAACCGGGTCCTTCTGGGAGTTCCTGCCCTCTTCTGCCGGACTCGACGAGATCGGCTACAAGACCATAGCGATCGGATTCCCGCTTCTGACCATCGGCATTGTCACGGGCGCGTTTTGGGCCAACGTGGCATGGGGGACCTATTGGAGCTGGGACCCGAAGGAGACCTGGTCGCTCATCGTCTGGCTCATCTATGCGGCCTATCTGCATGCAAGGATCACCCGCGGCTGGCGGGGCAAGAGGGCGGCCATCCTCTCCATCGTCGGTTTCGCGGCGACCATCTTCTGCTACCTCGGCGTGAACCTGATCCTCTCCGGCCTCCACAGCTACGGTGGCGCCTCCTGAAGTCTGCTTTCCGGGGTCAGGTCTTGCTGAGACCGCTGTTTCGCATAACGGTGGCATGGCAAGACCTGACCCCAGCGTCAGCTTTTCGTTCTTCTGACTTTGCATGCGCTGGTTGCAATGATTTGCTCAAGGGTGAGGTATGGCAACTCTTGCTACAAAAACGGATATTGAAGCAATTCGTGCTGAATTAGTCCTTGTTAAATGGATGCTTGGAGTAGTTATCGCTGTTTCAGTTGCTAACTTTGCAAAACAATTCTTTTAGATAATTTGGGATGGGTTCAGATTATTCCGGTGCGAAATCGCGGAGCCGGTAATCCTCGAAATCCATCAACTTGACGTTGCCACAAAACACCGCCAACCAAGCCGCCGTTCAGGCGGCCCTTTTCTTTTCTTTACTTTGCAAGTCTCTTATGGCATAGAGCGCGAAAGTTATTTATCAATAAACCGTGAGGTAAAAAAATGGCAGCTTTGGAATGTACCCAATGCGGTAGCGTCTTGGCAAAAGGGATGGCGGTCTGCGGATCATGCGGCAGAGAAGTGAAAGAAGAAGAGATGGCCCCCGCTCCCCAGGATGAGGAGAAGAGGCCGGGCGGGAAAAAGCTCTATGCGATTCTTGCCGTTTTGCTGGTGGTTTTCGGTGGCGCCGCCCTGCTGGTATTTACCGGTTTGCTGCCGAACCCGCTGAAGGGCGGTGGTTCAGCGGCCGCCATTGTCAACGGCGAAAAGATATTGACTGCGGATGTTGATCAGAAATTCACCCTCTATCAAAAAATGTCCGGGAAAAGCGGCCAGCCGGATGCTGCTACACCTGAGGGCAAAGCGGCCGCGGCGGATATGAGAATGCAGATCCTGAGTTCAATGATTCAGGACAAAGTGCTGGCGACAGAGGCTGTTAAGGAAAATATCACCGTCTCCCCGCAGGAGATCACCGACAAAATCAGCGCCGTCAAGAAAAGCCTCAATCTGTCCGACAAGGATTTTGAGGCCTTTTTGTCTAATCACGGCATGACGCCGGCCGCTTTTGAAAAACGGATGGAAAAGGATCTTCTGGTTTCCAAGCTCATTGCCAAGGGGCAGGAAAAGGGGATGACGCAGGAGGCCTGGATCGGTGAGATCAACAAAAGGGCGAAGGTTGAGATCCTTGCGAAATAATCAGCTTACACTGTAAGGATGAATATGAAGCGTTCCATTTTTTTTGTACCATTGATGATGACGGTTATGCTCGCCGTAGCCGTTATCGGATGTTCGCAGCCCCCCGAAGCCGCAAAGGCGGCCGCCAAAACCGCCATGGATGCCGCTGTATCCGCAGAGGCGGGTAGATATGCTTCTGCCGATTTTGAAACGGCCATGAAACTTTGGGAGACCTCTGAAGCCCAGGTGAAGGAAAAGAAATATACGGAAGCAAGGCAGGGCTATCTTGACGCCAAGGCCGCTTTTGAAAAGGCTACCGGCATCGTCGCGACGGGTAAGAAAGCTATTGTCGGCGAGGTGAACACCGACGAACTGAAGGCTGCCATGGCGCGTATAGAAGAAGACTGGATAAAACTTCAGGCCCTCGCCAAAAAGGTGGAAGCGAAGTTAGAGAAGAAAAAACTCTGGGAAAATGATGTAAAAACCTTTACGGAACGTCTGAAAGAGGCAACGGATATGCTCGCCACCGATCCGGTCAGCGCCAATCTCAAGCTTAATGCCTTGAAGCCGTTCATTGATTCTTACACCAAACTCTTCAAGCAACTCGAAGCAACTCGCTAATCCCGATAGATGGGAGGCGCCCAAATAATGTAAAACCCGGGGCGTTGCTGCCGCCGGGTTTTATTATCTTGTCCAGTTTTTTGCGCTCTTAATTCGATGGTATATGCGATGTCACCGGGGGAAGCTTCTTTACCGGAGCAACTTTCGACAAGGCCTCTTTGTTGATATCAATTTTAAAGTTATTTTTCGCACTCTCCGTAATCTTGTCCAGAACCGCCTTTTTTCTTTCCTCTGCTATCTTCTTGGGGAGAAACATTTTGATCTGCTCAAAAGCCATGAGATCCCCTTTAATGTCAATAACTTTAAGAATGTGGATGCCGTCATCCATGGGTATGGGCTCACTCACCCCCCCCTTTTTCAGCTTCATCGCTATCACTCCCTCATCAGGATTGATCTTGCTTTTCACCGCTGGGTCATAATAGCCCACATTGCCGCCTGCTTTGGCCGAACCCTTGTCCACCGAGACTTCTGCAGCCACCGTGGCAAAATCTTCGCTGCCATTAAGCCTGCTGATCACTGTATGGGCCTCTTCCGGACTCTTGACCACAATCCGGCTGTACTTCACCTGCCTTCTGTTCGTATAATCATCCTGGTGGGAATCATAATAGTCCTTTATCTCCTTGTCGGAGATTTTTCCGGAAGCCTCCACCTCCTTCTCGATAAAATAATTAACAAGGGCGTTTTTCTTGGCGGCCTCCATCTTCATCTGAGCATCCTTGTTCTTCTCGATCCCCCTCTTATTGGCCTCCAGGTAAAAGGACTCTCTCTTCACCAGTTCATCCACAAAGCGGGCAGTGCCATCATGCCCCTGATACTGCATCCTGGCCATAGGGGAGAGAGAAGAGATCTCTGTCTGCACATCCGCCGCAGTAAACGCAACATCACCAATCTTAACGACATAGTCATCTTTACCCCCGCCTTTGGAGCAGGCCGCAAAAACAAGAATCAACACCAGCAACAAAAAACGATACTTCATACATACTCTCCATTCTAAAATCGTATCCTTATGGAGCGCCGGCTGCTTTACCACCCGGTGCGGGATTGCCGCCGACGGTCGGAAGCGGCGCAAGCTTCGCCACGGCCCCTTTGTCAATGAGAACCTTGTAATTTTTCTTCAGGCTTTCCATGAGTTTATCGGTTATGATTCTCCGGGAAATGAGAGATTTTACCTTTTCAAATTCATTGGGGTCGCCTTTGATATCGGTCGCTTTAAGAATATGGATACCGTCATCCAGCTTGGCAGGTCCTCCGACAATGCCTTTGTTGAGAATAAAAATCATCTCCAGCAGTTCAGGCGAAAATTTGCCCGGTGGTATCAAAAAAGGGTTAAAGTAGCCCAAGTCCCCCCCGGATTTTGCGGTTTCCTTGTCCAGCGATACCAAAGAGGCCACTTTGGCGAAATCCATACCGGCCCTCAGTTTATGGTACACTTCCAGAGCAGCGCGGTTGTTTTTGACAACAATCCGGCCAAGCTTCACCTCGTAGGTCAAGGAGAAATCTCCCTGGTGCTGGTCATAATAGTCTTTCATCTCCTTGGCGGTAATTCTCGGGCCGGAACCCGTCTCTGAGCTGATAAATATTGCGACAAGGAGGTTCTTCAGCTTGCGCTGAATATTGCTGTCCTGGCCGGCGCCTGCCTTTTTCAATTCCGGGTTGGTCTCCTCAAGCATCTTCTTTACAGCCGCGTCCTGGTCGAGACCCCTCTTTTTTTAGTTCGAGATAGAAGACCTCTTTTTTTGCCAGTTCCTCAACAAAACGTTCCAGAGCCGCAGGCCCCCGGAATTCCAGCCTTTCCACCGTGGAAAGGGCAGCCATTTCCGCCTGCACACTTTCCTTCGTTAGCTTCGTATCGTTTATCTTGACTACATAATCCCCGCCCGAACAAGCCGCCACAAAAGCGAAGAGAAACACAAGAAGCAAAAGTTTTCTGTTCATGATCCGTTTATACGCTCCTTAGCTGAAGTTTATCAGATATATGCCACCATAAATTTACGAAGAAAAGGGGGGCATCGCTGCCCCCCTCGGGTTCATACTCTAAAACAGGGCGTTGCCCAGTCTACGGTATTTCTGCGTGAATCTTAACCACATCGTAGGCCTTGCCGACTCCGTGGCAAGTGGCGCATGCTTCTGCTGATACGAAGGTAGTCAAGCCGCCTACCTTAGCTCCTCCACCCAGACTGCGGAGCTGATTTACCAACGCGCCGTTAACTTTCGCGTGGGCTGCGGCATCCGCGTTGCTGTGGCATGAGAGGCATGCCGAGGCATACGGTGACGTTATGAAATCAGCGTCAGAACTAACAGTGCCTGTCCCCGGCGCTGCATATACTACCTTGTTGGTAGTAGGCTGAGCGCCTGCAGGCACGGAAGCATACGATGCTGTGGTGAGGTGACACTTTTCGCATCTGTTCAGGCTCCCCATCTTGTTGGCCTCCGCGTGCTTTGCGTGCATCAAGCTCTTGAAGTTCCAGCCTTCAGGTGCAATCACGTTATTCCTGGTGAAGCCTGCTGTTGCTGTTGGGGCTATGCCATTTCCCGCCATCATTGGATTGTGACAGGTTATGCAGCTTGCAAAGTCACCCGGCGTCGCATGCCCGCCGCCATCGGATTCATTCCCGTAACCGGCCTCGTGGCAAGCCTGGCATTTCGCCATGGTAAACACGCTGCGCCGTTCCTCACCGGCAACAGATTTGATTACGGCCGGGGATGGTATTGTTACGGACACGCCTGCATAAGGCACACCCAGATTTCTCTGACCGAAATTGCCGAGCATTTGAACCGTACGCAGCTTTGCGCCTGCGGGGAAGGCCTGATCTATGGCCGGTTTGGTCGGTGCAGCCAGAGCGGCCGCTTCAGCTACAGTGTAGATAGCACCTGTTGCCGCTTTATGTGCATTCGCGCTCTTTAACACAGCGGTGTAGTGCCCAGTGGCATCGGGTCCGCTAATCGTTCCACCCGTGCCCGTGATCAGATCAATGAGGTAAACGCCAGCGTTGGTGGGTGCGCTCGGCAACCCGGGGTACGCCCTGGTATTACCGCTGCCAAAGTTGTCCCAATCCACGCCGCCTGTTGTGGACCAGTGTACGAGGAAGGAAGGACCGCCGGAAAAGCCTGTTCTCGAACCGCCTGCGGCAGTGCCGAGGTTCGCCAAATACATGGCGGCCGAGCCGGTGCCATCAACACCTGGAGTCCCTTTTGAAGCAGTTGCAAGCGTATTAAGGGTAACCGGCTTCCAGTCGCCCTTGCCGATCTTCTCCATAATGCGGAAGACGACCGTCGGATAAAAGGGAGCAACCGCTGGCACGGTGACACTGTCGAGCTCATACCTGGTAATGGTCGCCATTGTGCCGGCTTCATCACTCCACACTTCCGGATTGAGCGGTGTGGAGGCTTCGGTAATGTGATAGGTGCTTGCATCCGCGTGGCAGACAACGCACAGGCTGTCATTGGTCGCGGCGCCACCCATGTGTCCGCCGGCGCCACCAGCAAGGGTTATGCCTTTCCCGGTTGTCCAGTTAATGCCGTCGTGACAGGAGCCGCAGGCGACCCTGCTCGGCGCGGTCTTCCAGTTGTTGGCCTGCGGGGCAGCCGCCAGTTGAGCAGTTGTTTCACCGACATGGCACTTGCGGCAGTTCATCGGCGATAGCGGGTATTCCCGCATATCCTGGAAGGCATAATAACCCATAATGTTGTAACCAAATCCCGTCTTTCTGAGCAGGGGGCCTCTCCATTGGGGACCAACGCCTCCGGCAGCAACGCCTCCGATAGCGTTAGCGTTGGCAGCCCATCTGCCTCCTGCGGTGTTGAGCAGGTTGCCCATATGGAGCTTGTGGATCATGATCGGGAAATTCCCCAGCGTTTCACCGTCAATCACATAAGCTGCCGGGGTATATCTCGTCGTTGTCG
>Ga0247840_10010568_pt1 | contig 11482 bp, 7 predicted proteins | sample LaCruzMarch2015__FD_192404 | JGI IMG/M metagenome (GOLD analysis project Ga0247840, IMG submission 192404) | Freshwater microbial communities from meromictic Lake La Cruz, Castile-La Mancha, Spain - LaCruzMarch2015_17m | ecosystem: Environmental > Aquatic > Freshwater > Lake | place: Spain...
AAAAAAAATCACAGTTGTTAACTATTTTATTTGCCTTTGGAACAATAAATTTCGCGATGTTTTCACAAGCTTTATGGCAATTTGGAACTTTGCAATTATTTTTAATTTTAGGTTTGTATTTTAGTTATTCTTCTAAAGGTTTTTGGGCAGGGTTTTTTAGTGCGTTGGCTTTTTTAACTAGGCCAACTTCAATTTTGGCTATAGCTTTTTACCCTGTAATAAATTTTATAGCTCGTAAAAAAGATAGCGAGACTTCAAAAAAATTTAGTTGGTTATTTACATTTATTTTGGGTTTGGTTTTACCTTTGGTATTTTTTGTTTGGTACAACAATGCTTTCTACAAAGACTTATCTAATCAAGGTTATGTTGCGCAAGCATTTAATAGTTGGTTATCGCATTTTCCAGAAGGTTTTTTGGGCATTTGGATTTCACCTAGTAAAGGTATTTTAATTTTTACGCCGGTTTTTGTTTTTTCTCTGGTGGGCCTGATTTTAGCAAAATTAGAATGGTTTAAAAATGTTTGGGCCAATAGAAATAATAAAAAATTATTATTAAAAAAAATATTTTCATCTAATTTTATTTACGTTATATTTGGATTTATAGTTATAGCTCACACTTTTGTAATGGGCTTTTGGAAGCATTGGTACGGGGGCTATGGATTTGGCTACAGAATGGCGGGGGACGTGATTCCATTTTTAGTATTGTTATTAATACCTTTTATCCAATCAAAATACTTTGAACTTAAAAAATACAGAAATGCATTTTATGTACTAATAATATTTTCAGTTTTGGTCCAATTATATGGAATGGTATTTTTTGATAGTATTTGGCATTTAGCTTACGATAAAGGTTTTACAGATACAGCTTGGTTATGGTCTTTAGTAGATTCTGAATGGGCATTTAATTTTAGAAGAGTTTTGGTTAAATTCGGATTTTTGTACCAAGCATGTCCAAAATGTTTACCTAATTAAAATATTATTTCTATTTTAGATAATCATTAAATTTACGAAATCAGATGACTTTTATTGTTCTTGTATTTATGTGATATCTAACATTTATTGTACTATTTTTGTCATATTGATTTCTTGAAATTTAATGAATATATCTGAAAACAACTAATATATTTAATTAGTTTTATATTTTTTTATGATCCATGCATTTTAAAAAAACAATATGACACATTTAAATATTTTGTTATGTCTATAATATTTAATAACGAGATAAAGGTCATCTGTTTTGTAAAATGCATGAAATATATAAAATGCATGAAACATCTATCAATATATAACTCAATTACGTTATACTATATATAAATGCAGATAAAATCTGATCAAAAATACAATATAATTTGCCTGTCCAATCAACTTTGGGATTTTGAAAACTGGACCAATAAAAAACATGTCATGAGTAGATTAATGGAAGCAGGGCACAATGTAATTTTTGTCGATCCACCAATAAATACGGGCTTTGTATTTTTTAGACACTTACTACGAGGAAACTGGACATTTAACAGGGTTTTGACTCAAGTAAAGAACATTACTAAAAATTCAATTATTTTCACACCTTTAAATGTTATTCCATTTAAAAGAATTACATCTATTTTTCATGTATTTAAACTAAGTACTTTAACTAAAAGATATTTTGATAAGAATTTTCCCACAATACTTTGGATATACAACATGGAGATACCTTATGTAAAAACTTATGTTAAATTTTTAAAATATGATGAACTTGTATACGATTGTGTTGATAATTATCCAGCATTTCCAAAATATGATACTAAGGAAAAAAGAGACCATGTTACAAAAATTGAAAATTACTTAATTAAACAATCAGATCTTGTATTTACTACAGCACCTGGAATTTACGATCGTATAAAAAAGCAAAATAAAAACACCTTTTACACACCAAATGTGGGTGATTATGAAATGTTTAAAGATACAAAGAAATTTAAATTTCAATTACCTAAAGATCTAAAAGATATTCCAGAACCTCGTATAGGTTTTATTGGTGCCTTAGATGAATATAAATTTGACTTTGAATTATTTAAAAAAATTGTTACAGACCATCCTAATTATTCTTTTGTGTTAATTGGGCCGCTTGGTTTAAAAGATAAAGATGCGAGTTTAGATAGTTTAGGTTTTGGTGACTTCAAAAATATTTATTATTTAGGCTCAAAACCTTATAGAGACAAAATTAAATATATGGCCGGTTTAGATGTAGATATTATTCCGTATGTTTTAAATGATTATACTGTGGGGGGATGCTTTCCTGTAAAGTTTCACGATTCTTTGGCAGCAGGTTTACCTGTAGTTGTAACAGATCTACCTGCTTATCATGATTTTAAAGAAGTTTGTTATATTTCAAAAAGTTATGAACAATTCTCAAGAAACTTAACAAAGGCTATAGATGAAGATGAGGTATCCAAAATTGCCCAAAGAAAAGCAGTAGCTAAAGAAAATAACTGGGAAAACAAAGTTAAGAAAATGTTAGAAATTATTAGAGAAGATTTACGCGTAAGGAACTAATGTTTTAATGAAAATATTGTACGTATTAAACTCAAATATTAGAGGTGGCATGGAAAAGCATGTTGAAGATTTAGTTAAAGGAATGCTTTCTCACAATCATGACGTTTATGTATGGTGCTTAAGAGGAACAATTTCTAAAGTTTACGAAAATTTAGGAGCCAAAGTTTTTACTGATAACGCGATAGTTTTTGATATTGACCCAAAATATATTTCAAAATTAAGTAAATTTTTAAGAGAAAATGAAATTGATGTCGTACATGCTCATGAATTAAAAGCTGTTATAAACACATTAATTGCAGGTTTTATAGCAAAAACTACGGTAAAAGTAACTCATACGCATACACCAATTTCTGAGTGGCAAACTACAAACGTATTAAAAAAAATAATTTGGATCCCAACAACTTTCTTTTATTCGTTTATGATAAACACGTTATCAAGCATGGAAATAGCCCTGACCCAAAGTAGAAAAAAGGTAAAAATGTTAGAAGGTATTATGTCGTCAAAATTAGAGGTAATCCCTAACACACTACCTGCTGAACAATTTGATATATCTCAGAGAAGCAAAACTTTATATAGAAATCAGATTTTAAAAAAGCATGACCTTCCAGAAGATGCTTTTTTGTTTGGTAATATTGGTAGAATAACTCAAGAGAAGGGTACTGATGTATTAGTGCAAGCTTTTGCAGAATTTTTAAAACACCCATTAAATACAAATAAACCTTTTTATCTTATATTGGTTGGTGGAGGAGTTTTAGAAAATTATATTAGAGATTTAGTTTACACGTTGGGAATAGAAAAAAATGTCATAATGACTGGTGTATTTGAAGAAGAAGATAAAGTTAAATATTACTCTGCTTTAAGTGTGTTCGTATTTCCAACCCACGCTGAAGGATTTGGTATAGTACTTATGGAAGCAATGGTATCTGAACTTCCTATAATAAGTTCTGACTTGCCCGTATTACAAGAAGTAGCACAAGATACTGTTACATATTTTGAAAAAGGAAACTATTTAGATTTAGCTCAGAAAATGGATCATGTGCATAAACAAATTATGGATAAAAGTTATAATGTTACAAAAGCTAAAGAATTAGTTTTACAAAAATATTCTATGGAAAGTTTTATTTTTAGTTATATAAATTTATATTTAAGGTTATTGGCAAAATAATATGAAAGTTTTGATGTTAGGTAGAATTGGTTTATTATCCGGTGGAGGAGGGGATCTAATTCAAATTGAAAACACTGCAAAAGAGTTGAGAAAACTTGGTGTTACAGTTGATATTAAAACAACTTTTGATGTGGATGTAAGTGCTTATGATATTGTTCACGTTTTTCAGTTAGATTGGAGTGCGGATAATTATTTTTACAGCAAAATGGCTAAAGATAATAAAAAACCTTTAGTATTGTCTCCTATTCACCATAACATAGACGAAGTACGAAAATTTGATGATACTTACGCTTTTGATTACAGACGTATTTCTAAGATTATATTTAAAGATCAATTTTCTAGGGATGTATTTAAAAGTTTTTATCGAGCAATTTTCGATCCAAGTAAGTTAAAACCCGTTCTATATAGCATGTTTTTAGGATTACGTAATATGCATATTACGTCTTTAAATTCTAGCGATGCTGTTTTGGTACAAACAAATGCTGAAGCAAGTGATTTAGAAAAAACATATAAAGTAAAATTAAAAAAATGGAAAGTTGTTGTAAATGGCGTGGGAGAGAAATTTTTAGAAGATAAAAATTATAAAAATCATTTTAAGTTTGAAGATTATATTATTTGTGTAGGTAGAATAGAACCTAGAAAAAATCAGTTAAATATTATTGAAGCTGTTGCAAAATTTAGAGAAGAAGAAAATTTGGATATTAGGTTAGTATTTATTGGAAAATTCAATTTATTAAACCACATAGAATATACATTAAGATTTAAAAAAGCATTAAAAAAATACGATTGGATTACCTATATCTCTAAGGTACCTTATGAGACTATGCCAGATTATTACCATTTTGCTAAAGTAGGTGTGTCCGCAAGTTGGTTTGAAACCACAGGTTTAACTAGTTTAGAGGCCTTATTTTGTGGTACAAATGCTGTTGCTTCTGGAGAACGTGCCAAAGAATATTTAGGTGAATATGCAACTTATTGTGTACCTGATAACATTAAAAGTATAAAAGACGCCCTAAAAGCTGAATATTACTCAAAAAGACCTGTTATTAGCTCTAAAATACGTCATGAATATACTTGGGAAAATGCAGCGAAACAAACTTTAGAGGTTTATAATGAATTGTTAGGAAATAAAAACTGATGTACTTAGAACTTGTAATAATACTATTAATATTTGTTTTTTCTTACTTTTTAATTTTAAAAAATTTTAGGTTATCCGTTTACCTATTATTAATATTATCTTTATTGTTACACAAAGAATTATTTAGCTTTTATAGATGGGATCTAATGCCCATAAGAGCCTTTATGCTGGCCTTATTTTCTGTAGGTATTACTAAAGTATACTTTTGGTTATTTAACAGTATTAAGCAAAAGAAAATTGCAGAACTTACTAGCTTAAAAGATCCTTTTATTATTTTAGTGGCTTTACTATGGGTAGTTCGAGGTGTATCTATTATTTTTTCTAAGAATCTCCAATCAAGTTTGTTATTGTTTGGTTTTTTTACAACCATTGTTGTCTTAGTAATGTTTTTAATTACATTTTTAAAAAATAATCCAGAGAATGTTTTAAAATATTTAAAATTTTATATTTTTGCGGTGTTTGGTTTAACTTTATTTGGTTATTTTCAGTATTATTTATATATTTCCACTGGTAAAATAATCGGAGCTTTTTGGAATATTCCTGGGAATATCGCGCGTGTGGGGGCTACCTTTTGGGACGTAAATCATTATGGAGCTTTACTGGCTGTACTATTACCTATAACAGGTATTTATGCACTTTTTGCAAAATCGATAAAATCAAAAATTGCATATTTCTTAGTAGCTTTATCTCTTTTAGTCACTTTATTTTTAACTAATTCAAGAACAGCTTGGATTATAGATGGTGTTGCTGGTTTGGTATTTATTGCAGTATTTTTGGTTAAAAAGTTTGGTACTAAAAGTTTAAAATATTTATTAATAGGATTGATATTAATTACAATTCCTTTTATACGAGAATATAGCATTAAGGATTCTCCTTTTAGAGCAGAGATAAAACAATATTTTCATTACAGAATGGATTCTTTTGATTCTCATATGATGCTTATAACGGGTGCTTTACAAATTTTTGTAAAATATCCTATTTTGGGCGGCGGCTATGGTGGTTTTTTTGAACATTTTAGTCAAACGGCTATTGCTCCTACATTTTTTGGTAGAGATCCCGCCGCCCTCAACACAAGAGTACCTGCACACACAATTTGGGGAGAAGTATTGGCCGAAACAGGTATTATAGGTTTTTCTGTTTGGTTGCTATTTTCATTACTTATTTTAAGTGTACTTTTACGAGCAACTTTTAAAGTAAAAGATTTACAACAATTTATGTTGGCAAATGCAATGTTTTCTGTAGTATTAGGCTGGCTTGTAGGTGGTATTTTTTATTCTTATAATTCAGAATTCTTTTGGATACTCTTATGTTTGCTTTTTGCATATGGCGTATCGATATTAAAAAGCGATTATAACGTACATACATTATTGTCTTGGTTTGCTAATTTTAACAAATTTGTTCCTATATCTTTGGGTATAATTGCCTTTAGTTTAATATTTTGGCAATTAGGCGCAAACCAATTAGTACCCTGGGACGAATCCATTTATGCAAAAATAGCAAAAAATATGGTTGTTAATAATGAGTATATTGTTCAACAATGGCAACCTAACCAACCTTGGTACGAAAAACCCCCACTATTTATGTGGTTAATGGCAGGTTTCATGAATTTACTTGATGTAACAAATCTTGCTGCTAAATTACCCTCTGCAATTTTTGGCTTTTTAACAATATTTGTTGTATATGCTTTTGGTAAAAAATTATTTAACAAAACATCTGGTTTTTTGGCTGCATTTTCTTTATTAACAACGGTTCATTTTTTGTATTATTCTCGCCAAGCCATGACTGATATTACAAATCTGTTTTTTATTACTTATGCAATGTATTTGTATTACTTAGCTAAAGATAGTGGGAAGTTAAAATATTGGATTTTTTCTGGCATAACTATTGGCCTTGCTGTAATGACAAAAGGTGTAATTGGTCTTTTACCTTTTGCAGTGATTGGTTTGCACGAATTATATATATTTATAACAAAACAACAAAAATTAGACATGTGGTTGATTAGAAGATATTTATCTATGTTTGTTATAAGTTTAGTCGTCTTTTTACCTTGGCATATTGCAATGTTTAATATTTTCGGAATTACTTTTATTAATCAATATCTTGGATATCATGTTCTTGCTAGAGCTACAGAAGCCATTGAAAATAAGGGACAACCTTGGTGGTGGTATTTTGTAGTTATAAAAGTTAGCATGAGATTATGGTTTATCGCTCTTTTGGCGAGTTTGCCTTGGTTTATACAAAATCTTTTAGTAAAAACAAGAAATATTGTTGATAAAAATAAATATGTATTTTTGCTTCTTTGGGCTGGATTTATATTTTTCTTTTTTTCTATCGCAAAATCCAAATTGGTTTGGTACATCATACCTTTATATCCTGTTGTAGCTTTAATTGTAGGTAGATTTATTGAAAGAGTTTTAAATTACATCATGGAGAAATATTCTCGTTTTAATAATTACATTTTTAAATTTACATTTATATTTGTACTTGTGGCAGTTTCACTGATGTATCTTTTTTACAATAAAGAATTAACTTACCCTAGCGATTTAACTGGTCCTCAAGCAAGACTTTTGAAATTGAAAGATCAAAAATTAGGCGTACAAAGCAGAATTTTTGTAGACCGCATAGAATTACCTCTTGTGATGTTTTATACAGATAGCCCTTTTTATATCCTCGATTACCAACCTGAAAAAGGTAGAACACCCTTTGTATTTTACGAGGAAGCTATGATTGTGCTAGCCAAAAGAGGTAGATCTGAAATAGAAATTCCAGGTATACGCGCCAAGAAACAAATTATTGGTGAAGAAAAAGATTGGGTATTATTTTATTATGATTCTGAATATAAGTTTGATAAAGATTTATTAAAGAACATTAGATATCAAATGAGTATCCCAGGTATTACAGTAACTCAGATAAATGAACTAAAAGAAAAAGAGATTGAACTTGTTAAGACAATTGAAATGAGTAAAGGTAAAAATATGTTTTACCCAGTTCCTGTTACTACAAACTAATAGATAATTAATTATTTACTGGTTGATGCGTTTTTTTGATAATAAAAAATATCATTAATGTTACAGAAACACTAGATACCAAACTCGCATAAGCTATTCCTGTTATTGAATAGGATGGTAATAATATCAATGATAATCCAACAAATGAAACTAGTCTGGTTAATGAAATAGGTAATAATTGATTTGTCTTTTTTTCAACAAAGAAATAATTTTCCATAAAAGTATTTATTGCTGTAAAAGCACTTGAAAATAATAAAACGTAAAGTACGGGTAAGGAATCTCTAAAATGTTCTCCAAATATTGGAATGACGATAATATTAGAAACTACAATACCTACTAAAGCTAACAAAAGTAAGCCTATTGAAATTACAATTGTTTCTTTAAAATCAAATTCTTGATTGTCTTTTTTTCTTTTGGAATTTTTAGGTAACAAAACTGTAAAAATACTAAATGATATCAAAGAAAATATTGCAGATAATTTATCTGCCAGTGAATAAATTCCTACATTGGAAAAATTATTTAACAAAGAAGTAATAGTATTTGCGATGGCTGACCACCCTTCTGATATTAAAAGTGAGGTACCAGCAGGAAATGCCTCTTTAAAAAATTTACCTAGTTGATTAAATGACAAGGTAAAAGTTTTTAGATCCTTTGGTAAAAATAAAATTAAAAATAAGCTTGGAAAAACACATAAAGAAAAAATGGAAAAAGATGACAGCAAGGTTGGTTTGAATAAATTTAGAAATATTAATATTGCGAATATAAACTTGGTAATGGCCAAAATGCTGTTTACAAGAATGAGCATTATATATTTTTCTTCTTTTTGAAATAAAGAATATAAAGTGAAATTTGCCCAATATGCAATTAAGCCTAATAAAAATACAGTAATTATTAATGGATCTAAAATTTTAAGTGCAAGTAAAACAATAAAAGACACAGGTACTACTATTAAAAGTAAAATTATTTTTAAACTATAAAAAATATTAACGAGATTTTTTTCATTAGATGTGATGGATTTGGATACAAACAAAGAGTTAGTTCCAAAATCTGTGCCTTTTGCTAAAAAAGTAATAAGGCTAGTTAAAAGGGCATATTTTCCAAAATCTTCGAGGGATAAAGTTCTTGCAACAGCAGTCAAAAATAAAAATCCTAAAACTGTATTAAAAATATTACCTATACTTACAATAGAAATGTTTACAAAAGACTTTTTTTCCACTACTTATAATAGCAGTTTTTAGCTAAAATAAGCTATAATTACTCTATGAACAAGCAACATCGTATTGCAATTGATGGTAGATTTTTTGGAACAGCTGGCCCTGGAAGATATACAAAAGCTATTATTGAACATTTGGAGAAAATTGATTTAGATAACGAATATATTATTTTTTTACGAAAATCCGGTTTTGCTACTTATCATCCAAAAAATAAAAATTTTATCAAAATTTTGGCAGATTACCCTTGGTATTCTTGGACAGAACAAATTTTGTTTTTACTTAAGATACTAAAATATAACCCAGATTTGTTATACGTTCCTCATTTTAATATTCCCGTTTTATACCCTGGAAGATTGGTTACAGCAATTCCAGATTTAATAATGCATACCTTTAGTACAGAAGCTGGAACAACCCTTTGGAAGCCTTATTTTAGATTTAAGAAGTTTATTTATAAGCTGGTGGTGTTATGGACTGTTTTACGTACATATAAAAATATTTGCCCTTCTAATGACGTAAAAGAAGATTTTATAAAATATTACCCTTTTGTAAATAAAAATAAGTTTATGGTATCTTACGAAGGTATTGATCCTGATTTATTAAAAGATATTTCCGCTTCTTATGTAAAAGACACATTAAATACATATCATATTAAGTCACCTTACCTTTTATATGTAAGTAGTATGTATGAACATAAAAATGTAACCAGATTAGTTGAAGCGTTTAAAATTTTAGTTGATAAATATTCCTATAAAGGCAATTTAGTACTTATTGGTAAAAATGATAAATTTTCAAAAAGACTTCATGACTTAATTAAAAGTTTAGGTCTGGAAGATAGAATTATTTTGCCTGGAATGCAACGTTTTGTTACTGATGAAGAAGTTTGTGCTTTTAGAAAAGAAGCAACTCTATATGTATTTCCGTCTTTAAAAGAAGGATTCAGTTTAACTCCGTTAGAAGCTCAGTATTACGAAATTCCTTGCGTAATTTCTGATATTCCTTGTCATAGAGAAATTTATGGTGACTCTGTAAAATATTTCGATCCTTTTGATATAAAAGAAATTGCTAAGTCTATTAATAATCTTTTAGAAGATGGTGAAACTCAAAAAGAACTAATAAAAAAAGGTAAAGATAATATCAAAAAATACGATTGGATAAATACGGCTAATGATACTTTAAAAATATTTAAAGAAGTTTTGTAGTAACCTTTATTAAGCAGCACTCTTTAAAACACTTAAGGTTTTTTCAGCAGTTTTCTCCCAAGTAAACTCTTTTGATAATTCTTTGGCTGCTTTTATACGTTCATCTTGGTTAGTATCACATAAAATTTCAAGTATGCCTGCTTTTATACTGTCTTTGTTTTTAGGGTTAACGTAAATCGCATTTTCACCAACCAGTTCTTTATAAACTGGGATATTTGAAATAATCAAAGGTTTTTCACATGCCATAGCTTCAAGTACAGGTAATCCAAAACCTTCTTCTAAAGAACAACTAATAAACGAGGTAGCCTCCTTCATTAATATAGCGGCATCCTCATCGGATGTTCTTTGTAAAAATTTAACATTATTTTTTATACCAAATTTTTCTGGGGCGTTTACAGCTTCTTCGTAAAACCACCCAAATTTTCCTGATAATATAAGTAGTACGTCTTTATAATTTGGATTTTCTTTTATAACTTCACTAAAAGCTTCTATCATTAGAGGAATATTTTTTCTTGGTTGTATCGTTGATATAAAATACAGATATTGATGTCCATCTAGTTTGAATTTTTCTCGAATATCTTTTCTTTGTTTAAGTGTGATTTTGTCGCTATTAATAAAGTTATCATTTAGACCTTCTGGGATAACAGTAATCTTATTTTCGATTTTCTTTTTTAATGTTGGATATATTTTTAATATTTTAGCCTTAACATCATTAGAAGGTACAATTAATTTTCTTGAATTTTTTAACATAAACTCTATTGTGTAATGATGTAACCACTTTATTACAGGATTTTTATATTCATTGGTTTCTTTGTAACCTAAATCGTGTAGCATGCATACGGCGTTAAATTTTTTTGGTGAAAGTATATTTAATAATCCTGAAATTGTATCTGATGGATAAAAAACAACATCCCTAGGGTTTACATATAGTTCTAAAGCAAGTGATAGTTGTACCCAAGATTTAAAAGGACCTTTAAAATTTTTTACTACTTTGTATTTAAAGTTTTTATTACCATTACTTAACTTTTCCCAATAATCTTTTTTTGGTTCCTTAGTAAAATAAACTGTGTAGTTATTTTGTTTATCAATAGAAGCTAAACCATTAAATATTTGATAAATATATTTTTCTACTCCTGCAGGTTCATCTATTATTAATTTATGACCAACAAGTCCTATTTTCATATCTAAAGTATAGCATTTTTATGTATAATCAGACTATGAAAATGGCTA